>WUUC01020796.1_pt1 | contig 11262 bp, 6 predicted proteins | sample 6278441 | NCBI WGS metagenome assembly WUUC01 (sample SAMN13675441, study PRJNA597444) | soil metagenome | isolation source: soil | place: USA: Washington | collected 2017-10 | reverse complement strand
CGGCCGCCTCAAATCGCGCCTGTGCGCTCTCTGTTTCCTGATCGGGAAGCTCCCGCGCGAGGCCGGCGCCGACTCGGGCCTCCGCGCCACGCCCGACATGCTCGCGGACCTCCTCGTCGAGGATCTGGCCGAAGGCAGCAGCACCTTGCGGCGGCTGCGCATCCCCCCGCTCCTGGAGGAGCTGGCCGAGACCGGCACGCTGATCCAGGTAGGCGAGGAGTACCGTCTCCAGACCCGGGAGAGCGCCGCCTGGGAACAGGACTACCGCACCCGCCTCTCTCGCCTCCAGAACGACACCCCGGGGCTCGCCATCGAACGGGCGGATCTCCTGCGGGCCCGCGTGGGCGAGGCCCTCAAGGGCGTGAAGCTCCTCCAGGGCCAGAGCAAGGTGCAACGCAAGATCCATCTCCACTTTGGGCAGGACAAACCTTCCACCGGTGGTCCGGACGTGCCGGTCTGGGTGCGGGACGGCTGGAACGACGACGAGAAGTCCGTCCTTGCCGATGCCCGGAAAGAGGGCCCCGAGAGTCCTCTCGTGATCGTGTTTCTGCCCGAACATGCGACCGGTGACTTGAGGAAGCACCTGGCGAGCGCCAAGGCCGCGCGCGAGACGCTGGCCGCCAAGGGGCAGCCGGGCACGAACGAGGGGATCGAGGCGCGCAAGGGCATGGAGACCCGGCAGCGCGCCGCCGAGCAGCAGCGCGATGCGCTCCTCGGAGAGGTTCTGGCTAACGCGCGCGTGATTCTCGCCGGAAGCGTGGAACTGTCCGGGGCGAGCCTGGTCGAGAAGGTCCGAGAGGCCGTCGGAGATGCCCTCTTGCGTCTTTATCCCCGCTTCGGCCACGCGGACCACGGGCACTGGGACAAGGTGATCGAGAGAGCGCAGAAGGGGGCTACCGATGCCCTCACGGTGGTGGGGTTTACGGGCGACCCCGAGAAGCACCCGGTCTGCCACTCCCTTCTCGACTTTGTCTCTGGAGGCAAGAAGGGACGCGAGGTCCGCAAAAATTTCGAAGCGCCGCCGTACGGTTGGCCTCAGGACGCCGTCGACGGCGCCCTCATCCTTCTTGTCGCCACCGGCCACCTGCGCGCCGCGCAGGACGGTCGGGTCCTCAGCCACAAGCAGCTCGATCAGAAGAACCTGGGCGTGGCCGATATACGGCGTGAAAGTGCCACGGTCACCACACCACAGAAGATCGCCTTGCGCCGGCTGTTCCAGGAGGCCGGTATCCAGGCTGTCGCCGACGCCGAGGTGATCGCAGCACGCGACTACCTTCAGGCGCTGAAAGCCCTGGCCCTGCGCGCCGGGGGGGATGCGCCGCTTCCGTCTCCTCCCAACTCCCCGCGTCTCGGCGAGCTCGCCGCGCTCGCGGGCAATGAACAGCTCGTTGCCTTGTTTGACGCCCGCGACGAGCTCTCCGGGTGGTGGGCCGAGTGGAGCCGCCGGGCGGATCTCATCGCGAAACGTTACCCGCGATGGCAAGCGCTCGAACGGCTCGCGATGCACGCGCGAGCGTTGTCTGTTGCGACCGAGGTGGCGCCTCAGACGGAGGCCCTGCGCAAGAACCGGGCGCTTCTGCAGGACCCTGACCCGGTGACGCCGCTCGTCGGCCGGCTCGTCCAGGCCCTCCGTGAAGCGCTGCAGAAGGAGAGAGAGACCTATGTGGTCCTCCATCAGAACGCGATGGATCGCCTCGCCGCCACCGACACCTGGACGCGCCTCACACCGGAGCAGCAGGCCGATATCCTGAATCGACAGGACATCGCCGGCGTTCCCGAGGTCCACGTCGGCACCGAGCCGGAGTTGCTGGCCTCTCTCGCCGAGATCTCCCTCGACTCCTGGGCCACGCGCCGCGATGCGCTCCCGCAACGGTTCGCGAAGGCGCTCGAAGAGGCGGCCCGGCTTCTCGAGCCGAAAGCCGTTCGCGTGTCTCTCCCCTCGGCGACGATCCATGACGGTGATGAGTTGAAGGATTGGCTCGCGAAGGTGGAGTCGACAGTTCGCGAGAAACTCGGCAATGGACCGGTGATCGTTTGACGAGAGGATTGGTTTGATGGCATCACTTCCGGATTCACTCAGGCGCCGCCTCGAGAATACGGTGGTCAAGGCCCGCGATGAGGCTGAGAACGGCGCCCGCGCGGCTCTGCAACGTCTGGCCGTGGGACTCGCCGAGCCGTTCGCCAACATGTCACCGGCGGAGATCGAGCTCCGCACGAAGCTCCGCGCCCATGCCCGCCAACTGGGTGATCCTCGCAAGGCGAATGGCGAGCAGGAGATCGAGCACCTGGTTTCCGAATGTGCCTACGAGCATTGGCACAGGATGCTCTTTGCTCGCTTTCTGGCCGAGAACCAGCTCCTCATTCACTCTGATCATGAAGTTCCCGTGACGCTTGCCGAATGCGAAGAGCTCGCCACCGAAGCGGGCATCGAAGACGGTTGGACTTTGGCTGCCCGCTTCGCCGCTCGGATGCTGCCGGCAATTTTCCGTCCGGATGACCCCGTCCTTTCAGTACGATTGGCGCCGGAGCACCTTCAGCCCTTGGAGAAGCACCTCGCCGGTCTTCCAGTCGAGGTCTTCACCGCCGATGACGGCCTGGGGTGGGTGTATCAGTTCTGGCAGTCGAAACGAAAGAAGGTGGTCAACGGAAGCCGGGTCAAAATCGGTGCCGACGAGCTTCCGGTTGTGACGCAACTCTTCACCGAGCCTTATATGGTGCAGTTTCTGCTCCATAACACCTTGGGTGCTTGGTGGGCAGGGAAGGTGCTGACCAGACAGCCGGAGCTTGCCGTCGCGGCATTGGATGAAGAGGAGTTGCGGGCTGCGTGTGCACTTCCTGGCTATGCGTGGACCTATCTGCGATTCATCCGTTTGGAAGAGGACGGCTTGTGGCGCCCGGCGGCGGGTACCTTTGACGGCTGGCCCGAGCGGGCTGCCGAGCTTACTGTGCTCGACCCCTGCTGCGGGTCGGGGCACTTTCTGGTGGAGGCCTTCCGCATCCTCGTGGCCCTCCGCAAGGCGGAAGAGGATCTCTCGGCAAGGGAGGCGAGCGCCGCTGTGCTGCGCGACAATCTCTTCGGCTTGGAGATCGACGAGCGTTGCACGCAGATCGCAGCCTTCAATTTGGCCTTCTCCGCGTGGACTTATCCGGAGGCCGGCGGCTACCGGACTCTGCCGGAGCTCAATATCGCCTGTTCGGGGCTCTCGGTCGGCGAGTCGAAGGATGAGTGGGCCAAGCTCGCGCCGAAGTCCCAGAACGCTCAACTCGCCTTACGCTGGCTGAATGACGAATTCCAGCATGCTCCAGTGCTTGGGAGCTTGCTTGACACAAGCAAGAGCAAAGCTGCCAAGCTCATCAACTGGGAAGAACTGCGGCCACTTCTTGAGCAAGCTCTCGCCCGCGAGGAGGTCAAGCGCGATGCGCAAGCCACCGAAGCCGGGATCGCCGCACAGGGGCTGGCCAGAGCTGCAGCGATCTTGGCTGCTGGCTACACATTGATCATCACCAACGTGCCATACCTTGGGAGAGGGAAGCAAGCTGGTGCGCTCAAGGCATACCTGGAGACCAACTACGATAAAGGAAAAGCGGATCTCGCGACCGCCTTCCTTTTGCGCAGTTTGGCGCTCTGTGCAAGAGGTGGTTCGGCAGCTCTAGTAACGCCGCAAAATTGGCTCTTTCTCACATCGTACGCCAAGCTTCGCCAGGATCTGCTCAACTATCAGACATGGAATGTGGTCGTCCGCCTGGGTTCAAACGCATTCCAGGGTATGAATTGGTGGGCAGCGACGACTTCGCTTCTCATACTAAGTCAAGGCAGTGCATCTACGGAACACGAAATAATGGGCCTCGACGTGAGCTCTGACAAGAAGCAATTACACAAAGCGGAGATGCTTCGCGGCAAAAGGCCTGTTGAAATCGTTTTGGTTAAACAGGCTGAGCAGCTGAAGAACCCCGACGCACGCCTTGTACTTGCACAAGCGGAAACCGTGGAAAGGCTCTCCGAAATAGCTGGCTCTTTTCAAGGTACGGCGACAGCGGATAACCCGAGAGCGAAGAGAGGTTGGTGGGAGTTCCCCCATGTCGAGCGTCCATGGGTTCTCATGCAAACGTCGCCTAAAAACACTGATCTTTTTGGCGGCTTGCATTACTGCTTGTTATGGGGCGAGAAGGGCGAAGCGATCGATTGGCCAGGAAAGGCTATTCGCGGTGCGGAGGCGTGGGGAAAGTTAGGAGTCGGGGTGGCCAATATGTCGCGGCTTCCTGTGACCATCTATCATGGTGGGCCTTATGATCAAAACTTGCAAGTAGTCGTCCCAAGGAATCCCGATAACTTGGCCGCAATCTGGTGTTATCTGGGCAGTGAAACCTTTCGACGCAACATCCAAAGAATCGATCAAAAGCTTAATATTACGACATCAACTATTGTCAAGGTTCCATTTGATCTCACCCACTGGCGGCAGGTAGCAACAACACAGCACCCGAAAGGGTTGCCGGAGCCCGAGAGCGACGACCCCACCCAATGGCTTTTTCACGGTCGCCCGGAGACCTCCGTCAACCCACTCCAAGTGGCAGTGGCGCGCCTTCTAGGCTACCGCTGGCCCGCAGAGCTAGACCAAGCCCTGCGATTGAGCGGCCGAGCACGAAAACTGGCTCAGCATTGTGACGAGTTGCTGAGCCTTGCAGACGACGACGGCATCGTATGTATCCCACCCATGCTGGGCGAGCAGCCTGCGGCGGCCCGGCTTCAACACATTCTTGCACACTCTTTTGGTACAGAGTGGAAGGCGATGGTCCTGCCTGCGTTGCTCGATCAAGAAGGTTTCTCGGGGAAGACTCTCGACGATTGGCTTCGCGACGGTTTCTTCGAAAAGCACTGCCAGCTCTTCCATCAGGTTCCCTTTATCTGGCACGTCTGGGATGGGCGTCGGCGTGATGGCTTTGCCGCACTGGTTAACTACCACAAGCTCGACCGCAAGGTGCTCGAGCGTCTAACCTACACTGTACTTGGCGATTGGATCACGCATCAACGCCACGAGGTGAAGACCGGGGAACTCGGCGCAGAGGACCGTCTCGCAGCGGCCGAAACGCTACAGAAGAAACTTGCCGTGATACTCGAGGGTGAGGCGCCTTACGATATCTTCGTGCGCTGGAAGCCCCTCGACCGCCAGACCATCGGTTGGGAGCCGGATCTGAACGACGGCGTGCGCATGAACATCCGCCCCTTTGTCGAAGCCGGCGTGCTCCGCAAGGACCCACGCATCAATTGGACGGCGGACAGCGGCGCCGAGCCTAAGAGCTTGCGCCCGAAGGAGCAGTTCCCCTGGTTCTGGGAGGACGGCGAATTCACCGGCGAACGGGTGAACGACGTCCATCTCACCAACGCCGAGAAGCGCGCCGCGCGGGCCGGGGAGGTAAATGATCGTGAGGGATGAGGCGGCGTCGCACCGCAAGCCCACGAACGTGCGAGAGGGGACGGTCCTTTTCGAGCTGGTGCGGGCACTCACGCGAGCCGGCGAATACAACGCACAGGATCAGGCGCCGCCCGATGCCATCCTCTGGACCGATAAGGACAGCCAGTGGGCACCTCTGGTCCCCCGGCTGCGGGGTATCCTCCCGGCGCTCCTCACCCTGGGTCCTTACGCACCGGGCGAGCAGACCGGACCGGCAATCTGGCTCAAGTGCATGCTCGAACGCACGCTTCCGGAGGCGGACTGGCCCGGGGGGGCGGTACCGATCCTATATCTGCCGGGTGTGAGCCGTCACGAGCTTCGCGCGGTCGACGAATGCCCGCGCGACCTCCAGCCGCTGGCGGAGCTGCAATACCGCGGTGTTTGGTTCACCCAGGAAAACACCAAAGACTGGACTGTCTCCGGCTTTCTCAGCTCCAAGCGCGGAGGCCTCGATCTCGACGTGGTGAGCGACCCGACGACGCGGGAATCCATTCTCCATGCTCTCGCCAAGCTCGCCGATACGCCCGTGGCGGAGTTGCGGGTACGCCGTCTCTACGCGGCCGACTTCCACGCGCTCCTCCAGCCGGACCACGTGAAGCAGCTCCTCCGCTGGCTCGATGCACCCGCGGCGACGCGTCAGGGCTGGACGACCGAAGAGTGGCAGGTTTTCCGCGACGCCTGCCGGGAACGCTACCACTTCGACCCTGAGCGCGACGGAGAGCTGGCGGCGGCGGATAAGCTGGGCTCTCGGGACAAGGAATGGGATCTGGTGTGGATCCGATTCGAGGAGGCGCCGGAAGCCTACCCGAACATGGCGGCGCTTCTGCGGCAGGCCAAACCGAAGGCCGAGGACAGTCTCTTTTTCAAGCCCGAGTGCTGGCCGCAGTACAACGAAAAGGCGGAGGCCGATTTGAGGGTCGCGCTGGAGCGGCTCGCGTCGCTCGTGCCTGAAGCCGCCGCCGCGGAAATCGAGAGGCTCGAAACGGTTCACGGGAAGCGCCGCGGCTGGGTATGGGCGAAGCTGAAACAGGCGCCGCTCGCGCGGGCGCTCGAGCACTTGGCCCTCCTGGCCCGCGCGACGCGGACGAAGCTTGGAGGAGAAGACGCGCCCGCCATGGCGAAGGCCTATGTGGCCGAAGGCTGGCGGGCCGACGCCGCGGTGCTTGACGCCCTCGCTGTGTTCGCCAATGCCTCGGCTGTGGCTGCGGTCAAGGTGGCGATCCAGGCCGTCTACACCCCGTGGCTGGAAGCGGGGGCCGAACGTTTCCAGGATCTCGTCCGTGAGAAGCCTGGGGATATCCAAAGCCCGCCGCCCCGGGAGCTGGCCGCTATCGAGCCGGGCACCTGTATCGTCTTCGCGGACGGCTTGCGCCTCGATCTCGGCAAACGCCTCCGCGCAGACCTGGAGTCAGCGGGATTCCTCGTCGAAGAGAGCTGGCGCTGGGTTCCCCTGCCTCCGGTCACTCCCACGGCCAAGCCTGCCGCCTCCCCAGTGGCCGATCTCGTCGCCGGAGAGGGAAGTGACGGCGAAGCGTTCCGCCCATGGGTGCGCGCGACAGGCCTGCCGCTCACCATCGAACGGTTCCGCAAGCTATTGGCCGAACGAGGATTTCAGGACCTCCACGGCGACGACACCGGAGACCCCGCAGGCCGAGCTTGGACCGAACGCGGGGAGATTGACCGGCGCGGGCACGACGAGGGATCGAAGCTCGCGGGGCGCATCGCTGAGGAAATCGCCGGCCTGGTGGACCGTATCCGGTGTCTCCTCGAAGCGGGCTGGCGCGAGATCCGCGTGGTGACGGACCACGGTTGGCTTCTCGTTCCAGGAGGGCTCCCGAAGGAGGAGATACCAAACTATCTGGTGGAAACTCGCTGGACGCGCTGCGGAACCCTCAAGCCAGGGTCAAGGGTCGATTTTCCGACCGCTCCATGGCACTGGAACCCCGACGTGCGCATCGTCCTCGCGCCCGGCATCGGGAGCTTCCGGGCGAACACCGAGTATTCCCACGGCAGCCTGAGCGTTCAAGAGTGCGTTGTGCCAGGCTTCGTGGTGCGCGCCGCCCAGGCGGCGGGCCCACCGCCGGCCGTGGTGTCGGTCCGATGGACCGGGTTGCGGTGCCGCATCCAGGTTGTGTCCGCCGGAGCCGGCTGGCAGGTCGACCTGCGCACCAAGGCCGCCGACCCGGCGAGTTCGCTGGCCAACGATGCGCAGCCGAGGCCCGTCAGTGCCGAAGGGGAAAGCTCCCTTGTCGTAGCGGACCCGGATCGCGAAGGCACCGCCGCGACCGTCGTCCTGCTAAATTCCGAGGGCCGTGTGGTAGCCCGGCAAAACACTGTCGTGGGTGGAGAAGAATGACCTTCGTACTCGATGCCATCGACCAGCTTGCAGCCAAGGCCTTCGAGGGCTTCGTGGTTCGCAAAGACCTGGTGCGCAAATTCAAGACCCAATACCCGGTGCCGACCTATGTCGTGGAGTTCCTGCTCGGCCGCTACTGCTCTAGCACCGACGAAGGAGAAATTCAGGAGGGTCTGGAGATCGTCGAGCGGCAACTCTCGAACCGTTCCGTCCGGGCCGGAGAAGAGGAGCTTTTCAAAGCTCGTGCGCGCGAGGAGGGGGCGGTCAAGATCATCGACATCGTCCAGACGCGCCTCGACACCAAAACGGATTCCTACCTGGTAACCCTTCCGAGCTTGAAGCTCAACGACGTTCGGATCGATAGCCGTCTTGTGAGGGACAATGAACGCATGCTCACCGGCGGCTTCTACGCCGAGGTTGAGCTCGAATACGACGCCGCCATTGCCCAGGAGATGAATGGTCGGCCTTTCGGCGTCGTCAGCTTGCGCGAGATCCAGCTCAGCAAGCGCGAGGTTTTGGAACCCCTCTACAACGGCCGGAATCTCTTCACTACCGAAGAGTGGAAGCGATTCCTGATCCGCAGCATCGGCCTGGAGCCAGAAGCGCTCACGCTCCGGGCGCAGGACATGGCCCTTCTGCGTATGGTTCCCTTTGTCGAACGCAATTACAACATGGTCGAGCTGGGGCCTCGCGGAACAGGCAAGAGCCACCTTTTCCAGCAGGTTTCACCGTATGCCCACCTTATTTCAGGGGGTAAAGCCACCGTGGCCCGCATGTTCGTGAACAACGCCACGGGTCAGAGGGGTCTCGTCTGCCAATATGATGTCGTCTGCTTCGACGAGGTCTCCGGAGTCTCCTTCGACCAGAAGGACGGCGTGAATATCATGAAGGGCTACATGGAGTCCGCCGAGTTCAGCCGCGGAAAAGAAAGCATTCGGGCTGACGGTGGGATCGTCATGGTTGGCAACTTTGAGGTGGACGTGGAGCACCAACAACGGATCGGTCATCTCTTCGGTCCCTTGCCTCCTGAGATGAGGAACGACACAGCTTTCATGGACCGGATTCACGCCTATCTCGCCGGTTGGGACATTCCAAAGTTTTCCCCGCTCGAACACTTCACCAATCACTTCGGCCTTGTGAGCGACTTTCTTTCCGAGTGCTGGCACCGCGTGCGAATGCAAGGACGTGGCAGTGTCCTCCAGAACCGCGTCTCCTGGGGAGGTGCGCTGAGCGGGCGCGATATCACAGCCGTTCAGAAGACCGTTGCCGGCCTCCTCAAGCTCGTGTTCCCAAATCCTGAGGCCGCGATCTCGGACGACGACCTTGAGTGGGCCGTGAGACTGGCCCTGGAGTGCCGGCGCCGCGTGAAGGAGCAGCAGAAGCGGATCGGCTCGGCGGAGTTCCGCAATACCCACTTCAGTTATCACCTCGGGACTGAAGGCGTCGAAAAGTTCGTCGCGACTCCAGAGCTTCAGAGCGAGAATGAGATCGGGACTGATCCCCTGCCGCCGGGTCAGATCTGGACGATCAGCCCGGGAGGAGCCAACGATCATGTTGGTCTCTTCAGGGTTGACGTGACCGTCGGAGTTGGCTCCGGGGTCAGGATCTTGAATGCACCTACACCACCTTCGTTCCGAGAGAGCGTGAAGTACGCCGAGCAGAACCTCTACGCGCGCGCCAAAGAACTGGTAGGAGACCGCGATCCACGCTCCCATGATTTTTCCGTGCAGCTCCGCGCCTTTGACACTGCGAAAAATGGAAACGGCACCGGTTTGGCGGCCTTGCTGGCCCTCTGCGGCGCACTTCTCCAGAAAAACGTACGAGGTGGCCTCATCGTAGTCGGTCAGCTCAACCTTGGCGGCTCCATCGATCCAGTCCACGGCGCTGTCAACATCGCGGAACTTGCTGTGGAGAAGGGCGCGTCGGCCCTCCTAGTCCCCATCTCGGCGCGCAAGCAGCTCATGGATCTCTCGGACGAAATGGCAGCGAGATTGAGCATCCAGTTCTACGTGGACGCCAGGGATGCCTTGCTCAAGAGCCTCCTCGAGTAATACTCATCCAATTGAGTTTGTCGCGGGCTCTCACGAGAGCTAATCCTCTCTCGGTGGCTCGTTTTCGGCAACGTTGTACTCCACCAGGAACCAGATTGGTGTGGGTTTAATGCTTCTTGCTTTCAGCCGCGAGGGCCTCCAAAGACGCAGTTGCCGCGAGATGTGAATTATTCCAAAGCGAATATGGGATGATGCGGATATTGAAGTCATTTAGCCACCGCTTCCGGAAGATCTCGACGGGGACTCCTCGGACTGCGAGAGCGAAAAGCTATCGCACTCCCAAGTGTCGCCAGGCCACCGGCGCGATCCTGGAGCGGGATGCCTCGAAGCTGGTCCCCTCACCACCCGTAGCCAGCAGCCGTGGCTCTCGGGCGCTAAAGGCTAGGGCTGGCTCGCTGGGCCTTCGCTTTGAAACGCATCTCCGTCACAGAGAATTTTTGCCGCCCGGCCACCAGCCGAGAGGCTTACACCGGATCTCCCATTGCCAACTCCGGAGGGGAAGCTGGTGCTCGTGGCTCGCTCGCTGCTCTTCTTCGCCTTCCGCAGCCATCGCCATGCGCTGATCGTGCTGGTCAACCTTCCGCTGGCGCTGGCGGGCGGTGTGTTCGCGGTCGCCCTGGGCGGCGGCGTGCTCTCGGTGGCGTCGCTGGTCGGCTTCATTACGCGCTCTTCGGCATCGCGCCCCGCAACGGCGTGCTGCTCGTCTCCCACTATCAGCACCTGATGAAGGAGGAGGGGCTGCCGCTCACCCAGGCGGTGGTCCAGGGCTCGCACGAGCGGCTGGCGCCGGTGTTGATGACAGCCTTGACGGCCGGGCTCGCGCTGATCCCTCTGGTGCTGGCGGGCGGCGAGCCGGGAAACGAGATCCAGAGCCCCATGGCGCAGGTCGTCCTCGGCGGGCTCCTCTCCTCAACCTTCCTCAACCTGATGATCATCATGGTGCCGGTGCTGTTCGCCCGATGGGGCGGGAGCGTTGGCGAGCCGGAGGTGGGCGAAATCAGCCTCGCCTCGGGACGCCGATCACGATGATGTCGTGTCCCGGTCCTAGTGGACTCAATGACGCCGTGCCCTCCAAGAGCGCTGCACTAGAAGCGCTCGGGCTGGGCTATCTGGGGGGCCGCACCTGGGCGAAGTGTTGCCTGCCGCGCTGAAGCGACGTTTGAAGGCGCTTCAACCCGCAGAGTTAGCCGCGGCTCTTCTTCCCCGCAGCTCGCTCCGGCCATCGCGACCAGGATCAGGCATACCAGCCCGGCTGCTACCTTAGGCTGCGAGGCGACCTCGTAGCCGTCCAGTGCGGCGTCGATGCTGAGGGCAGAGATCGACAAGGTGCAGGAGGATGCTGGCGCGCCGGAAGCGGCGCTCGAAGGGCGCTAAAGCGGAAAGCGAGGGCGCTCGGAGCGGCGCT
>WUUC01230549.1_pt1 | contig 11263 bp, 8 predicted proteins | sample 6278441 | NCBI WGS metagenome assembly WUUC01 (sample SAMN13675441, study PRJNA597444) | soil metagenome | isolation source: soil | place: USA: Washington | collected 2017-10 | reverse complement strand
CCATCGGAGATGACCCCGACCGCGAGGGCCTGCGCGAAACCCCCGAGCGGGTCGCCGAAGCCTACGCCCATCTGTTCTCGGGTCTGTATGAGGACCCCGCCCGCCACCTTCAAACGACCTTCGACGAGGGGGCCCGCGACCTGGTACTGGTGCGCGATCTTCCGGTGGCCTCGATGTGCGAGCATCACCTCCTTCCCTGGACCGGCAAGGCCCACGTCGGGTACGTGCCGGACGGCAAGGTCGCCGGTTTCTCGGAGCTGGCGCGCGTCGTCGCCGGCTACGCTAGGAGGCCGCAACTGCAGGAGCGGCTGACCGCCCAGGTCGCGGACGCGGTGCACGGCGTTTTGGGCGCGGCTGGCGCTGTAGTTGTGGTCGAGGCGACCCACACGTGTATGACGATGCGCAACGCCGAGACGACCGGCAGCGTCGCGGTGACCTCGGCGGCGCGCGGCATCTTCGCCGACGACCCGGCCCGCCGGGCGGAGGTCGTTGCCCTGATCCAGGGTGCCCGGTAGGTGCGCGCCCCCGCTGCATCCTGGGCAAGATGCCCATTTTCCTGGCGGACTTCGACCTCCTTCTCTGGCTCGCCATCGGCCATGAATAGTTGCGCGTGATGGCCCCGTGCTCTTCAATGTAGCGGTCGAGCTTTTTGGCGAGGCCGCTGCTGACCACGAACCCCCGGCCGAATGCCCGCGAGAGCGCGAAGCAGCCCGCGCTTTCGAGCAAAGCCCCGATCCAGGCCAGGACGAACCCTCCAAAACGTCGAAGGTATAACCTCCTGCGGCCGCCACGGCCAACGCGGGCAAGGGCGCCACGACGGCCTGGCCTACGAGCAAGGACAGGTAGGCTATCGGAGCCGGGGAACCGGCATCATCTACCATCTGCCGGATCTCTTCCCGGTCCGAGAAAACCTCCCACAACGATTCGGCCTGGCCGCTCCACAGCAGCGCCAGGAGCCCCACTCCGGCTACCGCCGCGCTGGTCAACAACCTCCTCCGCATGCCGGTAGGTCTCTCCATCGCGAAGCTAGAACTTCTGGAAGACGATGAGCTGGCGCATGGCGTCTTCGCCGAACGTGCTGCGGCAATCGTCGCCCTGGGTGAAGAACTCGCCCCGGTTGGGGAACGGATGATACGTCATGCCGTCGAAGTGATAGATGATGGCATAGAAGACCTGCGTCGCCTCGAGGAGGTAGCCATCGACCCTGGCGTGAAAGCGGGCCTGCCCGTCGGCGTCGGCGGTGAACGACGAGGGATCGGGCGTCTGCTTCGGGTTGATCACCGTCAGGGGCAAGGTCCGTTCCACGCCCGGGCACAGCGGGTGCTCCGAGTCCGGGCCGATCGTCCCGTAAAAGGCCGAATAGACGCCGCCCGGAACGAGCCCGCTCAGCCGGATCCGAACGTGCGTGCTTGGCCGAGCCGGGTCTCCCGCGTGGTGAGCCATCGCCGTCGCCGTCGCGCTCTGCCACTGTCCCCAGGTGACGCCGAGCGCTGCACCAACCGCGCTGTAAAGTGGTGCATCGGGCGAGGTATCGACGGTCGGGTTCCTGAGGGTAGATCCGTCGAGCCAGTAGACGTCCCGGTTGAAAGCCTGTAAGGCCTCCTCGCGGTCTGGCTTAGCGTGGTCGGCGCCCTCGGCGAGATCAGCGAACCCAAGCGCGAGCACCAGCGACCCTACGAGGACCGCCAGCGCCGCTCGGGTGTGCAGGTGGTGCTTGAGCTGGTTCATCTTCGGCTTCCTTTCGATGTTTCACCGTTCACATACCCCGCATAAGGAAGCCGCGCCCGGCGGGCGAAAAGCCCGGAGAGAGCGAGGATTCTAAGGATCGAAGCTTCGGCTACTTTCATCGGACCTCCATCCGGTCACAGACGTAATTCTGGGAGGGGTCGTAGTCCCGGCCGTCTATCTCCCCCGCTCGGGGGCCGTAGAGGTGCACCGAGATCGCCACCTCGCTGCCGGGGTTGCCCACTCTGTGGATGCCCCCGTCGTAGGGCAGCACCGTCGAGGCTCCGTCCTCCCTGCTCCACGTAAGCTCCCAGACCTTCCGCAGGCGGGCGTGGCCGGGACGGAAGCCGTCGTCGAGGCGCTCGTAGCGCTTCTCGAGCACGGTTCCTATGACGCAACAGTAGGCGCCCCAGGAGGAGTGGTCGTGGATCTTCGTCCTGGTCCCCGGAGGCCAGACGAAGACCTGCAAGGAGCAGGAGCCGTCGGCAGCATCGTAGCGATGAGCGACATACCAGTCCTCGGCCTCTCTCGCTGTTTCGAGGGGGGGGAGGATCCCGGTCTCCAGGAACGCGGGATTCCTGACCAGATGGGCCAGGAAGGGGACGGCTTCCCGCAGGGCCGTCTCCGTGGGGAGCCCGCAGAGCCTCTCCAGTTCGCTTACGCCCGGCGCGAGCGATGTCACCATAATCTCCCTTCCTTTCTGCGGCGGATCTCCTGCGATCCGCGCTCGTACCGGTGCGAAAGCAGGGTACGGGGTGGGTAGCGCGCCGACTTCGCCAGATGTGGCCATCTTCGGAGGGTACGGTATAGCCAGTCTTGGCTATTGATCGGCCTCAACAGCCAGAGCAAGCCGGTTTTCATGCCTTTTCTTCTCCGTTCCGCCCGCTCTAGCAAGGGAAGGACGCGCGAGCCTGAAAAACTCGGTGTCCCTCACCCAGGCGGGACAGGACGGCCTTCCACGAGGGAAGCTGGCGCAGCTCCTCCGGTTCGCTCGTCTCTGGTGAGATCTTCATCGCCTATCGTTTCCTTTCTGCGCGCCGAGTTCACTCTGGCGGCGAAAGCCGCTCTCTACTTTTCAAGATGAACTCGGCGCCCGCTATGTTCGCTCGTAGCTGCCCTCTTGCCGGAAGGCTAGTGGCCCGATGTTAGATTCTTGTTAAGGGTTGGTCGCACCGGCCGCCATGACCCCCGCTATGCAACCTCCCCTTGTCCTGTCGCTCCCATGATCCGGCCGATGTTCTCCGGCGCGAAGAACTTCGGGATTGGCACCGTCCCGGCAACCGTGCCCATGAAGCGGTCGGTCTGCTCCTGATCGCGGCGCAGCGCGGCGAAGAGCTGCTGCTGCTCGGGCGGGGGCGGCTGGAGCGTCGCGAACTGGCAGGTCATCTCGAAGAGTGGCAGCGTAGCCTCGTTGCGCCGCCGCTCGTAATCCGCGAGCGCGTTCTCCAGCGGGCGGCGGCCCGATAACCCCTCGTCGATCGCACCGGCCAGCAGCTCGGCGTCGCGGAAAGCGTCGCTGATCCCGTGCGCGGTGATGGGGTCCTTGTTATAACCGGCATCGCCGACCAGCGCCCAACCGGGCCCATAGGGCTTGCGGTAGAAGTTGAGCAGCTGGGCCGTGCCGCGGAACGGCTCGGTCCGTTTGCCGCTGCGGACGCGCTCGGCGAGTCCGGAGGCAAGGTCCAGCGCCTTCGAGAAGTTGCCCTCGATGTCGGAGCGCACCTCGTGGAAAGCGGCGTTGGGCCAGTAGACGATGGTGATGGTTTGTCCGTCGTTGGTCGGGGCGGCGATGATCATCCGGTCGGGCCGCGGATAGAGCTCGGCACCCTGTATGGGAACCCCGCTCCAGTAGGAGTAGTACGCACAGGTGAGCGTGGGCCGTACATTGTAGGTGGCTGCCTGGACGGTGCGCGCGACAAACGAGCGTAATCCATCGGCGCCGATGACGATCGGGGCCTTCTCGGTCACCGCCGCGCCGCCCGCCGCGCGACCCCGGATCCCGGCGACTCGTTCGCCGTCGGTGACGAGCTCCTTCACCGAGAAGTGCTCCCGCAACTCCGCGCCGGCGGCAACGGCCGCCTCCACCAGGATCTGATCCAGAACCCTACGCCGCGGGGCGTACCCCTCGGCGACGCCATCCGCCGGCGGTGGCGAGCCCACCAGGGCAAACGGGCCGAAGTCGAGCTTTTGCCGAAGAACCGGCGGACAGTTGGACGCGACGACCCTCTCCAGCAGCCCCCAGCGCTTGAGGCGGGCGACGCCCGGCTGGTGGATGTAGTGGGTAGAGAGGGTGTCGCTCGGGAAGCCGGCCCTGTCCAGCAGCAGGACCCGGTAGCCCTTGCGGGCCAGCAGCATCGCCGTCGGGGATCCGGCGCAGCGGGCGCCGACCACGATCGCGTCGTACATGGCGGTCATCGTGCACCTCCATCGCTCGGTTGAATATTCGCGTTCATCCGGAAGAAGTTCGTCGGGTCGTAGCGGTCCTTGAGCGTAGTCAGCCGCTTCAGCCGCTCGCCGTAGGCGGCCTCGACGCCTGCGGCGTCCTCATCCGAGAGGAAGTTCGCGTACACGCCCACGCTGTGCGCGCGCAGGGGCTGCCACCCCTCGCGTACCCAGGCCGTGTGGCGAGGCCCATCGGGGTCGGGCGGCGGCCACGCTGCGACGATGTTCACCTCGAACCCGACCTCGCGCTCGCCCACCGCCGTCGCGTCGGCGTCGGCCCGGCTAACCGCCCCACCGACCGCCCAGCCGCTGATCTGCGAGAAAGGCGACGTAATCGATTCGACGCGGCTCACGAGCACGTCGATGACCTCATCTGCGAGGTTCGGAAGCCGGTGCGACTTCCAGTAGTAGTGCATGCCGTGCGGCGCGCCGCCGTCGAGCATCGACTGGATCGCCAGGTACGGCACGGGACGCACCACCTCGGCGATGGGCGCGCCGATCGCGCGCAGTGGTGCGATCGCCTTCTGGCCCGCGGCCGGGTCGCCCGCCCAGACGAGCACGAGTCCTACGACCGGCTTTCCGTAATACTCCGGCGGCAGGAACGGCATCGGAGGGGCCAGGCGCAGTGCGATGGTGATGCCCAGCTCGTCTGGCGCCTCAGGGACGAAGTCCCGGAGGAAGCGGAGAACCTGCGGCGCGTCGGCCAGCGGCCAAAAGATCGGACCCCCGAGCACGATCGGGCCCACCGGGTGGAGCCGGTACTCGAAGGCGGTGGCGATCCCGAAGTTGCCGCCCCCTCCGCGCAGCCCCCAGAACAGCTCCGGCTCGCTCTTGGCGTCGACGCGAAGCTGCTCGCCTTCGGCGGTGACCAGGTCGACCGCGCGCAGGTTGTCGACCGTCAGGCCATGCTTGCGCATGAGGTGTCCCAGCCCGCCGCCGAGCGTCAGGCCCGCGATGCCGGTGTGGCTGATGATGCCGCCCGTGGTGGCGAGTCCGAACCGCTGGGTGGCGCGGTCGAGCTCTGACCACAGGACGCCACCCGCCGCCTGCGTGGTTCGCGCCTCCTGGTCGACCCGGATCGCCTTCATGAGCGAGAGGTCGATCATCAGGCCGTCGTCGCACACGGCGTGGCCGGCGACGGCGTGACCACCTCCGCGGACCGAGACCAGCAGATCGCGCTCCCGAGCAAACCGGACAGCCTCGACCACATCGTCGGCACCCGCGCACCGGGCAATGAGCGCCGGACGCCGGTCGATGGCGCCGTTCCAGATACGGCGGGCTTCGTCATAGCCTTCCTCGCCCGGCCTGAGCAGCGCGCCACGGAAGCGGGTTCGCAGCTTACTGATAGCCTTCGATTCGATAGCTCTCTCTTCGATCATTGGAGTTCCCCTCTCCTGTTCAATGCACCCGTGACCGGGACAGGGCGTTACCCAAGTATTCCTCGAGCCGCATCGGCGTCGTCGCTTCGGCCGTGCGCTGGACGCCGTCGAACGGCCGGCCTTCGTTGAGGGCGAGCTGCATATCCACGAGGAGCGAAGCTGCCTCTTCCGACATGCCGGCGGCGAGGAGCGCGTCCTTCATGTCGGCCGGGGGGAACTCGACGTACGGTAGCTCTGGCAGCCCCAACAGCGAGCCCATGGCACGCGTCGCCTCGCGCATGCTCACGTCCTCCGGCCCCAGGAGCGTTTTGACCTGGTGTCCCGTGAAGTCGCGGCGCACCAATCGCTCGGCCGCCTCGCGCGCGACGTCTTGGGTCGCGATCATCGGGAACTTCAGATCGCCTTTGATCGCGCTCCCGTTGATCTTCTGCGACTGGATCAGGGGGAGGTTCGCCAGCAGGTAGTCCATATAGAACACCGACCTCAGCACGAGCACGTTGACGTCCTCCAGCTCAAATAGCCGCTGCTCGTACTCGTGAAGTCCGGCCGGAGGACCCGCCACGTTCTCCTGATCGACACCGACCGCGCTCAGCGCGACGACGTAGCTCCCCCGCGTCTCGCGCAGCGCATCGGCGATCGCACGGCTTATCTTGGAGCGTGTGGCGACGAACTGCGGGTCCGCCAGGTTCTCGGGAAGGAGAACAAGGGCCGCGACGGCTTCCTTGAACAACGACTTCAGGTCCTCGACATTGGTCGCGTCGCCCGTCGCGACCTCGGCGCCGCGCTCGCGAAACTCCTCCAGCTTCCGTTCGTGCTCGAACACGCGGACTTCCTCGTTCTGGCGCAGGAGCAGGTCGGTTACCTTGCTTCCGACGTTCCCCGCCGCGCCCATCACCGCGATCATCATCGTCTCCTTCCCTTTGTCCTCACTTCGCCGGTTCCTGTCGATCTCTATCTCCAGGCTCGTCTTCCTCCACCCGCTCGATCATGAATGCGGCGAGGTCCGACCAGTTGCGGAAGCCGCGGAACGCGCCGCTGACGACATCTCGCACGCTCCCGCGGTACTCCGACCCGCCGGCCACCTGCTCCTTCCAGAGGCGGACGGCGAAGAGATGGGAGCGCGGTCTCGCCGCGCGGCGCTCTCGATCACCGGCCACCCTCTCGTCGTTTCCCATCCGTCCTCGCAAGCGGGTCGCAACGCCCCAGCGCGTCAGCTGATGCCGAAGGGGACGTCGATCACCCAGCGCCAGGTGCCGTCCGGCTGTCGGCGGACCACGTCCGTCATCCGGCCGCCCATGGTGACCGGCTCACCGTCGGGGCCGGTGCCGGTGAGCGTCCAGGAAAGGGACACCAGCGCGACGTCGCCGGCCCGGATGACGGTCAGCTCCGGCTCTATCTCCATGTGCCCCTTGAGCGCCAGGAACCCGCCCATCGCCTCGCGGATCGCCGCCGCGCCCGAGGCAACCTGCCCCGGCTGGGGCACCAGAGTCGCGCCCGGCTCGTAGAAGGCCATGAGGGCGTCCAGGTCCCCGCTGTTGAAGGCATCCTCGTACGCCCGCACCGTTTCTTCCGGGGTTTGTTCAGGCATGTGCCACCTCCTCTATCAAGAGCGTCTACCAAAACCCTGGGACCGGGCCTTTCCGGTCCATATGCTCTAAGGATAGGGAGGCGGCGTTCCTCAAGCGTTCCGTAGGGCGTTCCTGGAGGGGAACTTGGGGAGGAATTTTTGTGCCGGGTGTACCGCGTCTCAGATTTGGGCGAGGATCGTGGCGGCCTCGCGCAGATCCCGGGTGTCCCGTCCTTCGGGAAGCCCGTCGAAGATCGCGACCAGAAGGTCGCGCGCCTCGCTCGCCCCCGGATCGTCGCCGCGCTCCATCCGATGGCGGAGGAGGCTGGCTGCGATCCTGAGCTCGAACATCTTCGCCCCCTGGCGGCGCGAGACCACAAGCGCGCGTTCGAACTCCGCTTCGACATCTTGTGCCGTGGCGCCGAGCGTCGCGAGGAACTCCGCGCGCAGCCGGCGTGCCTCTGCCTCCCACACACGGGCGGCGCCGCCCATTTCGAGGGCTCGCCCGGCCGCCGCCAGCCCGGCCCGGGTGTACCTCGCCATCGTGCAAGACTCGAGGAGCACGCGCACCAGGCAGGCGCGCATACCCGGTGCGTGGTCGGCCTCGTGCGCCTCGTTCAGCGCGCGCTGGATGCGCGCGATACCGGCCTCCTTCTGCCCGTCGAGCACGGCGACGTAGCCGTTGAGGGCGTCGGTGATGACCTGTGTCGGCCTCCACTGGTGATCGAGCCCATCATTAAGCGACGCGGTGTACGCGCGAACGCGCTCCGGCTCGCGCATGTCGACGGCCAGCAGCGCGGCGAACACCAGCGCCGTCCCGCGGCTGTCGGGGTGCCCGATCTCCTCGGCCAGCGTGAGGGCCGTATCACGCGCGCGTGTCGCCGCCTCAGGGCGGCCAAGGAACCACAGCGTATTCCCGAGGCGGCTCAGGCAGATCACTTTGGGATCCAGCCCGTACCGGAGAAGATGCGCGCGGCGATGTTCGGGGCGGTAGCGGTCCACGGCGGCCCCGAAGTGCCTCCGGGTGGCCTCGAACTCGCCCTGCCAGAACGCGGCTATCCCGAGCACGTACTCGCCCTCCACGAGGAGCATGTCGTCGGCGTCGCGCTCGCCGCGCGCGTGCAGTTGTTCGCCGAACTGCTGCGCCGACTCGAAGTCGCCGCGGGAGAGGCTCGCGAGCGCCAACGAACGGACGAGCGATGGCGGCGGTTCGACCCGGAGCGCACGCGCGAGCTCGAGGGCACGCTGCTGCACCTTGGTCAGGCGCCTCGACGCAAATCCCTCGACTCCCCCGAGCGGCGCCGGAAGCACGCTGAGGACCGCGAGCTCCCGTGTGTCGCGCTCGGGAGTCTCCGGAAGCGTGTGGAGGAGGCTGAGTGCGCGCCCCAGGAGACGGACCGCCTCGATGTTCGCGTGCAGCTGCTGCGCCACCTCCGCCGCCCGCCCATACCATGCGACGGCCTCATCGGCCGCGCCGGCGCGCTCGTAGTGCATAGCGAGCTGCCCGCTCACCGGTCCCGGGTCGTGGAGTCGCTCTAGCGCCTGCGCAACGCGGAGGTGGTGCTGGCGGCGCCGTGCGGGGCTCAGGGCGAGGTATGCGACCTCCCGGATCTTGTCGTGGCTGAAGTCGTACGCGTCGGCCCCCCGCTCACGGACGATACGGCGTCGCCACAGCTCATCGAGGCCGCGAACGAGCGTTTCCTCGTCGTCTTCGCTGGCGTACGCGAGCACATCCGACGTGAACTCTCGCCCGATCGTCGCGGCGATGCCGGCCAGATCCTGGGACGGCTCCGACAACTGCCCGAGGCGGGACCCGATCACGGCCTGCACCTTCGGGCTCATCCACCCGCGCTCGATATGTCCGCTCGTCCACCCGGCGCGCAACGCCTCGACCACGAAAAGTGGATTCCCCTCGGTCTCGTCGTAGAGCTGGTCCGGCACCTCGAGCGGGCGCCCGGCAAGCCGCTCGGCGAGCACGGCCGTCTCCTCTCGGGTGAGCCGCCCGACCTCGATCTCCTCGAAGCACTCCAACGCTTGCAGCCCGGCGAGGAGATCGTTGAGGGGGTGCTGGCGGTCGGTCTCCTCACGCCGGGCCGTCGCCGCCACGAGTAGTCGGGTTTTCGGCGCGACCCGCAGCAGATAGTGGAGGAACTGCAGCGTCTCTTGGTCGCACCAGTGGAGGTCGTCGGCGACGAGCAGAACCGGTGCCCCTGGCGCAAGGACCGCCCGGGCGGCGACGTCGAACAGCCGCTGCCGCTGGTCGGTCTGGGACAGCGGCTCCGGGCGGGCGAGGTCGGGCACCTCCGAGAGGAGTTCCGGAAGCAGGCGTGCGAGTTCGGTGAGGCGCGCCCGGTCGAGCCGCGTGAGATGCGCCTTGAACGCCTCCGAGCGGAGCCAGGCCACCACCGGCCCGTAGGCAAGCGCACCCTCCGCGGCGTAAGAGCGCGCTTCGGCAGTCACTGCCCCACGGTGGGCGCACCACGAGCGGAACTCTTCGATGAGCCGCGTTTTCCCGATGCCTGGTTCCCCGGTCAGAAGGACGAGCTGGGCTCGACCCTTTTCGCTTGTTCGCCAGAGGGCCGTCAGGCGCGCCCACTCGGGCGTGCGTCCGACGAGCGGGGGACCGCCCACTCGTCCGGCCTGACGCTCCGCGGCCGCGGGTTCCCGCTCCTGTGGCAGCAGCGCCTCGTAGGCATCGCGCGTCGGCGCCGAAGGCTCGACGCCCAGCTCGCGCTCCAGGGTCGCCGCGCACACGTGGTACACCCGAAGCGCCCGCGCCCGGTCACCGCGTGCGTCGTGCAGCCGCATGAGGAGCCGGTACGTCTCCTCGCGCAGCGGGTCGTGCCGCAGGAGCCGCTCGGCGTACAGGATCGCCCGGGCATGGTCGCTGTGCTCCTCAAGAAGCTCGGCGAGGCCCTCGAGGGCCTCGAGATAGCGCTGGCGGAGCCACTCGCGCTCTCCGAGGAGCCACTCGTCGTAGCACCCCTCGAGAAGGTCACCCGCGTACAGTTCGACGGCTTCGCGCAATGTGGCGAGGCCGCCGTCGGCAGCATTCTCCTCCGCCCGCGAGAGTGATTCCTCGAAGGCAGCGACGTCGAGCCAGAAGGGAGCGCCCGCCCGCCACTGGAGCGTCCGCGGCGTTACGTCGAGGAAACGGTCGGGATCCGGAAGGGCGCGTCGGAGGTTGTGGAGTACGTGGCGCAGATTCGTTCGCGCCTGCGGCTCGGTCGAGTCGGGCCAAAGAAGGAAAGCGAGACGCTGTCGCGGCTGAGGTGCTCCTCTGTGGAGGAGGAGGTAGGCGAGTAGCGACGAGGCGCGCGCGGACTCAAGCGGCGGCAGGGGAGCCCCGCCATGGCGAAGGTCGAGCTCGCCGAGGAGCCGGATGCGGAGAGTAGGTGACCCCATGGGGATGATTCCTTCGCGCCTGACCTCGAAGCCCCCGGTCGCCGGACCGGTATGCACGCGCCCGGTGGGCATCCACCCGACGTGCCAGTCGTAGTGTGCGCCGGTCGTCTTGCTCTGTCAACCGGTGGCCTGGCGGACGGGCGCTCTCTGACTTCCGAATCCGAGGGGTATGGAGTACCCGAGAGCCTACCCAGCCCATAACGTTGGGGTTACCGGTGTCCGGTCCCACTCGAGGGGCGACATAGCGGCTCCGGTAGATCGGTGGCACCCCTAACCCAGTTTCTCCCTCCTGTGGTGGCTCTAGATCACCTCCTCCCGCTTTTTGAAGGTGGTGGGCGCGGGAGACACGCGACAGTGCCCTAAGTGCGCGTGGCGGCGGGCGGTTCGGGGGGGACGGAGGCTTCGGGGACGTAGGCGAGTGCCGCGCCCGCGATGCCGGCGGCGTTGAACATCTCGGCCGGGACGACCTCGGAGCGTGTCTCGATGTGGGGCAGGAACTTTTCCGACTTCCTGCTGACGCCGCCGCCGATGATGATGAGGTCCGGCCAGAAGAGGTTCTCCACCATCACCAGGTATTCCCCGAGGCGCTCGGCCCACTCCTTCCACGAGAGGTCCTCGACCTTCCTGGCGCGCTCGGAGGCGTAGAGCTCGGCGTCGCGTCCGCGCAACTCGATATGCCCGAGCTCGGTGTTGGGGACGAGCTTGCCCTCGACGAAGAGCGCCGACCCGATGCCCGTGCCCAGCG
>WUUC01188675.1_pt1 | contig 11264 bp, 10 predicted proteins | sample 6278441 | NCBI WGS metagenome assembly WUUC01 (sample SAMN13675441, study PRJNA597444) | soil metagenome | isolation source: soil | place: USA: Washington | collected 2017-10 | reverse complement strand
CGCAGCAAATCTCTTTGGGGCAAAGCCTCACTGACTTGACCCGGCTGGCGGCGGGCGTCAACGTCGGCGACTCGCTGCGCCTGGCAACCGCAATCGAAATCGCGGGCACGCCGATGGGAACCTCGGCCGGGGGCTTTGCCTTCAAGCTCGATAAAACAACAGGGTTGGAAGCGCGGACTGCGACGACATTTGGCCCGTCGTTCGCTGAGCGCGCCATCACGGCGGGTGCGGGCAACATGAGTGTTGCCGTCAGCCTCGCATCCGCCACCTACGACAAGATTGGCGACTTGCCGTTGCACGAGCTCAACCTGTCGTCTCGGGAAGCGACGAACCCATTCTTTCAGCGAGTCGGCAAACTCAGTCTCGTGCTCAACTCCGAGACCACTGTGATTCAGACGGTCATGGGCGCGACCGACAACCTCGATATTGGCGTGTCGATCCCAATGGTCCGCGTAAGACTCGACGGGGTTTCATGGGTTCAAGACGGTAACGGAACCATTCTCGTGCGCGGCGCGGCGAAGGGTGTGTCGTCCGGCTTGGGTGACGTCGGACTGATGGCGAAATACCGGTTCTTCCGCATCGGCGGGACGCCAGCACCCGACGCGCCGGTAGAGCCCGATCCTGGTGGACTTGCCTTGCTCGCCACGGTGCGCGTACCGACGGGTAGCCGCGAAAACCTTCGCGGTCTGGGTATAACCCGCGCGCTTGGTGGCCTCATCTTTTCATTCGGCCGAGGGCGACTGCGCCCGCACGCGAACGTTGGGTATGAGTGGTGGAGCAAAGGGATTGATGTCAAGGCCGACTTCAATCCGCTGGTTACGGCGCGTCACCATTTTCAATACAGCGCAGGCATCGAGCTCGAGGCAGCGCCACGACTGACCGTGATCGTCGATTACCTGGGCCGTCGGATTAATGGTGCGGGCAAGCTGGGATTCGCAACTTCGCCCATCACCAACATCCCCACTGTCACCTCGATCACGTATCCGGTGACGCTCGACACGGGAACTCTGGAACAGAGTCTCATTCCAGGCGTGAAATGGAACCTTCGAGGCAAGATTCTGCTCGCGGTGAGCGGCATCATCGCCCTCAAGGACAGCGGCCTGTACGACCGGTTTACGCCGGTAGTGGGCCTTGACATTACGTTTTGATGCCCATCGTTCCCGAAGCGGGAACGGTGATGAGTGACCGATGCCAGACACACACGGTATGCGAAACCCACTGCTGATTGCGTTGCTCGTCCTGAGCGTAGCTGTTGCGTGCGACACCAAAACGCCGACGGGACCCAGTCAGTTCGATGTCACGAATACATCGACATCAACGACTGCGCTGACAACGATCGCTACGACGACGCCGCCGACGACCATCGAGCCGCCGCCGACGCTGCCGCCGACGACAATTCCGCTGCTCGGGCTCAATCGCACCTGGGTGGCGTTCGGCCCGATCACAAATCCAAGTCAGCCCGCATCGCTGACGATGCTGCTACAGCCAATCAGTCCCGCCTCGGCGAGCGGCTCGCGGTCATGGAGCGGGACCCTCGCGTCGGTCGTCGAGCGCCTGTCGTTCTGGGGTCCACAGGCTGATCCCGTCTTTGGCGTTCTGGGCAGTTGGCGCGCGGCCAACGGCGGTGGCGGAATCGTGTCGGGCACGTTGTTCGGGACGTTTGAGACCGGCTTCTTCAGAGGAACCCTGACGTCGGAAACGCCCGAGTGCTCCGCGGAACGTGAATTCGAAGGACCCTCTGATCCGCAATTCTTGCGGTTGTCCGGTGGCAGGACCTTCAACGATTGCAAGGGCAACCCGCTCGCGTTTACGAACATCACGATGCTGGTCAGCCAGGCGCCGTTGCCGACAACCACAGTGGGGGCGAGCACGACCACCACAATCCCATTGCAGTGCGGCTATTCGCTCAGCCGCGCCAGCGATACGTTCCCGAAAGCTGGTGCCGAACGAACAGTCGGCCTCGTCACTGGTCTGAACTGCGGATGGAGTACGCAGACCTTTGTCGAATGGATCAAGGTAACCCCGTCGGTGGGCAGCGGCCCGGCAACGATCGTGATTACGGTAGCGCCCAACCCGGGTCCGCCGCGTAGCGCGACGGTCGTCATCGCGGGCATCCCGTTCATCGTCAACCAGGAGTAAGAAAAGGGGCCTGCCTCGTTTTCCCGGGGCCTGCCCCTTTTTCTCAAGACCTGGCCCCTTTTTCCCGGGGCCTGACCCATTTTTCCTAAGGTTCTGGCCCCTTTTTCCGGGGCCTGCCCCTTTTTCCCGGGGCCTGGCCCCTTTTCCCGGGGCCTGGCCCCTTTTCCGGGCCCTAAGTTCCAATTACGGGACGCACAGCACGCGCAGGTCACGCGCGCGTTGCGCATTCGGCTTGCCCTTTACCTCCCGCACGAGTCTCCAGCCTGACGGGATTTCGCCTGTTCTGACGACATGCCGGGCGAACGGCGGATATGTCGTTTCGACATACTCCGCGATCAATTCCACACCGCGACTGCCTCCGAGAATCACACAACCACCGCGCAGGTGTTCGGGCTGAACGCTCACATCCAACAGACGCAGGTTTTGCGCCTTGTATCCGGTGTAGATTCGCAGGCGCTCGACCGCCCAGTAATCGCTCCAGAAGGCCAGATCGTGATTGGCGGCCACGAAGTCGGCCACGGCGCGTAAGTCGTCGAGACCGCCGCGATAGTAGTTGCGCGTTCGAACGGTGGCATTGAGCGATGTCAGCACCAGGACCGCAAGAACAAGCACGAACACGGGATGGCTCCGACGCCACAACGCAAGCAGCGCATCGGCGGCAATCACCATGAGCGGCGCCGTCAAGATCAACAAGAAACGGGGTTGCTTGAAGATCATCGAATACTGCAGTTCCCCAGCCTGCGCGTCGTACGCCAATCCCACTGGACCGAATTCGAGAAATGCGAACACGACCGCACATACCAGCAGAAGCAATCGATTTCGGCGCCGCCATACACTGACAATTGCGGCAGCGAGAAACAGATAAAAGAAAAGTCCAAATTGGGGAGCGGGCAAATCACGTGACACGAAAACCGTGCGGATCAACTCGAGCGGCTGGCCATTTGTAAAGCGAAGCTGCAGCCGCCACCAGCGGAGTGTCTCGACCGGCTCGTACAGGTATTTGAACCGCGCCGCCTCCGCGTGAATGTGATAGTTCAGCAGCGGATCGCCAGTTCGCAGGTAATAAATCGTGGCTTCCACGCCGAAGATCGCGAGGAAGCCTGCGCACACCAATCCTGGCGAACGCCACGATGTGTGGCCTCGCCAGGCCTGCAAAGCGGCGCAGCCGACCAACACGCCAACGGCAATCAATCCGCGTCCATTCGCAAGGTAGGCTGCGGCGGCCGCAACGCCCGCGGCGGCGTACAACGCCGCACTCGCGCGCCGACGCGCCTCGATAAGGAGCAGCAACCCAAGACCGAAAAACAACCCTACCTGGACGTCTGACAGAACACGTGTTCCGTTGATCACCTCGGCCGGGTAAAACACGCATAAACCCGCTGCAAGAAGACCAAGCCTGCGGTCGTGAACCGCAGCACCTAATCGATAGACGACCCACACGGTTGCGAGCGAGCAGATAAAACCCCAGAGAACTGCCTGAATCTCGCCAGGACCAAACAATTTGAAGTTTGCCGCGATGGGGTATGTGATGAGCGGCCGAAAGTGGAACTGATCGAGCGGATTGGCAAGTGAATTACTCGGCCGGTCGCGAAAACGCTCGAAATATGTCGGACCGTTGCGATAAATCCCGTATGCGTTGGCGTAATAGATGCCGTCGTCCTGAGGATCCCCCGACACCAATCCGACGAAAAACACGACGCGCACTAGCGCCGCCAGCAACACAATCAACGCAATGCTCAGCGTCGCCGATACACGCGGGACGGGCCGCATCAGGGCTGCGAGCCAGCACACATGTCAGGGTGCGACGAAGCCGTTAGGGGGCGGCCGCCTGTTCGGCGTCCACGAAAGCCAACGGGTTGTCAAATGCAAAGCCAAAGGCGCGGGGATTTTCGCCGATCACCGCGGCCGCGACGATGTGCAAGACATAGTTGTAGGTTTCACCCGGGATGTTCCGGCGATAGCGCTCCTGCAGCTTCCAGAAATTTCTTTCCTTCGGATTCGGTGTCAAGCTGCGCACCATTTTGATGACGCGTCCCTCACCCCAGTTATAGGACGCCATCACCAGCAATCCTGACGCCTGCGCATCGGTCCGGTAGATGTCTTTGATATACCGTGCCGCCGCGGTGGTGGCCCGGTCCCATTTATGCCGATCGTCTTCTACGTCGGGTACGGGCTTTTGGTAGAGCGGACCGATTTTCAGGTTGTACCGCTTGCCAGTTTCCGGGATGAACTGCCACATGCCTTTGGCAAATCCCCACGAAGTAGGCGGCCCCGTGATAAATGCGTCAAAGTCGCTCTCCTGCATCGCCAGATAAAAGAACTGAGGCGGCAGGTTCTGGGCGATGAACTCGTTGGCAATATGACGAATGTAGCCCTTGGACTGCGCGACATTGAGCGCGCGTGCAAACCGGCCCGTGGACTGCCACTTCTTGACGTAGCTAAGAACCTCTTCGAGGTACTCGGGCGGGGCCGCAAGCTCGCATTCGCCAAACAGCCTGGTGACACGTAGGACTAACCGTTCTGCTTCGTTGAGATTTCGGCTGTAGTACTTGGCCACATACTGGTCGTACGTCCGTTCCATTTCCTGGCGGTTACTGCGGTATTTTCTAACCGCGGCCAGACCGGCGGCGTCGCCCGCGGTGGACACCTGTTGCTCGAGATTGGCGATGCTGACATCGATTTCTTTCATCGAATAGAACAGGTCCTCTGCGAGCGCGCGCTGTTGTTCCATTTCTGCGCGTTGCCGCTGAACCTCGAGATACCCGCGATATGCCAACCCGATGGCCACCAGCGCTGCGACACCCAGCACCGCCAGCACCCCTCCATATCTCCGTTTTTGTTTTTGTTGCACCTCGCGGAAGGCGCGTCGAATCATGACGGTTCGCGGGCCCGCGGCGCCGTCGTCGTCGGCGCCGAAATAGCGCTTGGCGTAATCGTCTACGCCCCCGTCGTCCTGCGAGGGGTCAGCTGCTCCGGAGTCTTCGTCCTCGTACTGCTCAAATTGCGTCTGGGCGGGGGCTCGGCGGCTCCCAGGCTGCTCCAGTTCGAGGGTCAGCACCGGACCCTGGCGACCAAGCGAGATATCCAGTTGACCGACGACGGGAGCCGACTCGATGCGCTCGCCGTTCGCAAAGACGCCGTTGCTGCTGTGCAGGTCCTGTACCTCCCACTGACCATTGGCCAGCGCCACGAGGAGATGCCGCCGGCTTACGAGTCGATCGTCGATGCGAAGGTCGCACTCCTCTCCGCGGCCGACATAAAAAGACTGCGAAAATCGCAGAACGCGGCCGTCCGGCATTGACACGCTCAGCATGGGAGGCGCGTCTGACCCGTTTGTGGCCTGGCCGACCTGCGAGGGGCGGTGTTCGGGAGGCATGACCTTTCCTACTCTATATACGCGTGCAGAGTCGCGAAAAACAATTGCGCCGCAGAAATGACCGTCATATTCTCCCTACGACCAATTGCCATTCGCGATGGTGGAGATTCAGATGACCCTGATTAACGTCCGTCAAGTTGCACGGATCGGTGCCGTCTTCCTCGTGTTTTCTCTCGTTTCGGCGCATGCCTTCGCCCAGCCAGGCGCCCCCCAGGTGACGTTGCTACCGGACAACTCTGTCATTATTTCGTACGCCGCGCCCACGACCCCTCCGCCGAACACCCTGCTGGTGGCGACCTTCAACGGGTCGCCGGTGGGGCCGTTCGCAATCGGGCAAGCGACGTCGGTGTATTCGGGCTTCTCGCTGCCGCCCGGGTCGTACACCGTCCAAATCGTGTGGGGCCAGGGGCCAGGGCAACAGTCCCCCGTCACGGCGTTCAACGCACCCGCGATTGTCCCCGGTCCGCCTGCGGCCCCGATACTCGCCGCACCTTTCATCTCCGGTAACACGGTGACCCTGACGTGGACGGCCATCCCGAACGCGACCAGCTACGAGCTCGAAGTGCTGATTGTCGACGCGAGCCAAACGGTCATACTGCAGGCGGGTAACACCAACAGCATCACTGTTCCGAATGTCCCGATGGGCGATTATGTCGTGCGCGTGCGCGGCCGCAATGTGTTCGGCGCCGGCGCATTCTCCAACCAGGTCCTGGTGGATCTGACGCCGAGCTTCCGTTTGCGCGACCTCGAGATCTCGCTTACCTGGAACACGACCAGCGACATCGACTTGCACGTCATTGAACCGGATGGTACGCATGTCTGGTGGAGAGTGCCGCGTGGAAAGACCGCGCGACTCGACCGCGACAACACGACCGGATTCGGACCCGAAGTCATTTCGGTGCTTCCGGGCGCCGGAGTGCGCGGCGTGTATCAGATCTACATCGTCCATTACCGCGGCGAGGCCCCAACAATATCGACCATCGCTGTATCACTTGGCGTCGGCACGCCGGGCGTGAAGACCGAGATCTTTACCAGACAGACCGACGAACCAGATGCTGAAACCGGGATTAACGTCGCGCTCGTGGACATCACCACCGGGGCGATTGGCCAGGCATTCGGTACTCGCGAGGTAGCCGTCGCAGACAGCAGCGGCAAACCACAGCAGTAAAATTTCCGCGCCGCCTGCATTCGCGCAGGCGGCGTGCTTTCGCGCTCTACACCCGGTCCACACGATAGGCCGCGCCGAACCGGCCGAAGTCGTGGCTCGTCACCCCGTTACGGACCGAGCCCTGATAGTGCGCAAGCGGCGGCATCACGGTCACCCTGACGACAGCGGCCTCGCCTGCCGCGACAGCTCCCGCGTGCACCGCCGCGACGGCGAGCACAGAATCACCGGTATAGACATCGGTGCCCCACAACGGACCATCACTAGCACCTGTGACGCGAAAATAGTACGTGGTACCCGGCGTGTCGCACAGATCCTGGATCCGCGCCGGCGCATCTGACGCAAGAAATCCTTGATCGAGCAAAGCCTTGATCTCTTCTCGCGACAGCTTGTCCTGGCGCTCGAAGTGCGCCACCAGTTCCTGAATAACCTTCATCGTCTCCTGCCAGCCTCGGCCCTGCGTGCTTTAAGAATGCGCATCCATCGCGACGACGCGACCGTAACTGGGATGAAACGCCGCGGACCGTCCCGGCGGTAATACCCAGAGCACGGCATAGGGCATTGGCTCCATCGGGAACTGCACCTCGCCATCGGTGATGATGGCTGCTGCTCTTACCTGCGGGTCAGCAGCGAGCAACTCCATCGCCGGCGTTAGATCGCTGCCACCATAACCGGTGACGGTGAAGTGGCCCAGCTCGGACGGCGAGAGCAGTTGGTCACTCGTAATCGCCGCGTCGCATTGGAGAAGGCGAATCTGATCGACGGCGACGGAATCGCAAAAATCGGCGATGGCGCCAAGCGCGCGAGGAATCTCGTCGCTCATCGACCCGCTTGTGTCGACGATGACGTTCAACATCCAGCCCTCACGTCGTCGTCCGGGCATGACGAGATCCGAGCGGTCGGCGCCACGGCGTGATGCGCGTACAAAGGTGCGGTCTCCGGGGGCCACCGATTCCATCCACCGTTGCAACACGACTTCCCACGGCGTGCGGTAAATGCCACGTAGGGCTGTGACTATTTGCGATGATGCTCCAGCCTGGTCGCCCTTCAGCCCCTTGAGCGCGCCGACGGCGCGGGCGAGCGCGAGCCCCGCTGAGGCAATCTCAGTGATCGCGTCTGAGGCCTCAGCCTGCGCCGCCACGTCGTCCGGAAACATGTCCTTCTCGCGCTCAGGACCAAGCACGTCGCCGGCCCCAGCGGCTTCATTGCCCTCGCCGCCGGTTTGACCTCGGTCGCCGACGCCGAACACGCGACGGACGGTGGTGTCCTGCCCGCCAAATACCGCAGTTTTGGAAGGCATGTCTGCCGCGGTACGGCGCATTTCGAGCACGATCTCCTCGGCCGACCGCTTGTGGGCGCCTGGCATATCGAGACCACCGGCTGGGACATGCGTGAAGTCGAGTTCACGGCGCAGGATGTCGTTGATGATGTAGTCGTGCGCGTAATTGAATTCCAGAGCGCGACTACCCCGCGCGCGATCATGTGTCCGAAGCGCCAGGTGCATGAGCTCGTGAGCCAGCACAAAGATCAATTCATTCTCTTTGAGCTTCGCCGCGAACGACGCGTTGACTATGAGCCGGCCCGACGCAAAGATTCCCATCGTCGGTACGCGATCATCCAACGAAACTCGGACTGCCGCGGCAAGCCCAGAGAGGTAGGGAAGCGAGACGGTCAAGAGCCTGAGCCCCCGTTGGATCCGTTTCAGTTGATCGCGATCCGCGGCGTGAGCGGAACTCGCTCCGTCGGAGACAGGCGTCACAGGCTGGTCACTTGCTTGAGCAGCGCCAGCATCGCGGGGTCGGCGCCCAACTCGCTCCACTGCGTCACGAGATCCGCAATCAAGGTGAGCTGATGTTCCGGGGAGAGGCTGCGCAGGAAGCGATCGACCGTTTCAGGCGTCACGCCTTCCAATCGTCCGTCGCGCACATGCTGGCGGATGCAATTGAGGATGAACCACCGCGCGGCATCGCCCGAAGGCAGACTCGAGGGATGTTCGATGTAGTGTGTCAGCGGGTGCATGCGCTGAATCGACTCTTCTGCCAACGCGCAGTAGACGGCCGCGTCTTCTGCCGACACCCGGCCGAAGGCGAGCGCCCGCCGCAACTCGCTCGTCAGAATACCGGCAGCCTGCGCGAGGTCGAGGCCGCGCGAAAGCAGTGTCCATGATCGTGGTGTGGAGAACGGTTGCGGATCTGCGGGGACGGGCCGCATCAATGCGTCAGGCATGTAAGAAATGAAGTTCAGCACATCGGCACGGACCCCGTTCGTGGTGGCCCAGGTGACCCACTCCTGTGCGTCCACGCGCACGTTCAAGATGCTCACGCGGTTGATCAGGGCCGAGCTGAGTGCGCGCACGAGCGCGCGGTCCTGGACGCGATTGCCCGCCGACACCACCCACGTGCCCGGTGGCAACGCATGCTCGCCGAGCCGCCTCTCGAGTAGCAGCGAGTAAAACGCCTTTTGCACGTCCGGCGCGCAGGCAGGCAATTCGTCGAGAAACAGGCAAAACGGCTCCGGATTCTCCGGTAACAAAACGCGCGGCGGGCAAAAGACCGATCGCTCGCCGACGATGCGCGGAATTCCGCTGACGTCTTCAGGCGCGATCTGCGTGCCCAGAAGTGAGCGACAGGGCAGGCCGGCCTCGGCCGCAGCCTGGTAGACCATCTCCGATTTGCCAACACCTGGCGGCGACAGGAGAAGAAAACTCTGCTCGTGCGCCATGCATTTGATCAGGGTCTTGGCCTGACGTAGCGTGATTGTTTCTTCAAGGGGTCCGGCGGCGGCAATTCCGGTCGTGCCGCTGCTGGGCACTGATGTAAACGACGTCATGATCCGATCCTGACGCGATCGCGCTGGAAGTCCAGCTGAAAAATTGCCGGAGCGCAATCAGTGGCAGATTCGTCGACTGGCTCATGCAGATCGATCGTTCTCAACGCGTGCCTGAATGTCGTCGGCCCGTTGGCTTGCCCGGAACTCGATGATGCGAAAATCGGCGAGGCCTCGTTTGCAAAACGGGTCTTGAAGAATGATGCTTTCGATCTGCTCTCGGCTGTCGCCGACCGCCACAATGATCCCGCCATCGCGCGGAATCTTACGGCCGGAGATGAGAAAGTGCCCGGCGGCGTAATGCTCGTTCAAGAACTTCACGTGCGCCCGCATATGCGCGTCAATTTGTGCCAGGTCCGCTTTATAAATCAGTTCGATGATGAACATGGATGACCACCGTCCACATCGGGGTCGGGTCTCATTTCGCAATTTCTGCGTACGGGTCGCAAGGGGAAACACCCGAAATGAGACCCGACCCCGATGTGGATAACTATGTCGCCGCGTTGCTGGACGTTCGGGCGAACGAACAAGGTGCGCAGCCGCGCAGCGATCCTGTATTACTCTGTGGCGCCACCCGTGGCGTCGTTGAGAGGAATATCCCCCGATGAAACAGGATTTCTATTTTCATTGGTCCGCGTCAATCGTCCTTGGATTGTTGGTGTCACTGACTACGGGCACCCAGGGACAATCGCTGGCTCAGATTGCGGCGGCCATCGCGCGGCAGCGCAGCGGAAACGAGGAGCCGTCGGCGCCCAAAGCTGCGCCGAAGGTTTACACCAACAAAGACTTGAAGCCCGCTGATCCCACGCCAGCCCAATCGCGTCCAGCACCTGAAGCCGTGCCGCTCAAGGTTGCGGCCGCGGCAACCCAGTTGTCCGCTTCGACTAAAGACGAACAATGGTGGAAGTCGCAGATGCGTGAGCTCGACGCGAAGTTGCGTGACGATCTCGCCGCAGTGGCACACACGCGCATCTATCTGAATGAGCTGCGCAACCGGCGCCCGGAGGACAATTCACGCGCGTACAGCACCGAAGTGCTTCGCGCGCGCGGCGAACTGGTTCGGCTCGAAACCAACGCCGACAACACGCTTCGTGCAGTGGAGCAATTTCGCGAGGATGCGCGGCGGGCAGGTGTTCCGCCGGGATGGTTACGCTGGCCGTAAGGACTACCGCAACGCGCAGGCTCTCTGAATCCACGGCGCGTGAGTCGCGTCACCGGCAAACGATGTGAGCGCGGCGTTAAGTGACCGCATGATGTTGCCGCGCTCGCTCACGAGCGCGCTATTGGCGGGACGTCGAGCCGGACCACAGATGTCGACGGTACGTGCGGTCTCTATGCGGTCGGTGGGCAAATTAAACGCTGTCGCAATCGCGTGCGCAAACTCGAACCACGTCACTGCGCCGGAGTTGGCCAGGTGCCACAGACCGGTCTCGCCGTCAATCAACAGATCGAGCGATGCATGCACAAGGTCTGGCACGTAGGTCGGCGACACGATACTGTCGGCGGCCGCCGCGAATCGTTGGCCCTGTTCCAGCGTTTTGAAAAGCTGCGCGGCAAAATTCGCCTCGTCCCAAGGTCCGAAGAAGGCGCTCGTTCGAATGACGAGCGCTTCCGGCAGCGCGGCAAGCACGCCCGCCTCCGCCGCCGCTTTTGTTTGCCCGTAGAAATTCAACGGGCGCGGTGAATCGCTCTCGATGTATGGCCGTTCGGTTTGGCCATCAAAGACCAGGTCGGTGGAGAACGTCACTAGAGGGATGC
>WUUC01211872.1_pt1 | contig 11266 bp, 10 predicted proteins | sample 6278441 | NCBI WGS metagenome assembly WUUC01 (sample SAMN13675441, study PRJNA597444) | soil metagenome | isolation source: soil | place: USA: Washington | collected 2017-10 | reverse complement strand
TCTCGCTCGGGATCTTCGGCGCCAACGGCATCGTCGGCGCCGGCCTGCCGATCGCCTGCGGCGCCGCCCAGGCCGCGAGGATGCGGGGCGCCGGCGGGGTCGCGGTCGCCTACTTCGGCGACGGCGCCGTCTCCCAGGGCGCCTTCCACGAGGCCGTCACCACCGCCTGCCACCTCGAGCTGCCACTGCTCTTCGTCTGCGAGAACAACCAGTACGCCGAGTTCACCAACACCTCCTCGGCGGCAGCGGTGCCGCTGGAGCAGCGGGCCTCCGGCTACGGCATCCGCTTCGAGCGCGTCGACGGCAACGAGGTCGAGGCGGTGGCCGCGACCGCCGACCGGCTCGTCGCCGAGCTGCGGGCGGGGGCGCCGCCGGTCCTGCTCGAGGCGGTCACCCTGCGCGCCCGCGGCCACTACGAGGGCGACGCCGAGGAATACCGCGACCTCGAGCGCGACAGCGAATGGGCCGACCGCGACCCACTCGCGCTGCTCGCCGCCCGGCTCCGCGCCGAGGGCCTCTCCGACCAGCGCCTGGAGGAGATCCGCGAGCAGGTCGAGAGCGAGATCGCCGCAGCGCTGGCCGCCGCTCGCGAGAGCCCTGAACCCGAGGCCTCCGAGCTGCTCGACAACGTCGTCGCCGTGCGCCCGCGGCCGCCGGCGAGTGAGACCGAGCCGGCGGGCGAGGGGGAGATCCGCACGATCCGCTCGATTCGCGATTCCCTCCACGACGCCCTCGCCGACGACGAGTCGGTCTTCATGGCCGGGATCGACATCGGCCGCGGCGGCGGCGTCTTCAACGCCTCCAAGGGTCTCCACGACGAGTTCCCGGGCCGCCTGCTGGACATGCCGATCGCCGAGACGGCGATCGTCGGGCTCGGCGTCGGCGCGGCGATGGCCGGGATGCGCCCGATCGTCGAGGTCATGTACCTCGACTTCATCAGCGTCTGCTTCGACCAGATCGTCAACCAGGCGGCGAAGCTGCGCTACATGACCGGCGGCGGCGCCGAGATCGGGCTGACGATCCGCACCCAGTTCGGCGCCGGCCGCTCCTCCGGCGCCCAGCACTCGCAGAGCCTCGAGGCGCTGCTCGCGCACATCCCCGGGCTGACCGTGGTGATGCCCTCGACCCCCGCCGACACCTACGGCCTCCTGCGCAGTGCCGTCGACGACCCCAACCCGGTGATCGTGATCGAGAACCGGATCCTCTATGGCGAAAAGGGTCCGGCGGCCGCGGCCGGGCACCGGGTCCCGATCGGTCGCGCCAGGGTCGTCCGCGAGGGGAGCGACCTCACCGTGGTCTCGGTCTCGCGGATGGTCCACGTCGCCGCCGCGGTCGCCGACGAGCTCGCCGCCGAGGGGGTCAGCGTCGAGGTGATCGACCTGCGCACGGTGGCGCCGCTGGACCGCCAGTGCATCCTCGACTCGGTGGCGAAGACCAACCGTCTCGTCGTCGCCCACGAGGCCGTCACCGACTTCGGGATCGGGGCCGAGATCGCGGCGATGGCGGCGGACTCCGGCTTCTGGGATCTCGACGCGCCGATTCGCCGCGTCGGCGCCGCCTTCTCACCGGCTCCCTACGCCCCCGCGCTCGAGCAGGCCTGGCTGCCCGACGCGGCCCGGGTCAAGGCGGCGGTGCTCGAGACCCTCGGGGAGGGTTAGGGCGCGCGCAGGCCGAGGAAGAGCGAGTCGGAGAAGATCTCGGCCACCTGCTCGGGTTCGAGCCGGCCGCCGGGGCGGATCCAGAGGTAGGCGTAGTTGAACTGGCCCAGCACGCCTTTGACCGCGATCGGGTCGAGGTCGCGCAGCTCGCCGCTGGCGATTCCCTCTTCGAGGATGTCCTTGACGATCTGCTCGAAGCCCTGCCGCAGCTCCAGCACTTCCTCCAGGCGGGGGCCGCTGAGGGCGATGAAGTCGCGGAAGAAGACGGTCCACTCCGGGATGTGATCGGCGATGTTGCGCATCAATTTCGCCGCCAGCGCCCGGAAGCGCTCCTCGGCGCTGCCGTCGCCGTCGCGGATCTCGGTCCCGACCGCGATCATCTCGGTCACGTTGACGCGGCAGATCTCCGCAAGGACGCTCTCCTTGTTACCGATGTGGTAGTACAGACCACCGCGGCCAAGTTCGACTTGTTGAGAAAGTTCCTCTATCCCGGTGCCGTGGTAGCCCTGCTTGGCAAACAGCGTCGCGGCTGCCTGCAGGATGCGCGCCCGTTGGATCGGCGCCGCCACCCGCGTCGGCTTCTTGGCTGAATTAGGCGGCACCGGCTGAATCATAATGTACAGACGGGTCGGTACACAAGCCGACCTCGACGCCTGTCCTAGGCGTCGCTTTGGCGCGCCTTTTAGGTTAATGTACCGACAGATCGGTATAACCATGTCGGGGTGCGCAAACGGACATAGAGGAGCGGTGTGCGCGGGGTCGCGGTAATCACCGGCGCCGGGCGCCCGACCGGGATCGGGTTCGCCACCGCGCGGGCCCTGGCCGCCGACGGCTGGCCGGTCCTGCTCTCCGACCTCGAGCTCGACGACGCCCTGCTCGCCGGCCTCCCGGCCGGGGCCGAGGCGGCGACCTTGGCGGCCGACGTCACCGACTCCGCCCAGGTCGAGGCCCTCGCCGAGTTCGCGCTCGAGCGCTGGGGCGCGATCGGCGCCTGGGTCAACAACGCCGGCGCCATGCTGGGCGCCGGCCCGATCGCCGAGGTCGCCGACGCCGACTGGGAGCGCTGCCTGGCGATCAACGCCGGCGGCTGCTTCCACGGCTGCCGGGCGGCGGTGCGCCGCATGCAGGCAAACGCGCCGAGCGCTGGCCGCATCGTCAACGTCTCCTCGCAGGCGGGCAAGACCGGGCCGCCGCACTTCGCCGCCTACGCCGCGGCCAAGTTCGCGGTGATCGGGCTGACCCAGTCGGTCGCCGCCGAGGTCGGCCGCGGCGGCATCACGGTCAACGCCGTCTGCCCGGGAACGGTCGACACGCCGCTGCTCGACGAGCCCGGCGGGGTCTGGGAGACGATGGCGGCGGCGCGTGGGATCAGCGTCGAGCGGGCCCGCGAGCGCGGCCCGCGGGCGGCTCCGATCGGGCGCATGGTCGAGCCGGGCGAGGTCGCGAGCATGATCGCCTACCTCTGCTCCGACGCGGCCGCCGCGATCAGCGGCGCCGCGATCAACGTCAGCGGCGGCGACGAGGTCCACTGAGTGAGCGCGGCCACGACCGAGGCCGGCGCCCTGCGCCCGCTGCTGGGCCGGACCGCGCTGGTGACCGGCGGCTCGCGCGGGATCGGCGCCGCGATCAGCCGTGAGCTCAGCGACGCGGGCGCCGAGGTCGCGGTCAACTTTCACACCAACCACGAGGCCGCGGCGCTGGTCCTCGCCGACCTGCGCCAGGGGTCGAGCTCCTGGCCCGCCGACGTCGCCGACGCCGCCGCGGTCGAGGCGATGGTCGCGGCGGTGCTCGAGCGCCACGGCAGCCTCGACGTGCTCGTCGTCAACGCCGGCATCTGGCGCGGCGGCGCCGTCGATCGGCTGGCGCCGGAGGACTGGTCGCTGGTCCTCGACACCTCGCTGACCGGCGCCTACCACCTGGTCCGCGCCGCCCTGCCGGCGATGAAGGAGAGGGGCTTCGGCCGCGTGATCGTGCTCAGCTCGGTGGTCGGCCTGGTCGGCCACCCCGGCGACAGCGCCTACGCGGCGGCGAAGGCCGGGCTGCTCGGCTTCGTCAAGGCGGTGGCCAAAGAGACCGGCCGCGACGGGATCACCGTCAACGCGATCGCCCCCGGCTTCGTCGAGACCGAGATGACCGCCGAGGTGCCGGAGCGGGGGCGGGAACGGATGATGGCGCGGACGCCGCTGCGCCGACCCGGGACCCCGGAGGAGATCGCCGCCGCCGCCCGCTTCCTCGTCTGCGACGCCGCCTACGTGACCGGCCACACCCTGGTCGTCGACGGCGGCTACTCCCTCTAACATTCATTCGCGAATGAATGTATGCTGAGGGCGTGCCCGCCGCGACGACCCCGGAGAAGACCCGTCGCAGCCAGGAGGAACGCCGCGCCGGCACCCGCGCGACCCTGCTGAACGCCGCTCTCGAATGCCTGGTCGAGGTCGGCTACGCTCGCACCACGACCGGCCTCGTCTGCGAGCGGGCCGGTCTCTCTCGCGGCGCCCACCTGCACCACTTCGGCACCCGTGCCAGCCTCGTCGCGGCGGCCCTGGTCGAGCTCTCCACCCGCCGCGAAGTCGAGTTCGGCGAGCAGATCGCCGCCCTGCCCAGCGGCGCCGGCCGCGAGCAGCAGGCCCTGGATCTGCTCTGGAGCTGGTACACCGGGCCGCTCTTCTACGCCTCGGTCGACCTCGGCGCCGCCGCCCGCACCGACGCCGAGCTGCGCGCCCGCCTGGAACCGGTCGAGCGCCACCTCAACCAGCTGACGCTGATCCGCTGCCGCCGCATGTTCGCCGCCGGCCCCGAGGACCCGGGCCGCGACCAGCAGATCCAGCTGGCGCTCTCGACGATCCGCGGCCTCGCCCTGCTGCCGGTCCTGCACCCGGGCGCCGGCAAGGCCGAGCAGCAGTGGGGCTTCGCCCGCGGCGAGCTCTTGCGGATCCTGGCGGCGCCGGAGCCGCAGGGAGAGCGATGAAGGTCGACTTCACCGGCTCCTTCGCCCGCCTCGACGACGCCGGCGAGTCAGCCCGCGAGGCCGAGGGGCGGGGATACGACGGCTGGTGGGTGACCGAGACCAAAGTCGACCCGCCGCTGGCCTGCGCGATCGCGGCCGAGCGCAGCGAGCGGATCGAAATCGGCACCGCGATCACGATCGCCTTCGCCCGCAACCCGATGACCGTGGCGCTTCAGGCCAACGACCTGCAGGCGCTCTCCGGCGGCCGCTTCTCGATCGGCCTTGGCTCGCAGATCAAAGCCCACGTGACCAAGCGGTTCTCGATGCCGTGGAGCAAACCGGGGTCGCGCATGCGCGAGTTCGTGACCGCGATGCGGGCGATCTGGGAGAGCTGGGAGCAGGGGACCCCGCTCGACTTCGAGGGCGAGTTCTACACCCACACCCTGATGACGCCGTTCTTCGACCCGGGCCCGAATCCGCACGGCGCCCCGGACGTCTACCTGGCCGCGGTCGGGCCGCGGATGACCGAAGTCGCCGGCGAAGTCGCCGACGGCGTCATCTGCCACGCCTTCTCGACCGAGCGCTACGTGCGCGAGGTGACCCGGCCGCTGGTCGAGCGCGGCCGCGCCGCCGCCGGCCGGGAGGCGGAGCCGTTCGACCTGATCGCGCCGGGCTTCGTCGTCGTCGGCGACGACGAGCAGGAGCTCGCCGCCGGGATCAAATCCGTCAAGGAGCAGATCGGCTTCTACGGCTCGACCCCGGCCTACCGGCCGGTGCTCGAGCTGCACGGTTGGGGTGAGCTGCAGGACCGGTTGGGGGCGATGACCAAGCGGGGCGAATGGGACCGGCTCGACAGCGTCGTCAGCGACGAGGTGCTGGACGCCTTCGCGGTGGTCGGCACTCCCGAGCAGGCGGTCGCCGAGCTTTCCCGCCGCTACGGGGACATCGCGACCCGGCTCACGATCGCCCTGCCCGAGCACCCCGACATGGAGCGCTGGGCGCCGCTGCTCGCCGATCTGCAGAAGGCCGGAGACCGACCGCAAACGAAAGGGAGTGGAGGATGAGCGAGGTAGAGCTGAGCTGGGAGCGGGACGAGGTTGCGGTGGTGACGCTGAACCGCCCGCAGAGCCTCAACTCGATGAACCGGGCCCTGGTCGCCGGCCTCGGCGCCGTCCTCACCGAGCTCGAGGCCGAGGGCCGGGCGCGGGTGGTCGTGATCACCGGCGCCGGCCGCGGCTTCAGCTCCGGCCACGATCTCGGCGAGCTCGAATCCGAGGCCGCGGCCGCCGACCTCGACGACCTGATGGTCAACCAGCAGGCCTTCTCCGACCTGATCATCCGCATCAAGGAGCTGCGGGTCCCGGTCATCGCCGCCGTCAACGGGCCCGCCGCGGGCGGAGGCCTGGCGATCGCCCTGGCCGCCGACACCCGCGTCTGCGACGAGGCCGCCCGCTTCAACGCCGCCTTCGTCCGGCTCGGAATCTCCGGCTGCGACGTCGGCGTCTCCTACCTGCTGCCGCGGATCGTCGGGCCGACCCTGGCCTTCGAGATGATGCTGACCGGCCGCCTGATCGACGCCGAGGAGGCCCTGCACTCGAATCTGGTCCTGCGCGTGGTCCCGCCGGGCGAGGTCCTCGCCGCCGCCCTCGAGATCGCCGAGGCGATCCTCGCCAACTCCCGCTTCGGAGTGCAGATGACCAAGGAGGTGATGTGGTCCAACCTCGACGCCCCCGACCTCCGCAGCGCGATCATCACCGAGGACCGCACCCAGGCGATGTGCCTGATGGGCGAGGACGCCCGCCGAGCGATCCCCGCCATGCTCGCCTCTCGCAGCTCACGCTGAGCGGCGGCTGAAGGAGAAGCCTCAGGCGGCAGGTGGGAGGAGCACGACCTTGCCGCGGAGCTCGCCCGCGTCGGCCTTGGCATGGACCGCCGGCAGCTCGGCCAGGGGCAGCCGCTCGGCGACGTCGACCCGGAGCTCGCCGCGGTCGACCATCGCGACCAGCCGCGACAGCTGCTCGGCGTCGCTGCGGACGAAGACGCCGACGCCGCGCACGCCGCGCTCGTCGTCAGTAGGGGTGGGGATCGTCGGCACCGTGTTGGCAACGACGCCGCCGGAGCGGACCAGCGCGGCCAGCGCGACCAACTCCTCGGGGCCGATGCGCGCGAGGTTGAGGAGCACGTCGACCGGCTCGCTCACCGCGGCGCTTACGTCGGTGGTGGTGTGGTCGATGACCGTGTCCGCGCTGGCGGACCCGACGCGGTCGCTGCTGCCCGGGCCGGCCGTTGCGATCACGTAGGCGCCAATCTGCTTCGCCAGCTGGACCGCGTAGCCGCCGACCGCTCCGCCGGCGCCGTTGACCAGCAGGCGCTGGCTGGCCTTCAGCCCGGCGTCATCGAAGAGCGCCTGCCATGCGGTGAGGCCGACCATCGGCAGCGCCGCAGCGTCCGCCAGCGGGATGCTCGTCGGCGCCGCCGCGAGGACCTCGGCCGGCGCGATCACGTACTCGGCGGCGGCGCCGGGGGCGGTCATCGGCAAGAACCCGACGACCGCGTTGCCGACGGCGAGGGCGCTGACGCCGTCGCCGAGCGCGTCGACCCTGCCGGAGGCGTCAATGCCGGGGGTGTGCGGCAGCGCCACCGGGAACGGGTCCTGCAGGTAGCCGCCGCGGATGCCGTCGTCGACCGGGTTGAACGCCGAGCCGGCGACGCGGAGCCGCACCTCCCCGGGGCCGGGGAGCGGCTGCTCGACGTCCTCGTAGCGGAGTACGTCGGGACCGCCGAACTCGTGAAAACGAACAGCCTTCATCTGCAGCCTCTATTCGTGAGCGAGAAATTATCCGGACGATTTCGTCCGTTTCTTTTATCGTAGCGATCCCCGATCGGCACCACCGGCCGCTGCGATGATGTGCTCCGTGTCGCAGCCCGCCACCCGCCAGCCGCGTAAGGATGCGCTTCGCAACCGCGAGCTGGTGTTGGACGCGGCAACCGAGCTCGTCCGCCGCGAAGGCGAGTCGGTGCCGATGGCCCAGATCGCCGAGCACGCCGGGGTCGGCGTCGGGACGCTCTACCGCCACTTCTCGACCCGCGAAGAGCTGCTCGGTGAGCTGGTCTACCGCTCCTTCGGGCTGGCCGTGGAGAACGCCCGCGCGGCGGCCGCACACCCGGGGCCCGCCCTCGAGGGCATCCAGCAATTCTTCCTGGCCACCCTGCGCGACCGCGATCGCTTCGTACTCCCCCTGCACGGCGGCCCACCGGTCTTCACCCCGGCCACGCGCGAGCGCCAGGCGGAAGTCCGCACGATCCTCCGTGGCCTGATCGAGCGCGGCCAGGCCGCCGGCGAGCTGAGAGCGGACCTGACCCCCGAGGACCTGATCCTGGCCACGTCCCTGCTCTCCCGGCCGCTGCCCGGCCTCGCCCCCTCGCGCGTCTCCCGGCGGCGCTCCGATGCCAGCAATTGGGATCGCCTGGCCCGCCGGCAGATCGAGCTGATGGTCCACGGCCTCGGCCCGGCCGAATCGGCTTGATCCACCCGGCCGGCTAAGGCGCGACGATGCCGGCTTCGTAGGCGGCGATCACAGCATGTACGCGGTCTCGCACGCCGAGCTTCGTCAGCACCTGCTTGACGTGCGTCTTCACCGTCGTCTCCTCGATCACGAGCTTTGTGGCGATCTCCCGGTTGGAGAGGCCGCGGGCGATCAACTCGAGTACCTGGCGCTCGCGCGGGGTCAGCTCGGCGAGGTGTGGATTCGTGCTCGCGCCGGCGATCGGGCGCGAAACCATCTGGTCGATCACCCACCGCGTCACGGAGGGCGAGAGCAGTGCCTCGCCGGCGGCGATCCGATGGATCGCAGCGGTCAGCTCCTCCGGCGAGGTGCGCTTCAGCAAGAAGCCGCTGGCGCCCGCGCGCAGGGCGCCGTCGATGTACTCGTCCTCCTCGAAGGTGGTGAGGATCACGACCTTCGACTCGGGCGCGGCGGCGAGCAGGTCGGCGGTGGCGGCGATGCCGTCCTGCCGCGGCATCCGTACGTCCATCAGCACGACGTCGGGTCGGCAGCGCTTGGCCCGGCGCACCGCCTGTTCGCCGTCGCCGGCCTCCTCCACGACCTCGATCCCGTCGTCGCTGGAGAGCACGGCGCGCAGCCCGGTTCGCATCAGCTCGTCGTCGTCGACGATCATCACCCGGATCGGGCCACGCTCGCGGCCGCTGTCGGGGTCCAGGCTCACTCCCGCACCCAACTGTAGGGAAAGACCGCACGGACGCGGAAGCGGCCGTCCTCGGGGCCCGCTTCGAGAAACCCGCCGAGCAGCTGCGCCCGCTCGCGCATCCCGACCAGGCCGAGGCCGCCCCCTCCCGGCCGGGCCGGCGCCGGCGCCGCGGCGATTGGGTTGACGACGATCAGCTCGAGCCGGTCGACGTGATGGTGGAGGGTCAGCTCGACGCGACCGCTGCCGTGGCGGGCGGCGTTGGTCAGCGCCTCCTGGGCGATCCGGTACGCGGCACGGTCGACCGCCGGCGGCGGCTGGCGCCAGTCGTCGGCCAGCTCGCGCAGCTCGACCTCGCGCCCGGCCCGGCGCTGCTCGGCGACGAGGTCCGGGATCCGCTCGATCCCGGGCAGCGGCGCCCGCTCGGCCGGGCCCTCGGCGCGCAGCGAGCCGACGATCCGGTCGATGTCCTCGATCGTCTCCAGGGCCAGGCGCTCGATCGCTTCGATCGCCTCGCCCGAGCGCTCGGGATCGCGCGCGCGCAGCACCCGGGCGGCGCCCGCCTGGACCAGGATCGTGTTGATCGCGTGCCCGGCGGAGTCGTGCAGCTCGCGGGCGATCCGGGTGCGCTCTTCGGCGATCGAGAGCCGTTCCTCGCGCTCGCGGCGTTCGTGTTCCTCGGCCCCGCGCAGCGCGGCGGCGCGGCGGCGCTCGCCGATGACCCAGGCGCCGGCCAGCAGCAGGGCGGGAGTCAGGTAGTCCTCGATCGAGAGCGAGAGCACGGCGATCTCGACCACGACCTGCGCGACGAAGAGCAACCCGGCAAAGGCGATCGGGGGCCAGGCCCCGCCGCGACCGCTGGCGGCGAACGTGTAGAGGGCGACGAAAAGCGCCACCGGCACGTGCACCGAGTAGCCGCAGGCGACCAGGGCGATGCCGCCGCCGCCGGCGATCGCCATCACCGCCCAGGGATGGCGCCGCCGCCAGAGCAACGGCAGCGAGGTCAGGAGGACCAGGACGACGCCGAGGGCGTCGGGGTCGGTCGCCACGCCGTCGTCGTCGACGAAGACGTGGCTGACGAGCTGGACGAGCGAGACCGCGAGCACCGCGAGGACGACGACCGCGTCGAGCAGCGAGGATCGATCGGGCCCGGGCACGGGACAGAGGCTATGGCCTCCCGCCGGGCGTCGAAACCTCCTCTGGGGTGAGCCGTGTCCTCCCAGGGGAGGAGGGCGAATCTCCTTCCCCGGGACGTTTTCGCGGCGGCCGGCCGAGCCTAGGTTGGGGGCCATGAGCCAACCACGCATCGCCGCCCCGTCGGGGGCCCGCGCCGGCCGCGGGCTCGAAGCCTTGACCCGTTGGGTCCTCGCCCACAAGGCCCTGGTCGCCGGCCTCTGGATCGCCCTCACCGTGGTCGGGTTCTACGGCTCCGCGAAGGTGACCGATCAACTCGACGAACAGTTCTCGACGCCCTCGAGCCCGGCCTACGCGGTGAACGAGGAAATCGCCGAGCGCTTCGGCAGCGGCGGAGAAGCGACCCCGCTGGTCGCGGTGGCGACCCTGCCCGAGGGAGAGAGCGTGGACGACAGCGGGGTCCGCGCCGATCTGCGCCAGCTCGAGCGGCGGCTCGCCGCGGCGATGCCCGGATCGCGGATCGCCTCCTACGGCTCGAGTGGCGAAGGCGCCTACGTCTCCGACGACGGCCGCACGACCTTCGCCATCGCCTACCCGCCCCTCGAGGAAGGCGGGGGACCCGATGCCGAGGTCTCGCCAGAGACCGTCGAGGCCGCGCGGGGCGCGGTCGCCGACGCCAAGGTCGGCGGCTCCGCCGTGCTGTTGACCGGCCGCGAGGCGCTCGAAGCCGAGCCGGCGGCGGCGGAAGCGAGCGAGCCCTCCTTTTTCAGCGAGACCCTGATCGCCGGCCTCGCCGCCCTGTTCGTCCTGGTCTTCGTCTTTGCCTCGGCGCTGGCGGTGGTGCCACTGCTGATGGCGGCGGTCGCGATCCCGGTGACCCTGCTCGCCGTGCTCGGCCTGACCGCGCTCACCGAGGTCTCCTTCGTCGTCCTCTTCCTCTGCTCGCTGGTCGGGCTCGGGTTGGCGATCGACTACGCGCTGATCGTGGTGATGCGCTGGCGCGAGGAACGCGAGCGCGGCCTCGCCAACGAGGAGGCAGTGGTTGCCGCCGCCGGCACCGCCGGTCGCGCCGTCCTCTTCAGCGGCACGACCGTGGCGATCGGGCTGCTCGCCGCGGTCGTCCTGCCGATCCCCTTCCTGCGCTCGATGGCCTTCGGCGGCCTGTTGATTCCGGTCGTCTCGGTCGCCGTGGCGCTGACCCTGCTGCCGGTCGTGCTCGCCAAGTTCGGCCCCCGCGCCGACCGCCGGCGGCTGCGCCGGACCGATCGCGCCGAACGCCACTGGGCCTCCTGGGCCCGCCTGGTGATCCGCCACCGCGTGG
>WUUC01048817.1_pt1 | contig 11268 bp, 7 predicted proteins | sample 6278441 | NCBI WGS metagenome assembly WUUC01 (sample SAMN13675441, study PRJNA597444) | soil metagenome | isolation source: soil | place: USA: Washington | collected 2017-10 | reverse complement strand
CGAAGTGGCCGTGTGCTGCGGCGCGTTCGAGACGCCGAAGCTGCTGATGCTGTCGGGCCTTGGACCGGCCCAACAGCTGGCAGCGCATGACATTCCCGTGGTTCAAGATCTCTCCGGTGTGGGTGGTAACTTGCACGATCACCTGCTCCTCGGCATCGGGTTCCACAGTCTCAGTGATCTGCCGGCCCCCGAGATGGCGGCAGAAGCCGGGCTCTTCATGTGGACCCGGACCGGGACCGATCGGAAATCGCCAGACCTGCAGTACTTCTTCGGGCCCGTCCTCCAGCCTGTCCTCCGATCGTTCGCACCGGACCTGATGACCAGCAACCGGGCCTTCACTTTTACGCCCATTCTCAACCAGCCGGTAAGCCGGGGGACGGTGACACTGGCCTCCCGCGATCCAACGGCCCTCGCTCGCGTCGATCCGCAGTACCTGACCCGTGACGAGGATCTCGCGGTGCTGGAATATGGGATTCGGTACGCGCGAGAGCTTGTCCACACCAGCGCATTCGACAAGCTGCGGGGCCGGGAGATCGCTCCCGGAGCAGCGGTCACCAGCACCCGCGAGCTCCGCGATTACATTCGTGGGTTTGCCGGAACGGTGTGGCACCCGGTGGGCACATGTACAATGGGCAGGGACCCGAAGGCCGTCGTCGATGAGCAGCTCAGGGTCCACGGAGTGGAAGGACTTCGCATCGTCGATGCTTCGGTGATGCCCGAAGTCGTCAACGCCAATCCGAACGCTGCCGTCATGATGATCGCCGAAAAGGCCGCGGAGCTGATCCGCGGCGGCCAGGCGGCGACCTTGATTCCAAGGTCAGATGAGTGAAGCCTCCGGTTAACGCCTTCGTGGCGTTTGGGTCGTCGGCGTGGTGCGCCTGCTATTAGCCGGCTCTCGCCTCACATCGAGCGAGCTCTTGGCTTGTCACAAGCCGACCAACTGGCAATGGTTGTGGACCATCTCGCGTCCGCTCAACAAACGACACCCCCACAACGACGATCGGCCTAGGGAAGGCGCGAACCGCCTCGGTGATTTCGCCCGCCGGCGCCTCGCGAGTGTGTCGCCGTGGAAGTGCGGGTTCCGAAAACTCTGATCACATCTTCCGGACATCTGATCACCTGCCGCTTTCCGCCTTACACCGTTTGGAAATCGAACGGGGTCTCCGGCAGCCGCTCGTCTGCTAGCCCCTGCGCCTTCATGCGCCCGTGCGCTGCCGCGCTCTGGCGCAGCGCCACCATTACGTGCCGGCCCGCGTCCGCCGAACCGAGAGGCACCTGAAAATCCTTGATATTCTTCAGCGGCCGCTCGACACCATCCACCTCGACGCGTGCGATCTCGAGCGCGTCAGCGCCAAGAAAATCAGGCAGCACGTTGATCGATGTCAAGCCGTTCTCGGGATTGGGGCGGAAGTGCAGGCAGAATGTCGTATGGGCCTGTTGGGCCCGCGGCAAGTACGCGAGCTGGTAGATGTGCGCGAGATAATCGAGCTCGAAGGCGTGATAGCCGGAGATGGAGTGGCCTCCTTTATCGCCGTAAGTCGACCGTAGCACCGGAACCCCGTTGTCGCTGACCCGAAAGAAGATGCCGTTGCGTTCGCGGTCCAGGAAGTAGATGTTCCAGACCGTACTCAGCTCGCGCGCCAGCTCCCAGAACTCGTTCGCCGTCTCCATGTCCCCGTCGTGCGCCCGCCCCCGAAGGTATCCGGCCATGATCAGGTAAGCAAGAATGCCCTGCTCCTGCTGCCAGAAATCCTTGGTGTTCAGCCACGCGAACTGAACCGGGAGTCCCTCCGCCGACGGCTGCCGCTCGACGGCGTCGTAGACGCCGCTCCGCACCTGATCGATGCCGAGCGTCTTCATCGCATCACCGATGGTGCGGCAGAACTCGAACAGCTCGTCGGCCCGCTTCGTGTTCCCCTTCGCCCGATAGTAGTTGGCGACGCGAGTGAGATTCCAGGCGATCTTCAGGTTGTGGCCGACGATCGCACGGTCCTGCTGCCAGCGCCAATCCTTGACTGGTCGCCAGTCACGCTCGAATCGCTCGCACACGAACGGGTTGTTCTCGCGGCGGAACTTTGTGTGGATCAGGCGTGCGGTTGTTTCGAGTATCTCGACGGCCATATCGAGGATTCGCTGCAGTTGACCGCGGTCAGCCACCGGCTTGCCGTCGGTCTGCGGCAGAGGGTCCAGGGCCAGTACGAGGTTGATCAGATACGCCGGCAGGTGGTCGCCGATGGAGTTCCAGTTCTTGCGCGCACGATTCCCACGACGGTCCAACTCCGGGCTGTTCCAGTGGAACGTGACAGTGTCTATGTGCGAGAAGAAGCCGTCGTGCCCCTGCTCGGTGCGATCGGCGAACATGGCCTCGAACGCGTTCAATGTACGACGGATGTCCTGTAGAATCTCCGCGTCGTTGGTGATGCGGTAGTACTGCGCGAGCCCCGCGAGCGCGTAGATCTGCTCGTACAGGGGAATCGTATCCGCGTCGTCATCGGACAACGACGGGAGGACGTCGTACCCTCCGTGCTGGTCGCGTTTGCGCGCGTGCAGCCACAGACAGTAGCGACCGTCCGCGCTGTAACTACGGAACGCCTCACGCTGGTAGCGCACTCCTGCGCGCGCGGCGAGGTAGTATCGCTCGTCGCCGCCCAACAGGTAGGCAGAGGACAAGCCGTAGATAAGGCGCGACAGTGTTGCCATCTCCTGAGTCGCGTCGTCTGTCGGCGCCCCCTCGATGTTCAGCGTGGTGCGGTACAGCGCGGCGAAGTCATCGAGGTCGTACGTGCGTTTGTCCCCGAACAGCACGTCGAGCCACTTGTTGGCCATCGCCTCAATCTGGCCCTTCCACCAGAACGTGTGCTCGAACAGGTAGTAGCCGACGTGCGATTTGAGCAGGTGGACGGTCATGGCTTCGTACCGGCGATTGCCGGCATGAAGGTACAAGGTTCCCTCCACCGCGATCAGGTCGCCGACCTGTACCGAGGTCTCGAGCTCGCCCGGGAAATTCTTCGCCTGTTTCGCCCCCTGCCAGTCGAGCGGAAGACGGTGGCGAGCGAGCCGATCGAGGTTCGTGACGGTGTCGTACCAGGTGGTCGGGCGGATGTGCACGAGGAACTCAGTGCCGCCGCGCGTCTTGACGCCGAAGGTCCCGCCTTTCGGGTCTTTGCTGACGACGTTGCCAACGAGGGGGAGCTGCAGAGTCAGACCATTGATGTCCTTCATAGGGCTTCCTTCTGGAATAGGAGCACGCCGCAGGTGGGTACGATGCATTCGAACACGCCGCCGGACGTGTGAATGATGGCGCCCGCATTGCCGATGTTCCAGCCGCCGAACATCGCGGCGTCGCTGTTGAAGACCTCCCGCCAGGCGCCCGCCGGAATGCGCTCGGCGTTGAACCGGTACGATGGGCTAGTGAATGGCTGGTTATTGAGACCGGCAATGACGAGAAAGTCCTCACCCCCGCCCCACCGCCGGAACACGAGCAGCCGATCCTCATCGTTTGCGAGTACGACGTCGATGTCGCGGCTGCGCAAGCCGCTGTGCGCGCGCCGCAGGCCGATGATGGCCTTGTAGTACTCAAACAGGAAGCGGCCGTCGGCGTGGCGCAACATGCCGAGATCCTCGCGGTTCTCGAGCACCTTGCCATAGACGAACTTCTTCTCGGCTCCGACTTCCTCGCCGAAAAGAAACATCGGGATGCCAGCGGAGAACATCGTCACGCCCGCCGCGAACCGGCAGCGCGCCTCCGCATAGCGTCGCGTGTCGCCTACGAGCGGCGCAGCGTCGACCGCCACATTGATGGTGCGGTCGGTGAACTTGCCGTTCCCCGCCTCGTCATGCGACTCGTGATAGACCACGCGACGTCCACCGCTGGCCTGTAGAGCGCCTGCAAAGTAACCCATGGCGAGCGGGCCGTCGCCGCCCATGCCCGCCGTCTTGAGCAGCTTCGCGTAGTTGCTCCCCTTATCCGTGTCGCCGACGAGGTGATGGTAAAAGTCCGCATACCAGCCCGCGTCGAACCCGAGTCCCCCTTCATCCGGCGGGCGCGTGACCCCGTCCCAGTCGTCGTGATCTTCGGCGAAGAGCATCACCTGCGGCTTGATGAATCTAAGCGAGCGCGTCAGTTCGCGAAGCAGCTTGGCGCCGAACGCGTTGGCGTGCTGGAGCCCGCGTCCGTTCCCGTGCAGGGCATTGTAAGAGCGGATCGACGTGGTCTGGTCGACCCGGAACCCGTCTATCTGAAATTCGGTGGCGAGCGTCACGGCGCTGCTCACGAACATCGCGCGCACCATCTCCTCCCAGTAACGGGGCGCCCAGCCACTCGACACGTTGTCCACGTAGCCACCGCAGTAATCCGGGTGATCGTCGTGCAGCTTCTGGGGATGATCGAACGCGCGTCCTTCGTACCAGTAGTAGGCGTTCCGCTCGTGGTCATCGGAGTCGAACATCCACTCGGCGCGTTCGGCGTTGTGGCTGTAGTGGTTGTAGACCACGTCCAGGATCACAGCGATGCCGCGCCGGTGGCATTCACGGATGAACCACTTGTACTGGTCGCGCCCGCCGCCGGCGAACTCGATGGCGAAATAGTGTGACGTGGAGTACCCCCAGCCTGCGCCGCCACCGCCGAACTCGGACAGGGGCAGCAGCTCCACCGCGTTCACACCGAGCTCCTCCAGGTGAATGAGCAGATCGATCGCGTCCTCCAATGTGCCCGGTTCGTTGGGCCTCCGCCGGCCCTTGCCGAGCGCGCCCAGATGCAACTCATAGATGACGAGATCCTGGACGTCGGTGGGCAAAAGGGCCGTGTTGGGCGGCGGCACCTTGAAGAAATCCTGCTGGGGGGTCCATTTCGTTTCCGGCCAGAGCGGTTCCAGAAAATCGGTGGTGACAAGATCGGGATCGACGACAACCGAGCAACTGACGCTGCCGTCCAGGTGTGTTGTCAAGTCGCTGTACGCTCCGGACGGGCGATCCGAGCCGTACCCGATCTGACACCGCGAGTAGATATCGGTTCGATACTTTTGCGTTCCGTTCAACCTCGTGATCCGAAACATGTACGGAACGTGATCGAAGAGCTCGAACGAGGCAAGCGCCGGATCCGCGGGATTCGTGGCCCAGATCCCGTCGGCGATCTGCTCCATCGCGAAGGGTCCCCAGGGATGCGGTGGATCGGCATCGTCGACGTAGCCGCCACACATCTCGCCGCGCGGCTTCGAGGTAAGTGCGCGGCCGCCGGCGGCAGGCTTCGCGGGATCGATGAGCGACGCGCGTGTTGCGTCGAGCGCATGCCATAGGTTGCCGATGCAGACCTCGACGGCGGCGGCATGCGGCGCCCAGACCGAAAAACGCATCCGCGGCCGCTGGTCGCCGTCAACGAAGTACTTCTGTGCCCCGAGCCGCCGCGATTGGTTGAAATAGTACGTTTCCTCCTGGCCCCCCGCCTTCAGGTCGAAGCTGCGTCGCCGGGCATCGGAGTCGTACCGCCCGACCTCGGTCATCACCGCCCAGCGCGCGGCGCCGGCGGGGCCGTCTACTTCGACACCCCAATAAAACGACTGGCCGACGTGCTGCGTGTCGAGCTGCACCGTGGCGACGAACTGTGGACACCCGTCCATCCCACGCTCCTCGGTCATCGGCCTGTACGTCCATTCAGGGCTGTAGCGGCCCTGATCGTCCCAGCTGCCTTTCAGCCGGGCGTTGGCAAACAGCCGCGTCGACAGACCGGTTGCGAAGGTGAAACGAACGGGTACCGTCGCCATCGCATCTCCTAAACGCCGGAACGTGAGTTCCCGTTGCCCCGCGCGCGCGGCGAAGCACACGTGCGCTCCGAGAGTGGCGAAGCGGTGGACGAAACCAGAGTCTCTTCAGTAAGCCTCTGCGCGAGGCAGTCGACGCCACGGCTGCCGGGCGAGGTCTTGATGGTCATCGTACGCGCTGCAGGAAGAAGTTCGAGCCACGGAACAGCAGAGACCCGAGAGCGGGGACAATAGTGCAGCGAGCGGACGAATTCAACCTCGATTACGGCCGCGGGCGAAAAAACACCGCGCCGCAGGTACGGAGTTGCTCTGCCGTAAGGGCTAGGAGCCCAACACTAGGCGGGCCGACCGTACGCGGGAGTAATGGTAAGAAGGACGATGATAGTGCTTGCGTTGCGCGAGACGAGGTGGACCCGGAGGAGACTCCATGGCAAACGGACGTGGCGAGTGTTTCGTTCTGATGGGGTTTGGCGTCAAGACGGACTACAAGAACAACCGCTCTCTCGACATGGAGAAGAGCTACAAGATCATCAAGTCGGCGGTCGTCGCCGCAGGCCTGCAGTGCATCAGATCCAACGACATCGTTCAGGCGGGAATGATTGATCGCCCAATCTACGAGCACTTGCTTACCGCCGAGGTCGCTGTCGCCGATCTGTCTACGTCTAACGAGAATGCGATCTATGAGCTCGGCGTCCGCCACGCCTTGCGTCCGCACCGTACTATCGTGATTGCCGAGGATAAATGGAAGTTCCCTTTCGATCTGCAAGGTCTCCGGATCCTCCAGTACCGGCACCTCGAGTCCGGCATCGATTTCGAGGAAGCAGAGCGTCTTCGTGACGAGCTGAGGAGGACGATCGAAGCCGTTCGTGCGGAGCCCAGGGTCGACAGCCCGGTCTACACGTTTCTGCACCGCCTGCGCCCGCCGGCGCTCGAGACGCCGGCGACGAGGAGTGCGGAGGCGCCGGCCGGAGCCGGCGCCCCGGCCGATGTGGCGTTCACGAACCTGCTCGAAGAATTCCGCGAGGCGCGCCGACAGCGGGACTTCACCCGCGCGCGCGACCGCCTGATCGAGCTGCGCCGGCACAGTCCAGACGATCCGTACCTGATTCAACAGCTCGCGTTTGTCACCTACCATATCCAACCTGTCAATGAAGCCTCGCTGCTCGAGGCCTCCGAAATCTTACGCACGCTGCAGCCGCGCTCCAGCGGCGACCCCGAAACGCTCGGCCTCTGGGGCGCGATACACAAGCGGCTGTGGGAGGTCACGTCCAACCGGACATACCTGAACGACAGCATCGTGGCGTACGAGCGCGGGTTCTACATGAAGCTGGATCACTACACCGGGATCAATCTCGCCTTCATGCTCGATCAGCGGGCGAGTCTGCAGCGGGATCCGGAAGAGCGAACCGCCGATCGGATCCTCGCGCGGCGCATCCGCCAGCAGCTCCTTCCTGTCATCGATGATCGGCTGAACGCGCTGCCGCGCGACGCCGGCGGGCGTGCGCAAGATCCCCATGAGGAGTACTGGCTGAACGCGAGTCGCCTCGAAGCCTTGCTGGGGCTGCGGGATCCTCGTGTCGAGCCGACAAAAGCGCTGGTGTTCGAGCGCGCACCGGAAGAGTGGATGATGCAGGCGACCCGCAGCCAACTGGATAAGCTCGCCGCGCTGCTTGCCCCGCCAATTTAGTCGGATGAGAAAGCGTGGGCGAGTGCCGTTGCGCGGGCAACTAACGGCTGGTGCAGCAGCTCTGGTGCGTTAAATCACACCGCGGTATGCTGCGTGCCGATGTTGACGACCGACGCGCTACCGGCAGCGCATCATCACGCGAATCTTGTTTCCATCCGCTCGCAACGCGAGTTGATGCGCGGTTTGGGCGCGATGTTGCTGCTGCTCGTGATCGCGGCCGCGTCGTCGGCGTTTGCCGCCGCGACCGCACCGCGGAACCGCGGCGCGGCAGTGACTGTCTGCAGTCTAGGCGGCGCCATGCTGCTGGGACTGCAGATGCGCCGCAGACGGAGCGCGGAGCGCTGGTACGTGGCGCGGGCGGCGGCGGAGTCAGCCAAAACCCTCGCGTGGCGCTATGCCGTGGGTGGCGAACCGTTCGGTGCCAGTGGACCGGCGACAGAGTCACGACAGCGGCTGCTCGAGCGTCTCGCAGAGACCATTGCCCGAGCCCGCCACCTTGGGTTACAGCTCGACGCCGAGACCGAACAGATCACGCCCGCCATGGAGTCGTTGCGCAATGCACCGTTGGCGTCCCGTCGGACCGCCTACCTCACCGGACGCATCGCGGACCAGCGTGACTGGTATGAAAAGAAAGCCGCCTTCAATGCGGCGCGCGCGGCACGACTGGAGGTCGTCCTCGTGTTGGTGACGATCGCGACGCTCGGCGGGGCCATTCTTTACGTATCCGGCACGTTCAATGTTGCGGTTTCCGCCGTGGGCGCGACGGTGATTGCTAGTGTCGCTGCATGGACGAATGCTCGTCAGCACGAGAGTCTGGCTGCCGCCTACCGGCTCACCGCACTGGAACTCGCGGCCATTGAGGCGAGCCTGCCTGTTGCGCTAACGGAGGCCGCCTGGGCGACATTCGTCAGCGACGCGGAGGACGCGATGTCTCGCGAGCATACAATGTGGACGGCGTCACGGAGGCTTCGCTGAATCAGTAATAGTACCCTCCGCGGCCTCTGAGCCGCGCGTCGGAGAGGGAGCCGTAGTTTCGGGCGGTGTTGTGCATAACGTGGCGGGCGCCGCCCGGCCGGACGCGTGGCGGATGGTATCCGGCGGCTGTGAGTGGTACCCAAGAACGCATGCGGACCGGTCAGATTGCGGCAACGTGAATGCTCGCAAACGGTGGATTCATTGCGAAGACCAGGGTGTTCGTGAGCTATGACCACTCTGAGGACGTTCGCTATAAACGGCTGTTACAGGCGTGGGACGCGAACCCTGAGTTCGATTTTGAATTCGACAGCCGTGGACCGGACGTAGCGAGAGACAGCACGAACGCGGCCACCATAAGGCAGGCGCTTACTCGGATGATGAAAGAAGCGACGAGCTTCGAGCGCGACCGCATCCTGGAGGCCCTGAAGAATGCGACGAGCATCTATTGATTTTGCGGAGCGCCCGTACTGCGCACGAACACACAGGCCGACGCGCCGCCGGCTCGATCTCCATCCTCGGTCTCACGCGACTATGATTGGTCCGCCGCCGGATCGCGGCGAACCCACCAATTGGGGCGCCGCGTCACGCGTGATTCCGCGCACTGATCTCTTTCGCGAACCATTGCATCAGCGCTGGATAAGGGGTGAACGTCTGTTGCTCCCGATCGTGTTCGGATGTGCCGAGGGTCCGATGTGCCAACCCCGTAGCCTGAGCCCACCGGTCCTCCAGCACGTAGATGGGGACGTTATCGTCAGCCGGTGAGGCAGCGGCGATCTTTTCTGCCGCTCCACCGGTTGTTTTGACGACGTAAACTGCTCTTCGGCGATCTCTCGCAGCGCCCGCGTGCGAACGGAACAACGCTGCTTCACGCTCTACTCCCTCCATGCCACCGATCGCGACCATGGCGATTGGGTCCGTATCGTTCAGAAGCGCCCTCCGCATCGCCGCGAGGCTAGTGAGGCACTGTTCGGTTTTCACTGAGGGGTCGAATCGTTCTCCCCTTTCCGCTGGTGTCCACACGAGTCGTGCGTAACCGAGCTGATGCATTTCCCACGTTTCATCCGGCAGCACGTGCTCGAACGCACGGGACTGATAAATGAGTATGCGCGGCGCATCGATAACCGGGCGAATGTACTCGGCGGCGACCGACGCGACGAGGGGCGAGATGCTGGGATGCCCACCAAATACAAGGCGTCCGTCCTCCGCCAGCACCGCACGGCCGAGGCTGACGACCGCCTGCTCCACTTCGAACGGCGCCTCGCTCGGACGCCGGTATCCCTTGCGCGTGGGGACGCTTGCGGACAGAAACACTGTTTCTCCCGCGAGCCGGCCGGGGCCGGGCCGCAGCGTTCTCACAGCACACCACCCTTCATCATCTCCGCTGCATCCGTAATGTCGTCCTCATCGAGGCACACAAACCTGCATATGCCGGTGAGCCATCTGAGGCGCTCGGTCCGACTTGGTTCGAGCAATGCAGTCGGCCCGATAATCACACCCTTCGACGATGGCGGAGCTTGTGCGCGCGGGTGAGTGGTGTAGAAGTCCACCAACTCGGGTGGCCTGGGCGTCAGCCACACCAGATAGCGAGTACCCTTGCTGCCGCTCACCTCGATGAACCCATCGTCCCGCGATGTACCCGCGGCCAAGCCGATGCCCGCCAGCGCGGCAGTCATGGAATCACGCAGGTACCGTCGCCGGCGGAATAGCGCACGGTCGTGAATCCGTTTGATCTCGGTCACGACCCGATCTCGCGCCTCGTCGGTCAACTCACCCCATTGCGCAGTCGTCTTCCCCTCGCTCGTAACCGTCGAACCTGGAGTGGCACTCTTGAAGTCGGTGCTCGTCAGCGCCTGGCGGAGATCGGGGTCGACCGAAGGAAGCGGTTCCGCCCGATCCGGAAGAGACAACGCGAGCAACCCCAGGCGGAAGCGTTTGGTGAAGTCGATCTCGTGCTGTGTCCAGGCGGATCGCTCGATTTCTGCCGATTCGAGCAGGACGACCATGGACTTGTCGGCAAGTTCTTGGTCGAGACGGCGCTGAAAGTCGACACCCGGTTCGATGCTGAAGCGATCGAGGAAGACGTCGAATCCCTCCCGCGTAAGTGCATCAAACAACTGCTGTGCAAGCGATTCCGTCTCCAGGCGGCGGTAGCTGATGAATAGCCGTTGGTCACGTGTCGTCAGGCCGACACGCGCGAACAGGGCGGGGATGCATTCGCTCGGCGAAATTTTCCAGAAGGACGCATTGAGCTTCTTGAAATCCGCCGTCGGCAATAAGCGGTCCGGATGTGAGCCGATCTTGAACAGCGACACCGCGCCCTGTTCCAAGCGATCCTGAAGCCAGGGCTGGAACCAGTCGCGTGCGATGGCCGGAGCTGTGTCGGAGCACACGAGCGCAAGGATTTGAAAAGCCGCCGCGAGATCAGCCACCCATTCAGAGGGATCGTGACCAGCTGGCGCGGTGAGAGTCTCCATGCGCGTGTTCGGCGCCGCGGCGAGGAGCAGCGCCTGAACCTCGCTGCGCACTTCCTCCACGTGCCGGTAGACATCGCTCGACCCTGCCGCAATCACGATCAGACCGGGACTGATAACGGGGACGCCCTCGAAGGCTTCCGCCATCCAGGTTCCCGGCGCGGCTTCTGACAGCACGACTACGGAATAGCTCATCGAACGAATCCTGTGGGGTCGCGACGATCACCCGCTTGCGCAAAAAAGACGAGAAGCGCGCAGCGAGCCGCGCTCTGGTGGTGGGCGTCACATACTTTGGTCCAAACGCCTCTCGCGCAGCGCGGTCCAAACGAAATCCATGATGTTCCGGATGACGGGCCGGGCCTCACGATGTGACTTGAGT
>WUUC01129982.1_pt1 | contig 11269 bp, 10 predicted proteins | sample 6278441 | NCBI WGS metagenome assembly WUUC01 (sample SAMN13675441, study PRJNA597444) | soil metagenome | isolation source: soil | place: USA: Washington | collected 2017-10 | reverse complement strand
GCCCTGATCCTGGCGACGAGCTCCTCGAGGCGGAAGGGCTTGGTCACGTAGTCGTCGCCGCCGGCCGTCAGCCCGGCCACCTTGTCCTCGCCCGCGTCGCGGGCCGTGAGGAACAGCACCGGCACGTCCCGGCCGGGTGCCGCGCCGTCGCGCAGGCGGCGCAGCACCTCGAACCCGTCGAAGTCGGGCAGCATCACGTCCAGCACCACGAGGTCGGGCGGCCGGTGCGCGGCGATCCGCAGCGCGTCGGCGCCGCTCGCGGTGGTCGACACCGCGAACCCGGCGAACCGCAGGCTCGCCGCGAGCAGCTCCCGCAACGTCGGGTCGTCCTCGACGACGAGCAGGTTGGCGGTCACGACATCTCCACTCACGCCCGCCGACGATGCCAGTACCGCCCGCCCGCGACGAGAAGGCACCCCACCAGCCCGGCCCCGAACCCGACGACGGCCGCCACCGGCACTTCGCCCGCCACCCCCAGCTCGAGGGCGAAGAACCCCGCCCGGAGCTCCACCGCCGCCCCGCCCAGCGCGGCCATGGCGGCGAAGCAGCCCGCGACCACCCACGGCGTGTGCCACCCCGCGACGACCGCGACCAGCGCCACGACCACCACCGCGACGACGGCCATCGGCCACACCGGCGCGGCCAGCGGACCGAACGAACCGGTGTCGACGGCCGCCCGCGGCAGGTCCGGCCCGGTGGCCGACCACGGCACCCCCAGCCCCCTGGTCAACGCCACGCACAGCAGGTTGGGCGCGGCGAGCACCATCGTGCCGAGTACCCGCGCGCCGGCGGCGGCGGATCCCACGACCCCCACGACGGTCGCGACCCCGGCGGCACCGAGCAGCACCGCCACCACCCCGCGCACCTGAGGAAGCCACCACATCGCCACCCGCACAGCGACCACGACGACCAGCCAGACCAGCCCGCCGACCAGGGTCGCCCCACCCCGCACGGCGAACTCACCACCCGGCAGGCACACCAGCACGACCAGCCCCGCGACGAACGCCGCCGCACCGCCCACCACCCGCGGCCAGGAGGTGAGAACGACGGCGAACACGATCGCCCCGGCCAACGACACCCCGAGCGGCACCACCGACACCGACCCGGACAGCTGATCCCGGGCGATAGTGGCATCCCCGCCGACAGCGAGAGCCACGGCCGCGGGCACGGCCCCGCCACCGAGACCGAGGAGCACCACCCCGAGCAACGTCCAGCCCACCATCACACCCCAGGCGCCAACCCCCGCCGCAATCCCGACAGCGACCCCGGCGATCGACCCGCGGCTCACCACGAGGTCTCCCTCGTCCGGGGTGCCGCGTTGCCCGCCGCGCAGGCGAGTGCGAAGCGTCCGCGGAGGACGGCGAAGACCGGCCACGAGAGAACCGCGCCGGGCACCGTGATCATCTCCTCGTTCGCGGAAGCGGTCCCGCCATCGAGGAGCCTCACCGGCAGCGCCCGGCCCGCGGCCCCGGTCGCGGCGACGGGTTTGCGTTTCGCCATCACGTGTCCCTCGTGCGGAGCGCCGTGTAGCCCGCCGCGCAGACGAGGGCGACGAAACCGCACAGGACGGCGAAGCCCGGCCACGGGGGGAGGGCGTCGGGCACCGGTACGACCGTGACGATCTTCTCGCCCGCGGTGGTCGGCCAGTAGCGGTCCATCCAGCGGGCCCAGCTCTCCGGCAGGGCCGGGGCGATGAGCCGGACGAGCAGCGTGAGCGACACGAGCACGCCGATCGCGCCGGCCGTGGAGCGGACCAGGGTGCCCAGGCCCAGGCCCAGCAGGCCCAGTGCCGCCAGGTAGAGGCCGCCGCCGACCACCGCGCGCAGGACGTGCGGGTCGGTGAGCGTCGCGTGCGGCACGCCGGCGGCGGCGAACACGGCCTGGCCCGCGAAGAACGACGTGAACCCGATCAGCTGGCCGAGCACCGCAGCGGCGGCCGCGAGGACGGTGGCCTTCGCGGCGAGGAGCCTGCCGCGCCGGGGCACGGCCACCACGCTGGGCTGGATCGTGCCGGTCGCGTACTCGGCGGTGATCACCAGCACACCCAGCACGCCGATCGCGAGCTGCGCGATCGTGATGGCGGTGAGGCTGCCCGCGGTGGGGTCCCAGCCCGCGCGGTCCGCCGCGTCGAGTTCGGGGTACCCGCGGGCCTGTCCCGTGGCCGCGAGGGTGCCGATGCCGACGCCGAGCACGACCGTCACCGCGGCGGTGAGCCACGTGGAGCGCAGGCCGCGGAACTTCGTCCATTCGGAACGCAGGACGTTCACGCGCCCACCCCGTACTCCACGGCGTCGTTCGTGAGCGCCATGAACACGTCCTCGAGCGAGCCCCGCCGCGTCGTCAGCTCGGACAGCGCGATCCCCTCGGCCGCGGCGAGTCCGCCGACCTCGGTGGCGGTGAGGTTCGCGACCAGCGCCCCGTCCAGCACCCCGTCGTCCGCGGGTGCCAGGTGTGCGCCCGCCCTGCGCAGCACGCGGGCCAGGCGGTCCTGCTCGGCGGCGCGGACGAGGACGGACTCGGTGCCGTGCTGCCGCAGGAACTCCTCGATGCCGGTGTCGGCGATGAGCCGCCCCCGCCCGATGACCAGCAGGTGCTGCGCGGTCAGGGCCATCTCGCCCATGAGGTGGCTCGACACGAGGACCGTGCGGCCCTCGGCGGCCAGGTCCCGCATCAGCGTGCGGATCCACCGGATGCCCTCCGGGTCCAGCCCGTTGACCGGCTCGTCGAACATCAGCACCGCCGGGTCCCCGAGGAGCGCGGCGGCGATGCCGAGGCGCTGGCCCATGCCGAGGGAGAAGGTCGCCGCGCGCCTGCCCGCGACGTCGGCGAGCCCGACGAGCCCGAGCACCTCGTCGACCCGCGCCCTGGTGATGCCCGCGGTCTGCGCGAGCGCGAGCAGGTGGTGGGCCGCGGTCCGGCCGGGGTGCACCGCGCGGGCGTCGAGCAGCGCGCCGACCTCGTGCAGGGGCCGGGACAGCTCGGCGTAGGGCCGCCCCCGCACGGTGACGGTGCCCGCCGTGGGCGCGTCCAGCCCGAGGACGAGCCGCATGGTGGTGGACTTGCCCGCGCCGTTCGGCCCGAGGAACCCGGTGACCCGGCCGGGCTCGACGGTGAAGGTGAGGTCGTCGACGGCGAGCCTGCCGCCGTAGCGCTTGGTGAGGCCACGCGCCTCGATCGTGTCGGTCATGGGGCCAGGCTGTCGGCACCAGGTGACGGCTTCCTGGGAACGCGGCGCCCGTCCTCGGCGAACGCCCGCACACTCCCAGGGAACTCCCAGGAATACCCACGACGGCCGCACGTCGTGGGCGAGCCCGTCGGACGCGATGGCTGCCGTGCGGCCCCGCGCGGCTACCTGTCGGTCACGACCCCGTCCGCCACGTGCAGGTGGCGGGTCGTGTGCACGGCATCGAGCATGCGGCGGTCGTGGGTCACCAGCAGCAGCGTGCCGGGGTACTGCGCGAGCGCGGCCTCCAGCTGTTCGATCGCGGGCAGGTCGAGGTGGTTGGTCGGCTCGTCGAGCACCAGCAGGTTCACCCCGCGTGCCTGCAACAGCGCCAGCGCGGCCCGCGTGCGCTCGCCGGGGGACAGGTTGCCCGCGGGGCGCAGGACGTGCGCCGCGGTGAGCCCGAACTTCGCGAGCAGGGTGCGCAGGTCGGCGGGCGGGATGTCCGGCAGCTGCGCCTCGAACGCGGCCAGGAGCGTCCGGTCCCCGGAGAACAGGGCGCGGGCCTGGTCGACCTCGCCGACCTTCACCCCGGGACCCAGCGCGGAGGTGCCCTCGTCGAGCGGCAGCCTGCCGAGCAGTGCCGCGAGCAGCGTCGACTTGCCCGCGCCGTTGGCGCCGGTGATCGCCACCTTGTCCGCCCAGTCGACCTGGAGGTGCACCGGTCCGAGGGTGAACAAGCCGCGCCGCACCACCGCGCCGCGCAGCGCGGCGACCACCGCGCCCGCCCGGGGGGCCGCGGCGATCTCCATCCGCAGCTCCCACTCCTTGCGGGGCTCCTCCACGGTGTCGAGTCGCTCGATCATGCGGTCGGTCTGCCGGGCCTTCGCGGCCTGCTTCTCCGTCGACTCGATCCGCTTGTTCTTGCCGATCTTGTCGTTGTCGGTCGCCTTGCGGCGGGCGTTGCGCACGCCCTTGTCCATCCACGCGCGCTGCGTCCGCGCCCGCTGTTCCAGCGACGCCTTGGTGCCCGCGTACTCCTCGTAGCGCTCCCTGGCGTGCCGCCGGGCGACCTCGCGTTCGGCCAGGTAGGACTCGTAGCCGCCGCCGTAGGTGTTGACCTGCTGCTGCGCGAGGTCCAGCTCGACCACAGCGGTCACGGTCCGCGCGAGGAACTCGCGGTCGTGGCTGACCAGCACGGTCGCGGCCCGCAGCCCGGTGACGAACGCCTCGAGCCGCTCGAGCCCGTCGAGGTCCAGGTCGTTGGTCGGCTCGTCGAGCAGGAACACGTCGTACCGGCTGAGCAGCAGCGACGCCATGCCCGCCCGCGCCGCCTGCCCGCCGGACAGCGACGTCATGGTCGCGTCCAGGCCGACCGCCAGCCCGAGGTCGGCGACCACCTCGGCCATGCGCTCGTCCAGGTCGGCGCCGCCGAGTGCGAGCCACCGCTCCAGCGCGGTCGCGTACTCCTCGTCCGCTCCCGGCTTCCCCTCGGTCAGCGCCTCGGTCGCGGCGTCCAGGTCGGCCTGCGCGGCCGTGACCCCGGTGCGGCGGCCCAGGAACGCGCTCACGGTCTCGCCGGGCCTGCGGTCGGGCTCCTGCGGCAGGTACCCGACCGTCGCCGTCGGCGGGCTCAGGAGGACCGCGCCCTCCTCGGGCGGGACGACCCCGCCGAGCACCCGCAGCAGCGTCGACTTCCCGGCCCCGTTCGCACCGACCAGCCCGACCACGTCCCCGGGTGCGACCACGAGGTCCAGCCCGGCGAACAGGACGCGGTCCCCGTATCCCGCCGCCAGTCCCTTGGCGACCACTGTTGCGCTCATCGAGGCGTCAGCCTACGGGGCCCGGCGCCGGGCATGAAAAAACCCCGCGGTGCTGCCAGGTCGGGGGTCCGCCAGCACCGTGGGGTCACTCTTCTCATCGCCCCCGCCCGCCGTTGCGTTACGGGCCGCGCCACCATCGACTGTGGCGTGCGCCACATCGCTGGCGGACGGCTCATGCCCCGCAGCGGGATCGCCGGGTTCACCAGCCGCTCGGCCTCCGACAGCACCCACCGCAGCACGGCCTCCGGGCCGTCGGCGAGGCGCACCGGCTGCTCGTGCTCGGCCAGCAGGCCGCCACACATGCCGTACAGCGCGAGCGACGCGTGGCGGCTGCCGAGGTCGGCCGCCACGACGGAGCCCGAGTCCGGCCGCGGCGCGAGCCGCGGGGCCGCCTGCCGCCCGCCGACTCGCCGTCACCGGCCTCCTGGAGGACGTCGGCGGCACGGGCCGGCCACCAGAACACCGAGGTCATGCGCCTGCTGCCGGGCACGGTGTGCAAGGGCGGCGCCGAGGGCGTCCTCATGGCCGCCGCCCCCACCGGCCAGGCCGTGGCCATGAAGGTGACCGACGGCAGCCCGCGCGCCACGACCCTGCTGGCACTGGCGGTGCTCGGCGCACTGGGCGTGGACGTCTCGGCCGCCACCGCGTGGACCACGGTCCCGGTCCTGGGCGGCGGCGCCCCGGTGGGCGAGGTCCGCGTGAGCGACGAGGTGCGGTCGGCCCTGGCCGGCTGAGCGCGGTGCCGGCCGGGGTGTCAGGACCGCCGCGTGGTGCGGGCTGTCGGGGTGGCGGTCGTCGGGTCCTCCGGCCAGGGGTGTTTCGGGTAGCGGCCGCGTAGTTCGGCGCGCACCTGGTGGTAGCCGTTGCGCCAGAAGTTCGCCAGGTCGCGGGTGATCGCCACCGGGCGGCCTGCCGGGGAGAGCAGGTGCAGCACGACCGGCACGCGGCCGTCGGCGACCGAGGGGGTGGCGGTCCAGCCGAACGTCTCCTGCAGCTTCACCGGCAGCACCGGGTCGTCGGCGGTGTAGTCGAGGCGGACCCGGGCGCCGGACGGCACCGCCAGGCGGTCGGGGGCCAGCTCGTCGAGACGGCCGGCGGCGGGCCACGGCAGCAGGCGGGACAGTGCGTCGTGCGTGTCGGTCCGCGCCAGGTCGGCGCGGCGGCGGGACCTCGCGAGCTCCGGGCCCAGCCAGACCTCGGCCGCGGCGAGCAGGGCGGCGTCCGACACGTCCGGCCACGGGGCGCCGAGCGCGCGGTGCAGCAGCGCCAGGCGGCGCCGCAGGCGGGTCGCGGCGTCGGTCCACCGCAGCAGGTCCAGGCCCTCCCTGCGCAGGCCCTCGACCAGTGCCTCCCGCACCAGGCCCGGGTCCGGGTCGGCCAGGGGCCGTTCCTTCAGGACGATCGCGCCCAGCCGCCGCACGTGCCGGGCCACGACGTCGCCGTCCGCCCACGCCACCTCGTCCACCTCGGACAGCAGGGCCGGTGCCGCGCGTTCGGCCAGCGCCTGGTCGGCGCGGGCCGCGAGCCGGATCTTGCCCTGCGTGCGGCCGGGCTGGCGGTCGGCGCTCGCGACCGCCAGCCACTCGGCGTCGGGGCCGCCGTCGAGCTCCGCGGCCGTGCCGCCTGCCATCAGGTACACGCGGGCACCGGGTGCGCGCCGCCGCGCCAGGCGTTCGGGGTGCGCGAACGCCACCACCAGTGCCGGGTCGCCCGTTCCCCGCGGACGGCCGGGCACGAGGGCGGCGAGCCTGTGGACCTCGCGCTCCCAGCGCCGGTCGCCGTCCCGGCGCAACCTGCGCAGCGTGTCCTCGACCGACGTGCCGGTGGCGAGCGTGTCGTCGTCGAGCAGTGCGACCACCTCGGCCGCCGCGGTGGCGCCCACGGCCTCGGCGCCGTCCAGCAGCGCCCGCGCCAGCCGGGGGTGCAGTCCCACGTCGGCGATCCGGCGGCCGCGCTCGGTCACGGTGCCGTCCAGCGCGCCCAGCGCGGTGAGCACGGCGCGGCCCGCGGCCAGCGCACCGGGGGGCGGCGGGTCCCACCAGTCGAGGGCGGTGCCGTCGGGCGTGCCCCAGCAGGCCAGCTCCAGCGCGAGCCGGGTCAGGTCGGCCGTGCGGATCTCCGGCTCCGGCTGCGCGGGCAGGGTGGCGTGCTCGTGCTCGGCCCAGCACCGGTACACCCGGCCGGGTGCCTCCCGGCCCGCGCGGCCCGCCCGCTGTTCGGCGACCGATCCCGACACCCGCGTGGTGACCAGGCCCGACAGCCCGCGCCGGTGGTCCATCCGCGGGACGCGGGCGAGCCCGGAGTCGACGACGGCCCGCACGCCGGGCACGGTGAGGCTCGACTCGGCGACCGCGGTGGCCAGCACGACCCGGCGCCCCTCGCCCGGGGTGAGCGCGGCGTCCTGCCGGGCCGCGGGGAGCCTGCCGTGCAGCGGCACGACCGCCACCCCGGTCAGCAGCGACGAGACCCGGTTGATCTCGCCGACGCCGGGCAGGAACACGAGCACGTCCCCGTCCGACTCGGACAGCGCGGTGCGGACGGCGCGGGCGACGCACTGCTCGGTCCGCTCGCCCCGGCCCGGCGGGACGTAGGTGGTGACTACCGCGTGGGTGCGGACGTGCGCCTCGACCACCGGCGCGGCCAGCAGCGCGGCGATCCGCTCGGTGGCGACGGTCGCCGACGTGGCGAGGAGCCGCAGGTCGGGCCGGAGCCCGGCACGCGCGTCGAGGAGCAGCGTCAGCAGGAGGTCGGCGTCGAGGTGGCGCTCGTGGACCTCGTCGAGCAGCACCGTGTGGACGCCCGGCAGGCTCGGGTCGTGCTGCAGCCTGCGCACCAGCAGCCCGGTCGTGACGACCTCGATCCGCGTGTCCTTGGACGTCCTGCGGTCACCCCGCACGGCGTACCCGACGGTCCGGCCGACCGGCTCGCCCAGCAGGGCGGCCATCCGCGCGGCGGCCGCCCGCGCCGCGAGCCGCCGCGGCTCGGCGACCACGACCTTGCCCTCCGCCGTGGCCAGCGCCAGCGGCACGACGGTGGTCTTGCCGGTGCCGGGCGGTGCGACCAGCACCGCGGCGCCGTGCCCGTCGAGCGCGGCGGTGACGTCGTCGAGCACCGCGCGCACGGGCAGGTCGGGCAGGTCCGGAGGCAGTCGCACGACCACGAGCCTAGGCAGGGTCGGCGAGGCGGGTACGGTCTCGGGGTGGTTTCGAAGGAGGACGTCGCCGCGGCGGCGGAGCGGTTCGCGGGGGTGATCCCGCCGAGCCCGCTGCAGCGCAACGAGCGGCTGTCCGCGCGGCACGACCTGGACGTGTGGCTCAAGCGCGAGGACCTGAACGCGGTCCGGTCCTACAAGGGCCGCGGGGCGTTCACCTTCGTGAGCGTGCTCGACCCGGCGCTGCGCGAGCGCGGCGTGGTGTGCGCGAGCGCGGGCAACCACGGGCAGGGCGTGGCGTTCGCGTGCGCGTCGCTGGGCGTGCGGGCCAGGGTGTACCTGCCGCGGACCACACCCCGGCAGAAGCGCGACCGGGTGGCGGCGCTCGGCGGCAGGCACGTCGAGGTGGTGGTCGAGGGCGACACCTACGACGACGCCTCGTCCGCCGCCGCGACCCACGCGGCCGCCACCGGGATGACGCTGATCCCGGCGTTCGACGACCCCAGGACCATCGCGGGCCAGGGCACGGTCGCCAAGGAGGTCGTGGCGCAGCTCGGCCGGGAGCCCGACGCGCTGGTCGTCCCGGTCGGTGGTGGCGGCCTCCTGGCGGGCACGCTCGCCTGGCTCGGCTCGGGCGCGCGGGTGATCGGCGCGGAGCCCGCGGGGGCCGCGAGCATGGCCTTCGCCGTGGCCGCGGGCGGCCCGGCGCCGCTGCCGGAGCTGGACCCGTTCGTCGACGGCGCCGCGGTCCGCCAGGTCGGCACCCACACCCACGCGCAGGTGGCGGCGCACCGCCCGCGGCTGGTGGCGGTGCCGGAGGGCCAGATCTGCGTGGAGATGCTGGACCTCTACCAGTCCGACGGCATCATCAGCGAGCCGGCGGGCGCGCTGGCCTCGGCGGCCCTGTCGTCGCTGGACCTGCCGCCGGGCGCGACCGTCGTGTGCGTCCTGTCGGGCGGCAACAACGACGTGAGCCGGTATGCGGAGATCGTGGAGCGGGCGCTCGTGTTCGAGGGCCGCAAGCACTACTTCCTGGTCGAGTTCCCCCAGGAGCCGGGCGCGCTGCGGCGCTTCCTGGACGACGTGCTGGGCCCGGACGACGACATCACGCTGTTCGAGTACGTCAAGCGCAACAACCGGGAGACCGGGCCCGCGCTGGTCGGCATCGAGCTGGGGGCCCCGGAGAACCTCCCGGCGATGCTGAAGCGCATGGAGACGGCACCCCACCGCATCGAACGGGTGCCGCCGGACAGCCCGCTGTTCACCTTCCTGGTCTGACCGCTAGCCGCGCGCGAGTCCCTTGTGGAGGGCGGCCGCGAACTCGGCCGGGGCCTCGACGTGCGGGCTGTGGCCGGTGTCCGGGAAGACGACCTCCTCGTACGAGCCGCCCGCCGCGGCGTACCGGTCCAGCACCGCGCGGGTCTGGGTCACCATCGGCTGCGGCGGGTGGGTTTCCGCGCCCGGCCAGTCGGGCAGCGCGCCGAGCTGCCCGAGGAAGGCCAGGTCGAACACGGAGGTGTCCGACACGATCTGGTCCGCGTCCCCGCGCAGCCACAGGATGGGGGGCTTGTGCTCGAGCGTGTGCAGGTCGTCAATGCGGAAGTGGTTGGGGGCCATCGTGTTCAGCACGCCGCGGGTGCCCGGGGCCACGCCGGGCCACGTGTCCGACGGGACCGCGTCCCCGGGGTAGTTGTCCTCGCCGGTGGCGGTCGTCAGCATCGACTCCACGAACTCGTCCTCGTCCGGTGCGACGAACGGGGGCTTCACGTAGAACGCCCGCATCACCTCCCTCGGGGAGAACGGGGCGTCCGACGAGCGGTCGCCGTCCCGCAGGCGCGCCACGAAGTCCGGGTTCGCGCCACCCCCGCCCGCGCAGGCGCCGTCGGGGGAGATGAGGGTGCCGTCCACGCCGACCGTGCCGCCGAAACCGTACGGCGACACCGGGTTCACGAGCGTGAGGGTGCGCACCGCGTCCGGGTGGTCGCGCAGCAGCTGCATGACCACGCCGCCGCCCATGCTCCAGCCCACGAAGTGCGCCGCGGTGATGCCGAGCGCCGCGCACACCGACACCACGTCGTCGGTGTAGTCGCGCAGGCCCCGCGACGCGTCGACCGGCAGCGCGTCCGAGCCGCCGAAGCCGCGCAGGTCCACCGCCAGCGGGCGGTAGCCCGGCGGCAGGTCCAGCATCTGCCGTTGCCAGAACAGGCTCGACGACACGTTGCCGTGCACGAAGACCACCGGTTCCCCGTCGCGCCCCGGCACCGAGAGCACCTGCGCCGTCAGCCTCGGGGTGGTCACCCGGCCTGCCGCGATTCCGTCCAACATCGATCCTCCGCTCAGGACAGCCAGGTCGCGACCTGCGACATCGCCGCGGTCGCCCAGCCCAGCTGGAGATGGTTCACCGTCGGGACCAGCGCGGTGCCGCCGACGGTCGGCACGCCCGCCGTGGACAGCGCGCTGGCGACGAACACGATGCCGTCGCTCGGCCCGCGGGTCTCGTTCCACACCCCGACGATGGTCGGGGCGCCGCCCGCCAGCAGGTACACCGGCACCGCCGACGGGGTGCCGGCGCCCTGGATGGCCGCGATCAGCGACCCGGCGTTGATCGCGGCCTGGATGCCGGGGCCGTCGGTGTAGAAGCCCTGGCCGCCGTGGTACGTCGTGTACCAGTCCTGGGTGGACCCGTTGACGCCGAACGTGCCGTCCCAGCGCGCCAGCATCTGCCGCTGGCCGGGGTAGGCGTCCCAGCCGCCCGACGGCGTGATCGACAGCTCCGGGTGGTGGGTGTACTGGCCGTAGCAGGTCATCCTGGTGTGCGGCGACGGCGCGTTGATCGTCCCGCCGCACTCCGGCCAGATCGACAGGTCGTGCGACCAGCCGTGCGCGAACGGGTAGTCGTAGCCGCCGTGGGGGCCGCCGAGCGTGACGAGCCTGCGGACGTCCCCCGCGTAGGACCGGCCCCACGCGGGTTTCACCGACGACACGTACATCCGCGCCGACATCATGCCCTTGCTCCAGCCGACCACGTCGACCTTCGCGACGCCGAGCCGCGCCCTGATGACCGCGATCGCGTCGCCGACCTGCTGCGCCTGCTGGAGGTTGTCGCCCTGCTTGTGCGCGAAGCCGATCGCG
>WUUC01037790.1_pt1 | contig 11269 bp, 10 predicted proteins | sample 6278441 | NCBI WGS metagenome assembly WUUC01 (sample SAMN13675441, study PRJNA597444) | soil metagenome | isolation source: soil | place: USA: Washington | collected 2017-10 | reverse complement strand
CTCCGGTTCAGCGTCTACCTCAAACGACGCGGCTGCCGGGTTCTTTAAATAGACGAAGCACGGGCGGCCGGCGGCCCGCGCGGCGTAGTACTCCTCGGCGGTGATGCCCGAGCCGTAGCGCCCGCCGAATATCCCGACGTAGGCGTCGCACTCGCGCGCCTCCTTCAAGGAAGGGTGAATGGGCGGCTGGTCCCAAGCGCCCGAGTACTCCATGCCCACGAAATTCAGCCTCCGCAGTTGGTTGAGCGCCTCGACCAAGGCGCGGCGCTCCGGCCGCAGATCGTGCCAGGTGGAACTGACGAAGATGCTGAGGGTGGGCAGTTGCAATGTGACGTGTCTTCCCTTCAGCGCGTCAACGCTTTTTTGGAGACGCACAGCCCGGACGCCAGGATGCCATCACCATCGACTTGTAGTGGTGACGAGCACCCACACGGGGCGAGGCACGCGCCGGCCCGGCCGCGTGCCTCGCCCCGCGCGAGGGGTGAGGACATCCGTCCGCGGCCCGCTAATTGGCCGGGGGGTATTTTCTTTCCACGCAAGCCAGCCACGCCTCAACCTTCTCCTCCGCGCAGTCCGGGCAGATGATGGTGTAAGTGTCTTTCTTTTCCTTCGGCGGCAGGCTCCTCAGGAATTGCTTCCACCGTGACGGCGACTGCTGCTTGACGTACCTGAAGAGGCCGCCCAGGCGGTAGATCTTCATCATGGCGTCGTACCCCCCCTCATCCACAAGCCGCAGTTGGGAGATGTTCTCCGTCATGAGTCCCGACGAGGCCGGCAGGACGTGGTTGGCGGAGTACTTAGGGGCGATGAACTGTAATTGCAGCCCGCCGTCGAGCGTAACGCTGGAAGCCTCAGTACAAAACGACGGCGGCACCTCGTCGTCATTAAAGTTGCTCACGCGAGTTCTCCAGAGCGAGTCCACGAAAAGGAGCAGGAGTCGCCTCTGATCATCGCTCAACTTATTCAAAGCGGCTTTGTTGACGTCAGGGGAGGAGAGAATCCTGGTCTCCAGGCTCTGCCAGTCGTAATTTTCCCGGTTACGCTTTTCCACGACGGCGGTGTAGTGCTTTATCTGGTCGGCGTCGAGTGACCTGAGCACGCTCGTGCCCGCGTTGATATATTCGACCTTCAAAGACGGCCACGCACGGTAGTATTCGAGCATGTCTTCTTCCAGGGCGCTCTTCAGTGACTCGGACAGCCTCAGGGTGGCTGGCGGGAGGGGCTCCACCGAATCCCACCGCCTGCCCTCACTAAAGCTCCACGGGACCGAGTCGATGGAGGTTAGGTGCCGGCCCAGCTCCGTGTTGAGAAAGGCCGGGTGCAGCGTGACGAGCTTCAGGTCACCGGGCAGAGGACAGCTCTGCCGCATCGCCTCGTCCGGGGTCTGAACGTTGGTGAGGATCGGCATCGTGCTGCCGGCGAACGCCGCGATGGGGCTCAGGTCGCGGTCGTAGATGCCGGGCACGGTGTAAGCCTTCGCCCCGCCGTGCAGCGTCAGCCGCCGCCCGTCGGGCTTGGCACGGTTGTAGCTCAGCCTGAGTTGCGCACCGGCCAGCCCCGCACAAGGCTGCCCCACCGCGTCGAACATCACGCCGCCCGCTTGCTTGAAGAGATAAGGACTCCTGCGGATCCTCCGCACGCTGCGCAGGGCATGCGGAATCTCAGTGAGCGTCCGCCGAATCACCTCGCTCGGCATCCGCTTCTCGGGCTCAAGGCCGTAGCGTATGAAGACCTTCCCCCTTTTGTTCAAAGGCACCTGCGCGACCGCGAACGGGTAGGGCAGCACAAGCAGGAGCGCGAGTGCGGCGGCGCCGAGTCTTCTCATCAGTGCGTTCATGGTAGTTGCTCCTTTCTGGTTAGGTAGTGGCGGGCTCGCACGAGGGCCGTGCGCCTCGCCCCGCGCTTCGGGTGAGGACGTGTGTCCGCGCCTCGGTAATCGGCCGGAGGGAACTTACTCTCCACGCAGGTCAGCCACGCCGCGACCTCTCTCCTCATCTGGGCCGGGCAGGCGGTGGTGTAAGCCTCCTTTTTCTCTTACCGCAGGAGGCTCCTGAAAAACAGCTTCAACAGGGGAGGCGACTCGCGCTTGACGTACCTGAAGAGGCCGCCCACGCGGTTGGTCTTCATTAGGTCGTCGCACGCTCCCTGATCCACGAGCCCCAGTCGGTAGATGTTCTCCGTCATGAGTGCCGACGAGGCCGGCAGGATGTGGTCGGTGGGGTGCTTCGGGACGATGAACCGTAGTTGCGGCGAGCCTTCGAGCGTAACGCCGGAAGCCCCGACGGGGGACGAGGGCGGCACCTCGTACCTAACGTCGCCCGCTTTCCCGAGGAGCAAAGGATTCCTGCCAGGATTCGGCACGCGTGTGCCGGGCGGAATCTCGATCATCGTCCGCCGGATCACCTCACTCGGTATCCGCATGTCGGGCTCAAGGCCGTAGTCCGTGGAGACCTTACCCCTTTTGGGCACTGGGGTCTGCGCGGCGGAGGGAATGCAGTGCGACAGAACCAGCAGCGCGAGACCTACAGCTCCGAGTCTTCTCAAGTATGCGTTCATGGTGGTTGCTCCTCTCTGACTAGTGGATAGCGGACCTGTCCGAGGGCCGTGTGCCGCGCGTCCTCATGCGGACGCAACGGCCCGTGTGACGGGGTTCAGGTGAACGATTGGCTTCATTCTCCTGACGGCGTAGCCGAACACGTCGCCCGTCCCGCCGAGCCCAGCGGCGGGACGGCCGTCCCAAACAGCAACGACTAGGTCGGAGGTGTCAACGACGTGCTTACCTGCTTCCATGTATGCCTCTTCGTCCGAGCCAGCACGTCGCAGCGTCTCAACCCTGGAGGCGCGCTTCAGCAGGCGGTCGAACTCTTGCGCATCGCGCTCCCCCGTGAGTCTCTCCGCGTAGCCCTCGAAGGGGAGGACGACTTCGAGCGACCCGCCGTGCTTCAGGACGAGGTCGGCGAAGATCTGGTCGGCCCCGACCGCGAGCGAAGAGACGCCGACCAGGGGGCCGGGGCCGCGGGAGAGAAGCGACGCCAGCTCATCTTTGACCCAGTCCCAAGCCGAGTCGGCCGGGAGCCGCTGGTGTCCGGTGATGCCGATGCGCATTAAATCCTCCCCTCCTTCACGAGCCACCAGTACTCGCGGCCGCGCGGCGTCAGCTCGACCGTGTGGCCGCGGTGCGCGGCCCAGAAGAAATCTTCTTCGGCGGCTGTAGCCTTGAGCAGTCCCGCGTCACGATACCGTTTGAAGAGCCGCCCGATGGCGATCTTCCTTTCGTTCCTCCGGGCTTTGGGTTTGCCGAACTCGTCCTCGGGCTCATAGTCGGTGTCGAGGCGGTACTGGTGCTCGGGCCGTCGGAAGTACCTGACTAGCTCCCACAGCTTCAGCCGCTCGATGAGCGGCTCGCACTCGCGCACCACCATCAACTCCGTCGCGTGGGTCTTGTAGACGGGGCGCTGCTGCCAGCCGTTGAAGCGGCGCTCGACGTAGGAGTAGACGGCCGGCGCGCTGACCCAGCCCATGTGGTCGGCCGCGCCGCCGCCGAGGGCTTCGAGGACTGCCGAGGTGAACAGGCCGTGCCCGTTGACCTCTACTGCGCTCTGGTAGTTGCGGGAGGCGGCGATGATGGTCATGTTCTGGCGCAGCACGGCGAGCGGGTTCTGCGTGTGGGACGAGTTCAGCAGCGGCGCGTCGCCGATCTCGCCGCTGTGACAGCAGTCGAGGATGAGCAGGATTTGGCTAGCGCGCGATTCTTTCGCCCATTCGACGACCTCCTGCATGGGGATGCCCCAGTCGTCGCGCTCCGCCTCGTAAGTCGCGAGGTAGCCGCCCGTCTCAGTGACGGCCCCGTGGCCGGAGAAGTAGAAAAGAACCTCGCCGGGGTCTGCGAACAACTTCCGTAGCGCGTTACGTAGCACCGGCCTTGTTATCCGCCGGCGTGAGCGCCCACTCTGGCCAAGCAACATGGCAGGTTCGTAATTCGTCTTCCCGTCGGCGTGCCTCTTCAGAAGTGGGTGCAGGGCCTCTGCATCGGCAACACAGCCAGTCAACTCGTGTAGGTTTTTGTAGGCGTCTATGCCCACCAACAGAGCTTTTTTGGCCATCAACACTTCCCCTCAGCGGTTGACTTACAGAGTCACAGTGGACGCCCTCAGGGCGTAGGTGAGGGATCGGCGGTGGGGGGCCGCGTGCCGGTGGGCGCAGGCTGTGCGAGTGACGTGTTTGTCTGACTCGCCCCCCCCGTCATCTCCACCGCGTGGCCTTGGTGCGAGCCCTCCGCTCCCGCACTGCGTCCGCCTGCTGCCGGCTCCTTATTACGAGACCGACCGCGGCCGCCCGCACGGGTCGGAGCGCGCTCAGGAGGCAGCGACACCCTCTCCGGCCTGATAGGTTTCGCAGCCACTCGAATCTCGGGAGCGCCGGTAAGAGGCGTCTGGATGAACGCGCCCGCCGGAGGCGGGGCAGGCCGCACGGGCGGCTCCGCCGCCCCCGCCGTCCCCATCACAGTCGGGTTGGTGACCGCCTGCTCCGCGGAATTCCGCGCGGACTCGACCGCCTTTATACGGACGTGAAACCAGGTGAGAGTGGCCAGCAGACAGAGCACGGCCAGCAGCCCGGCGAAGCGCGGGGCGTTGAACCATCTGTCGCGCGGCTCACGAACGGGCGCGTCCTGTTCTCCCGGCTCGGTAAGCTTCTCGTCGCCCCCTTCCGGGTCGGTCGCCTTCAGTCCCGCTGTCCATAGGCCGTCAAGTTCTATTGTCTGGTCCATGATGTTGGAGTTGCTTACGGCGGGTGGCCGCCAATGGCCGGCACGCCTCGGGAAGCCGACCGCCTGCTTGTCCTTCTGCCTGATATGCCTTGTATTGCCGAAACGTTATGCGGGCAGTGAAGACTGCCGATAACATTTTCACCGCGTCGGTCATGACCCAATGAACGATAACGGCAACAATGGGAGGCGGAGGCAGCGTCGGAGTTTCCCATGCGCCATAGAATGCAACACACAGAGAGAGGAGAGAGGCCATGAAGAAGAACCTCAAGGGACAAGCGCAACAAACGGGCGGAGGAGAGGCTGATAGAGGCGGTGGCTCCGATTCGACAAAGGGGGCGGGCGGCACCGAGAGAGGCGGCGGCTCGGACAGCGCGAAAGGGGCAGAGCCGGGGACGACCGACAGGACGAAGGGCGGGAAAAAGACGACCAACTCGGAGACAACACGCTAGACCAACCGTGCGGACCGCGCCGCGCGGCAGCATCGCCCGCCGGTTAACCCAAGACAGAATCACTCACAGATGCAGCAGGAAGGCACGCACCGGCCCTCCTGCTGCATCGCGCTTTTTCTACGTTTGTAAGGCCGGAAGTCCCCGCTCGGCGCGGAGTTGAGAAGCCCGTGAGCCGGCCGCAGGCGGCTCGCTTGCGACGGCATCGGTGAAGCGGCAGGCCGCGCCGACATTTATTGAATTCCCACCGTATACATGCTAAAAGGGTCGCGCATTTAAGAGTTGCGCGGCGAGCATTGGATTGGCCGTCGAAAACCATTGCCCCGCGTGACTGCCAACTCGTGCCAATCATATATCTTCTCACTCGCCGCTCCCATCGCAAGCTTATTCTACGAGGCGACAACGGTTAAAAGATGAGTCGCGCAACGCAAGCTTCTGTCACCGAGCGCCGGCACCTCGGGGCGGCTGCGGCCCGCGCCTCGCTCCTCGTCTTCTACCTTACGGCCGCCTTCGGCTGTAGTACGACGCGCGAGGTCGCGGCGCCTCTGGGGAAGGGTGCGGACGGGGCCGCTGCCGCCGCCCGCACCCTCGGACACGGGTCGGTCATCGAAGACAGCATCGCCGGCGGTGAGGTACACGCGTTCAGTCTGGAGATGGCGGAAGGCAACCGCATCCGTGTGGTCATCGACAAAGGTGACCTCGGCCTGAGCACTACGCTTTGCGCGGAATGGGGCGTTGAGTGCGTCGAGTTCGGGGGACGGCGTTACGGTAAGCTCGACGTGCCGCTCACTGTGCGCGGCGTCGGGGCGCACCGTCTTGAGTTGCGCGCGCTCGAAAACGACACCGTCAAAAGAGCGTACCGCCTTCGGGTAGAGAATGACGAGTCAGCGCCCGAGTCGCACGAGCGTACCGCGCCCGCCGCGCGCCTTGAGGCCGAGGCCGAGCGTCTGGGGGCGCGCTGGGAAGAAGCGCCATTGCGCGAGTCGGCGGAGAAGTACGCTGAGGCAGGGCGGCTATGGGAGTCCGCCGGGGAGCCCTCAAGGGCGGCCGCGGCGCAGGGCGAGGCGGGCAACGTCTACTTCACCCTCAGCGAATACGCGCCGGCGCTCAACGCTTTCCGGCAGGCCCTGCGGCTCGGCGAGTCAGCGACCGATGCACGCGCCGCGGCTGACGCGCTCAGCGGCCTCAGCTACGTCTACATCTATCTCGGCGAGAACCGTAAGGCGCTGAACTACGCGAAGCGGGTGCTCGACATAGTCAAGGCAGGCCGCCCCGTTGCAGGTGACCCGTGGGCCGCGCGCGCAGAGGCCCGGGCGCTGAACAACCTCGGCGAAGTCTATTACTCACTGGGGCAGCTGCATAAGTCAATCGACCTGTTCGAGCGGGCTTTAGAGCTGTGGGCCGAGGCCGGCGGCGACCGCCGCGGCGAAGCACTCGCGCACCTCAACATCGGCTACTCACGCACCGACCTCGGCGAGCTGCTCGAAGCGCGCGAACACTACCAGCGCTCCCTCTCGCAGTGGCAGTCGGTGGACGAACGGCGCGGGGTCGCGCTGGCCCAGACGGCCCTCGGCGGCGTCCACTCCTACTTCGGCGAGAAGCAGGCGGCCCTCGACCTGCACAGGGAGGCCGTCAAACTTTTCCGCGCGCTCAGTAACCGGCAGGGCGAGGCCGCCGCCCTTAATGGCATCGCCACCGTTTTTGAGGACATGAACGAACACCGCGCCGCGCTCGACAACTACGAGCAGGCGCTCAAGCTCTATGAGGATATAGGCAACCGCGACTTCACGGCCCTCAACAGGTTCTACGTCGGCCGCGTCTCCTTCCTGCTCGGCGATGTCACGCGCGCGCTTGACTATTACCGGCGGAGCCTCTCGCTGAGCCGCGAGGTGGGGAACCGCGAGATCGAGGCGCACGGGCTTAACGGCATAGGCGTGGTGTTCGACGCACAGGGCGAAAAGTCGGAAGCCCTCCACCAGTTCGCACTCGTTGACGCACTCTATCAGAGGCTGGGGAACCCGCGCGGGCGGGCTTACGCGCTCAACAACCTCGGCCACGTTTACCTGTCCCTCGGCGAGCGGCGGCAGGCGCTCGGCTGCTTCCGCCGGGCGCTGCCGCTTATCCGAACCGCCAGCGACCGCCGCGGCGAGGCGCTGATACTGCTCAGCAACGCGCAGGCCGAGCGCGGCGGCGGTAGCGACGCGGCCGCGCTCGCGCTCGTCAAGGAGTCCATCAAGGTCATTGAGTCGCTGCGCTCACAGGTCGTGAGCAGAGAACTGCGCACCTCATACTTTGCCTCAGTCCACCAGCATTACGAGTTCTACATAGACCTACTCATGTCCATGGACAAGGAGCGGCCGGGCGAAGGGTTGGCGGCCGAGGCGCTGCTGGCGAGCGAGCGCGCGCGCGCCCGCGCGCTCATGGACTCGCTGGCCGAGGAGCGCGGCGGCCTGCCGGCCGGGGGCGCGCTCGTGCGACGCGAGCAGGAGTTGCAAGAAGGGCTTAACGCGAAGGCCGAGTACCAGGCGCGGCTGCTCGCGGGCAGGCACACGGAGGCGCAGGCGCGCGAGGTTGCGCGCGACCTACGTGCGTTGACGCTCGAATACCAGGAGGTGCGCGCGCGCATACGCGAACAGTCCCCACGCTACGCCGCGCTGACGCAGCCCGAGCTGCTGACAGTGGACAGCATCCTGCGCGAGGTGCGCGAGCCGGATACGCTGCTGCTGGAGTATTCGCTGGGGGCCGAGCGGAGCTACCTGTGGGTCGTTGACGCCGACGACATCCGGGGGCACGAGCTGCCGGGGCGCGCGGTCATCGAAGGTGCCGCGCGCCAGCTCTATGAATTGCTGACGGCGCGCCAGGCGCTCGGCGGTCTGCCCTCGACGCAACGCGAGTCGGCCGCGCGCGAGGCCGACGAGGAGTACTGGCGTCAGGCCGCCGCCCTCAGTCGGATGTTGCTCGGCCCCGCCTCCGAACGTCTCGGCGAGCACCGCCTGCTCGTCGTCACCGAAGGCTTCCTCCAGTACATCCCGTTCGACGCGCTGCCCCACCCCGACGGCGCGGACGAGCCGCTGCTTTTGAGCAACGAAGTCGTGGGGCTGCCGTCGGCGCTGGTACTGACGGCGTTGCGCCGCGAGACGGAGCCGCCCGCGCCGCTGACCATCGCGGTGCTGGCCGACCCCGTCTTCGACAAAGATGACCCGCGCTGCGGCGCGCGCCCGGCCGGAGCCGCCGCGCCCGAGGGCACCAGGGACTTCTACCTCTCCCGTGCCATCAAGGACACGTACGGAGACGCCGGCCTCTCCGACATCCCGCGCCTGCCATCGACCAGGCGCGAGGCTCGTACCGTCAGCAGCCTCCTGCCCGCGAGCGAGTCGCTGATTGCCACGGACTTCGACGCCAGCCGCGAACGGGCGCTCAGCGACGGGATGGGCCGATACCGCATCGTGCATTTCGCCACCCACGCGATACTTAATGACGAGCACCCGGAGCTGTCCGGCATCATTCTGTCGCTGGTGGACGAGCGCGGGAGCCCCCGGAACGGATTCCTGCGCCTGCACGACATCTACAAGCTGAACCTGCCCGCCGAACTGGTCGTCCTGAGCGCATGCCGCACGGGACTCGGCCGTAACGTTCCGGGCGAGGGGCTGATCGGACTGACGCGCGGTTTCATGTACGCGGGAGCCAAGAGCGTCGTCGCGAGCCTCTGGCAGGTAGACGACCAGGCCACCTCAGAGCTGATGGGTCACTTCTACCGCGCGCTGCTGAAAGAAGGGATGACGCCGGCGTCGGCCCTCAGGGCGGCGAAGCGCGAGATGCTCAAACGCGAGGACTACCGCGCCCCGTACTTCTGGGCCGCCTTCATCCTGCAAGGGGAGCACAGGGGGCGCTTCGCCAGGGCCGAAGAGGGCGGGCCGGGGTACACACGGCTCGTCGCCGTGGCGGCCGCCGCACTGGCGCTTTCGGCGGCCGGCGTATATTTGCTCCGGCGCGCGAGGAGAAATCGAATCGGCCTGTGAGGCGCGGGGAAGGGTGAAGGACTACTCCCCCTCCCCCGCCCGGCTCTCCCCTTACATGAAGACTCATTCAAACCTGACTGAAGAACAGTTTCAACGCCTCATCGCTTGGCTTGGGCCGGACGCCGACGCCGCGGGAGAGCGTTACGAATTCATCCGGCAGGGGCTCATCATCTTCTTCGTTAACCGCCGTTGTCTGGACGCCGAAGACCTGGCCGACGAGACGATTAACCGCGTGGCGGAGAAGCTTGAATGGCTCGCCGACAGCTACGAGGGCGATCCCGAGCGCTACTTCTACGGCGTCGCCAAGAATGTGTCGCTGGAGTATGGCAGACGTAAGCGCCTGCCCGCCAATGCCACCCGACCGCCTACCCCGCCCGACCCGCTCACGGAGGCGTACTACGCCTGCCTCGACGCCTGCCTCGGACGTTTGACTCAGGAAAACCGCGAACTGATACTGGCCTACTACGCCGCGATGACGCGGAAGGCTGGGGCCCGCCGGAAACTGCGTGAGCAATTAAGCATTAAGGCCGGCGCGCTGCGCGCGCGCACCTTCCGCGTTCGCTCGATGCTCGAAAAGTGTGTGCGGGACTGTATGGCCGGATACACGGAAACGTAATGCTACCGGGTTTAACCTCATAGAGTAGTGTGACGCATAGGCCGAGCCCCGGAACTATCCTTATGCGAGACCAGAACGATCAACGAGAACTGATACGACGCTACCTGCTTGGAAGGCTCACAGGGGCGCGGCTTGAGGAGATCGAAGTGCGGCTCCTCTCCGATGCGCAGTTCCGGGACGACTTGCAGACGGCGCAGGACGAACTCATCGACGATTACGCATTCGGCGCCCTGTCCTGGCGCGAGCGCTGGGGGTTCAAGCGGCGCTTCCTCCTCACGCCCGAGAGGGCCGCGAAGCTCCGCTTCGCGCGCGCGCTACAGGCTCGCCTAGGAGGCGGACAGGAGGCGCGAGCCGCGGTGCGTCGGAAATTGGTGATTGCGGTGGCGGGTGCATCCTGCCTACTCGTTGCCGCCGCCGTCTGTATAGCCCTTCTGAGGTGGCGGCAGAGTCAGTCCCTGCGGGAGCAGATGGCGCGCACGGAAATGCGACTGGAGGTCGAGCGTTGGACGAAGCAGCCGCCGACGAACTTTCGCCAATCGACGCCACTCGTGGAGTTGCCACTCACACCCGGCCTACTCCGCGGGCAAGGCGACAGCCGCCGCATCACCTTCACCGACCCCAGGCAGATCGCTCAGGTTAGGCTGGAAATCCCCGACCGACGTTTCGAGAGTTACGAGGCTACGCTGCTGAAGAATGAAGACAAGGAAGACGTTGTCCTGTTCGACTTGCTCGGTTTACACCCCGAGACCGAGGGGGACGACCGTGTGCTTGTCATCAGAATCCCCGCGAAATCCCTTCCCGCCGGCAACTACGAACTGAGGCTGCGCGGGATAAATGCCCAAGGGCAGACTCCCGACGCCGGCAGCTACTCCTTTCAGATTATACATAGAAGCGCCTCACCTTAAATTTAACTGAATGGTCGCGTTGCGACATTGATTTGAGACGGGGAAAGCCGTGTCGGCCGAAGGCCATGCGACTACCCCGAACAGTCTCTCGACGAACTTCACCTGCCCGCCACGTCCCCGCCGCGCCTCTTCCTGCTCAAAAAAAGGCATAACGTTTCCTATCCTGCCCACATAGAGAGTGTAGACGGGCCGGAGAGGGCTGTGTTCTATGAAAGGGGATGTCAAGAGAAGACTTCACCCTAGCCGGCCGTCAGAGACCTTACTTCGACAGCCAGCCCCACCGCTCCCGCTGGCTTGAACCAGCCGCGGCGCGGCCTCACTACCAACTGCGACCATGCGCCGTCCGCTGCCCGTCACTATCCCAGCCTGCGCTGTCGAGCAAAGTGCCGACCAGTGTTCTAGCTGAGACTCCAGCCCCCTTGCGGCCTTCGCCTACGGCTTTCTTTGGTCATCCGGGGCGGCATAGCGTTGCAGCAGAGACCGCGAGCGGCGCGGCCTACACAGCCCGAAGATAC
>WUUC01211253.1_pt1 | contig 11272 bp, 9 predicted proteins | sample 6278441 | NCBI WGS metagenome assembly WUUC01 (sample SAMN13675441, study PRJNA597444) | soil metagenome | isolation source: soil | place: USA: Washington | collected 2017-10 | reverse complement strand
CCGCGAGCTGAACCTGCGCGTGGCCCGCCCCGAGGAGGAGACGCGAATGGAGTTCACGACCCTGCTCACCGTGCAGACCATGAACTACCTCCACAGCGGCCGCCACCGGGTGGCGCTTTAGTGACGGCGAGGCGGCGGGTCAAGGCCGCTCGCAAGCTGCGCGTGCTCGTGCTGATGCACCCGGACCTCATCCCGCCCGCCGAGGTGACGATGAAGGGCGAGGACCTCGAAGGGCAGGCCTGGAAGACCGAGCACGACATCCTCCGCACGCTGGGCGAACTCGGCCACGAGTCGATGACGCTGGGCATCCGCGACGAGCTCAACCCCATCCGCAACGCGCTGGTCGACTTCGAGCCCCACATCGTCTTCAACCTGCTCGAGGGCTTCGCGGACATCGCGCAGTTCGACCAGAACGTGGTGGCCTACCTCGAGCTGCTGAAGATCCCCTACACCGGATGCAACTCGCGCGGCCTGTTCCTCGGCCGAGACAAGGCGGTGGCCAAGAAGCTTCTCACCTACCACCGCATCCCGGTGCCGGGCTTCGCCATCTTCGCGAAGGGGCGCGCGGTGAAGCGTCCGCGCCGGCTGGAGTTCCCGCTGTTCGTGAAGTCGCTCACCGAGGACGCCTCCGTCGGCATCTCCCAGGCGTCCGTGGTGGACACCGACCCCAAGCTGGAGGAGCGCGTCCGGTTCATCCACGAGAAGGTGGGCACGCACGCGCTGGTGGAGCGCTACATCGAGGGCCGCGAGCTGTACGTGGGCGTGATCGGCAACGAGCAGCTCAAGGTGCTGCCTACCTGGGAGCTGCACTTCAAGAACATGGCGGAGGACGACCACCGCATCGCCACCGAGCGCCTGAAATGGAGCAAGGCCTACCAGAAGAAGCACGGCATCGACAGCGGCGAGGCCGGGGACCTGCCCAACGGCATGAGGGAGCGGATCCCGCTCATCTGCAAGCGCGTCTACAAGACGCTGATGCTCAGCGGCTGCGCGCGCGTCGACCTGCGCCTGACCGACAAGGGCCAGGTCTACGTCATCGAGGCCAACCCCAACCCGCAGCTCTCACGCGACGAGGATTTCGCGCAGTCCGCCATGAAGGCGGGGCTGGACTACCCGGCCCTCATCCAGCGCATCCTCAACCTCGGGCTGCGCTGGGAGACGACGCGGCTGGCCTGACGCTGGCGATGGCGGCGAGGAGGGCGTCGGGGTCCACTGGCTTGGCCAGGTGGCGGGCGAAGCCCGAGCGCAGCACGCATTCGCGGTCCTCGGCGCGCGCGTAGGCGGTCAGCGCGAGCGCCGGGACCTCGCCGCCGGCATTTGCGGGCAGCTGGCGGATGGCGGCCAGCAGCGAGAACCCGTCCTCGCCGGGCAGGCCGATGTCGGTGACCAGCACGTCCGGGACCGCGGCCAGGAACGTCTCCAGCGCGTCCCTCGCCGAGCTGGCGGCCAGGGTCTCCGCCCCGCTCGCGCGCAGCACGGTGGCCAGGAGGGCCAGGGTATCGGCGTCGTCGTCCACCACCAGCACGCGCAACCCGTCGAGGCGCACGGGTGGCGCCGGTCGGGCCTCGCGCGCAACGCCGTCCGCGGGGATCATCGCGCTGAAGACGGCGGTGGCCGCGCGCCGCACGGGCAGCCGCACGCGGAAGGTGGCGCCCCGGCCCGTCCCCGCGCTCTCCGCTTCGACGGTCCCCCCGTGCAGCTCTACCAGATGCCGCACGATGGCGAGACCCAGCCCGAGCCCGGTGTGCGCGCGCGTGGTGGAGGCGTCCGCCTGGCGGAACCGCTCGAACACGTGGGGCAGGAAGTCGGCCGCGATGCCCACGCCGGTGTCGCGGATCTCCAGCCGCACCTCCGCTCCATCGAACGAAGCCGACACCGCCACCGTGCCGCCGGCGGGCGTGAACTTGATGCTGTTGGAGAGGATGTTCCACACGACCTGCTGCAGGCGGTTGGGATCGCCGACGAGAGCGGGCAGCGTGGGGTCGAGGCTCACCTCGACGCGGATCCGCCTGGCCACCGCCGAAGGCCGCAGGGACTCGAGGGCGGCGCCCACCACCGTCACCACGTCCACCGGGCGCACGTCGAGCTGCAGCTTGCCCGTGACGATGCGCGAGACGTCCAGGATGTCCTCGATGAGCTGGCTCTGCGCGCGGGCGTTGCGATCGATGGTGTCGATGCCGCGGCGCAGCTCGGGATCGAGGCTCTGGCCCCGCAGCACGGCCGCCCAGCCCACGATGGCATTGAGCGGCGTGCGCAGCTCGTGGGAGAGCGTGGCCAGGAACTCGTCCTTCAACCGGTTGGCCGCTTCCGCCTCCAGGCGCGCCGCGCGCTCGCGCTCGAGGAGGTGGTCGCGCTCCGCCTCGGCCTTCTTGCGGTCGGTGATGTCGCGCAGGTAGATCTCCAACCGGTCGGCCTGCGGATAGGCGTGCACCTCGTACCAGCGCTCCAGCACCCTTGACTCCGCCTCGAAGTGGGTCGGGCGTCCCTCGTCCAACGCCCGGCGGTACTCCGCGTCGAAAAAGGTGCCCATGCCCTGCGGATAGAGATCATGCACCGACCGGCCGATCAGGTCGCGCGCCGGCCGCCGGAAGATCGTCTCCGCCGCCACGCGGTTGACGGCCAGGAAGCGCCATTGCGGATCGAAGGCGAAGTAGGCGTCGGTGATCCCGGCCAGGATCGAATCCAGCCGGTCGACCGCGCCCTTGAGCTGCGTCTCCGCGCGCTTGCGCTCCGTGATGTCCGTGATGGTCCGGACGGCGCCCAGGAACACTCCGTCGCGCGCCACGGGATCGACGGCGACCTCCAGCCACCGGTCGCCGCGCTCCACCTCGCTGATCTCGCGGCGCAGGCTGCGGCGCGCCCGGTCGATCGGCCATCCCTCGGCCGGCTCGGTGGCGCCCGGCACGGGTGGTATCGCGCGGGCGCCGACCAGCTCCTCCGGCCGGAGGCCGTAGATCTCGCCCAGGGCGCGGTTGCAGCGCAGGATCGTCCCGTCGGCGTCCAGGTAGGCCAGGCCGTGCGGGATCGTGTCGAAGGTCGTCTGCCACCGCTCGGCAGAGCGGCGCACTTCGGCCTCCGCGGCGCGCGCACGCAGCAGCGCACGCACGGTGGCCACCAGGACGTTGGGATCGACGGGCTCGGTAAGGTACGCGTCGGCGCCCCGGTTGAGCGCCGCCGCCCAGCTGTCGTTGCTCGCGTAGGTGGCGGTGAGGTGGAGGACCGGGATGGAGGCCGTGCGGGGATCGGCCCGAAGGCGAGCACAGACCTCGAGTCCGTCGAAGTCCGGAAGGTTGACGTCCAGGACGATCAGGTCGGGATCGCGGTCGCGCGCGGCCTCGACGGCCTCCGCGCCGGTGCTGGCTTCCACGACCTTGAAACCGGCCTGCGCGAGCGTCCGGGTGGTCACGTAGCGGCCCGCTTCGCTGTCGTCTACGTTCAGGATGGTGTAGGCGTCCGCGCGCGATCGCGGCACGCGAGTGGTGGCTGCCATGATCTGGACCGGACGCCGAATCTATCACACGCCGGGATGCCCGGCCGGGCGCGGAGACTCAGCGCCGGCGTACGAGGGGGGCGACCAGGCTGGCCACGATCTGCACGAGGTCGGCGGGTCGGATGGGCTTGGTGACGTGCGCCTGGAAGCCCGCGCGCAGGGCCTGGGCGCGGTCCTGCTCGCGCACATAGGCGGTCAAGGCCGCCGCAGGCAGGCTTCCGCCTCGACCGGCCGGTAGCTCGCGGATGGCGCGGATCAACGCCAGCCCGTCCTCGCCGGGAAGGCCGATGTCGCTCAGGAGCACGTCCGGGGGGGTGCGGGCCACCGCCGCCAGCGCCTCACGGCTGGTCGACACGGCTTCGACCGCGGCGCCGCGGTGGCGCAGGATCGTCACCACCAGCTCCAGGGTATCGGGCTCGTCCTCGACGACCAGCACCCTGATGCCGTCGAGCCGCGTCTCGTGCGCCGCCGCCGCTTGTGCTTCGCCCGCCGAACGCAGGTCCGGGCGGCCCTTCGCCGGATCCGGCGCCGGCGCGCGCGGAACCGTGAAGGGCAGACGCACGGTGAACGTGATGCCGAGATCGGGGCCCGGGCTGGCGGCCTGCACGGTGCCGCCGTGCAGCTCCACGAGATGGCGCACGATCGCGAGGCCGAGCCCCAGGCCGCCATGGCGGCGCGTGCTGGAGCTGTCCGCCTGGCGAAAGCGCTCGAACATGTGGGGCAGGAACTCCGGCTCGACGCCGGCGCCGGTGTCCTCTACCTCCATCCGCACCCACGCACCCTCGCGCAGCGCGCGCACCGATACGCGCCCGCCCATGGGGGTGAACTTCACGGCGTTCGAGAGCAGGTTCCACATCACTTGATGAAGGCGGGCGGCATCGCCTTCCAGCTCCGCCAGCTCCGGCGAGAGGGTCACCTCGAGCGCGATCTGCTTGGCCTGGGCCGAGGGCCGCACCGACTCCAGAGCGGCCTCGATCACTTCGCCGAGGTTCAGGGGCGCGACCACGAGCCGGAGCTTTCCCGTGACCACGCGCGAAACGTCCAGGATGTCTTCTATGAGCTGCTTCTGGATGCGGGCGTTCCGCTCGATGACGCCGACCGCGCGCTCGGCCAGCGCGGGGTCGGCGGGTTGCGCGCGCAGGATGGTCGCCCACCCCACGATCGCGTTGAGCGGCGTGCGCAGCTCGTGGGAGAGCGTGGCCAGGAAATCGTCCTTGAGCCGGTTGGCCTTCTCGGCCTCGTGCCGGGCGGCCGTCTCCCGCTCCAGAAGGTGCGCGCGCTCCGTCTCGGCTTCGCGGCGCGCGGTGACGTCCGTGACGATCAGCACCGCCCCTTCCATCCGGGCGGGCGGGCCGCTGACGGGGTCGCACGAAACCTCCAGCCACCGGTCTCCGCTGCGCACGTCCACGCTGCCCGTCTCCGGCGCCGCCGCGGAACGGCTCAACCCGGGAAGAAGGTCCTCCGCCGAGACGCCCTTCATCTCGTCGCCCGCGCGGCCGACGAGCCGCGCGAACGCCCGGTTGCTGCGCAGGATGCGGAACTCGGGATCGAGCAGGGCGACCCCGTCGCTGATCGCGTCGAACGTCTTCTGCCAGAAGCTGGCCGCCCGGCGCACCTCCGCTTCCGCCTCGCGCGTGCGCAGCAACGAACGGACCGTCGCCACGAGCACGATCGGCTCCACCGGATGCGTCAGGTAGGCGTCGGCTCCCGCGTCGAGCGCCGTGGCCCAGTGCTCGCCGCTCCCGTACGCGGACGTGAGGTGCAGCACGGGGATGCCGGCCAGGGCCGGATCGGCCTTGATCCGGCGGCACGCCTCGAAGCCGCTCATGCCCGGCAGCTTGACGTCGAGCACGACCAGATCCACGCCGCCGGCCCCGGCGAGCGCCTCCTCGCCGCTGCCCGCTTCCTGCACGCGAAAGCCGGCCTGACGGAGGATGCGGCTGGTGGCGTAACGCACGGCCTCGTTGTCGTCCACGTTGAGGACGAGCGGGGCGGGCGTCGTCGTCGTCGTCACGGCCGCGCCACGTGCGGCGTGCCCTCGGGCGTCGGGGCCGCCCAGCCGGCGCGCAGGTCGTGCGCGAGCTGGAGTTCCTGCCGCGGATGGGCGGCCTCGGTGACGTCGAAGGGAATGTCGGTCAGCCGGCTCGACAGCGCGTATCGCGCCGCCTCTTCGTCGTCGATGATCAGCGCGCGCGGCTGCATTGACCTCGGTGAGGGTGGCGTCCGGAAGGGCTGGGACTCTCAACAAGTATACGGCGCCGGTTCCGCGCGCGGCGGTGCGGGCGGTCGCGCTGCTAGCGGCCGATGGCGGCGCCGTCCGGGGCGCGGCGGTCGGACCCGCCTTCGAGCAGGCCGCTCTCGGCGTCGTAGGCGACGCCCTCCGCCACGCCCTGCGAGCTGCCTTCGCTCGTCGAGTGGCCGCGCCCCTGCAGCAGGCGGACCGTGTCGGGGGACAGCCCGAAGGGCTCGTAGCGGATCTGATCCGGCAGCCACTGGTGGTGGAAACGGGGGGCGTCGATCGCCTGCTGGACGTTCATCTTGAAGTCGACGACGTTGAGGATCACCTGCAGCACCGTGTTGATGATCGTGCGGCCCCCGGGGCTGCCGACGGCCAGGAAGAAACGGCCGTCCCTGGCCAGTATCGTGGGGGTCATGCTGGAGAGCATCCGCTTGCCCGGCGCGGCCAGGTTGGGGTCGGTGCCGATGAGGCCGGTCTCGTCGGTCAGGCCCGGGCGCGCGTTGAAGTCTCCCATCTCGTTGTTGAGCAGGAAGCCCGCACCCGGCACCACGATCTTGGAGCCGTAGTTGTCCTCGAGGGTATACGTGAGCGAGACCACGTTGTGGTCCGCGTCCACCACGGACAGGTGCGTCGTCTCGGCGCTCTCCGCCGGCCACTCGAACGCGGTGGGCGAGGAGACCGAGGCGCGGTCCGGCCGGATGCCGCGACGCAACCGCTCCGCATAGTCCTTCGAGATGAGCCGCGCGATGGGCATGTCCGGGTTGAAGCCCGGGTCGCCGAGGTATCGCGCGCGGTCGGCATATGCGCGCCGCATGGCTTCGGCCGTGAGATGCACCGCATCCGCGCTGCCGAAGCCCGCGCCGCGGAGGTCGTAGCCCTCGAGGAGGTTGAGCATCTGGAGGAGGGCGGTGCCACCCGAGCTGGGTGGCGGAGCGGAGAGCACGTCGTAGCCGCGATACGTGCCCCGCAGAGGCTCACGGACTACCGCGCGATAGGCCTTCAGATCCGCGCGGGTGATGAGCCCGCCGCCCCGGCGCATCTCACGCTCGATCAATTCCGCGGTCTGGCCCTCGTAGAACCCGGCCGGGCCGCGGCTGGCGATGCGCTCCAGCGTCCTGGCCAGGTCCGGCTGCTTGAGCACGTCCCCCATCTCGTAGGGCACGCCGTTGCGCGAGAACTGCTGCACGGACGCCTGGTGCTTCTGCATGCGGGGCAGCACGGCTTCGAGCGATCGAGCCAGGCCGTCGGTGACCATGAAGCCGTCGCGCGCGAGCAGGATCGCGGGGTCGACCAGCCGCCGCCACGGGAGCTTCCCGCGCGCCTTCCACGCCATGTGCAGCCCGGCCACCGTGCCGGGCACGCCCACCGCCCGGTGGCCCTCGTGGTGCCGCTCGGGGTCGTACAGCCCGTTCACCAGGAACATGTCCGGGCTGCTGCCCGTGGGCGCGGTCTCGCGGAAATCGACGCACACGGCCTGGCCCGAGGCGAGGCGATGGAGGAGGAAGCCGCCCCCGCCGAGATTTCCCGCCGCGGGATGCGTCACGGCCAGGGCGAACGCCGTGGCGACCGCGGCGTCCACCGCGTTGCCGCCATCCCAGAGCACCTCCACGCCGGCCTGCGTGGCCAGGAAGTTCTGGGAGGCGACCATGCCATTCCTCGCCCGCGAGGGTGACACCTCGGCGGCGATCGGCGCCGGCGAACGAAGCATCAGGATTCCGGCGGGGAAGGCGACAAGCGCGACGCTGAGCAGGGCGAGGACGCGGCGGCGTGTCATGGAAAGACGAACCTACCGGCCGGGCGCTCCGGCTGTCAAATAGCGGGCGCGCCCCGGTGTAGGCTCGGCGGCGGAGGTGCCCCGTGATGGTCCTCGGCCTCGTTCTCGCCCTGGCGTCCGCTCCGGACACCACACCCCGCACGCTGCGTCTGGACTACGTCCACAGCGGCAGCGCCACCGAGGAGCGCTTCGCCCTCGACGGTCTGGTGCAGGAGGGACGGTGGCCCGGCCGGCTCGACCGCGCGCTCGACGACACCGGCTTCGGCAAGTACTGGTTCGCGGTCGCGGACGCGGCCACGGGCCGTGCTCTGTACTCGCGGGGCTTCGCCAGCATCTACGGCGAGTGGGAGACGACGCCGGAGGCGAAACAGCGGCCGCGGGCCTTCCAGGAGTCGCTGCGCTTCCCGGAGCCCTCGGCGCCGGCGAAGGTCGTGATCAAGAAGCGAGGGCCCGACAACGCGTTCCGCGACGTGTGGTCGGTCGTGGTGGACCCGGCCGATCCCGCCATCGACCGCGCCGGTCCGCCCTCCTTCCGCGTATGGCCGGTGCACGAGGGCGGCGACCCGCGCGACAAGGTGGACCTGCTGCTGATGGGCGACGGGTACGCGGCGGCCGAGATGCCGCTCTGGCACCGCGACGCGCGACGGCTGGCGGAGATGCTCTTTGCCGTCTCGCCGTTCAAGGAGCGCCGCGCCGACTTCAACGTCTGGGCGGTGGACACGCCGGCCGAACAGAGCGGCGTGAGTCGGCCTTCGGACGGTGTCTACCGGCGCTCGCCCCTGCGCGCGAGCTACGACGCGTTCGGATCCGAGCGGTACGTCCTGACCTTCGACAACAAGCGGGTACGCGAGGCGGCCTCGGCGGCGCCCTACGAGTTCGTGGAGATCGCGGTGAACGAGCGCAAGTACGGGGGCGGGGGGATCTACAACCTCTACGCGACGGTCGCCGCGCAGAGTACGTGGGCGCCCTACCTCTTCGTACACGAGTTCGGCCACCACTTCGCCGGCCTGGCCGACGAGTACTACACCTCGCCGGTCGCCTACGACGCGACGCCCGCAGGGGAGAGAAGGGAGCCCTGGGAGGCGAACGCCACCGCCGATCCGCGGGGCGGCCGCTGGAAGGATCTCGTCACGCCGGGCACGCCTTTGCCGACGCGGTGGCCGAAGGAGGAGTTCGAAAAGGCGCAGCGGGAGATCCAGGCGCGGCGTCGGATGATCCGGGAGGAGAAGAGGCCCGAGGAGGAGATGGACGCGCTCTTCCGCGAGGAGCAGCGCCTGATGACCGCGCTCCTCCATTCGAGTAACCACGCCCGGGCGGTGGGGGCCTTCGAGGGCGCGATGTACGAGGCCGCCGGCTACTACAGACCGCAGGTCGACTGCATCATGTTCACCCGTAACGAGGTGCCGTTCTGCGCCCCTTGCCGGCGCGCCATCGAGAGGATCATCGACCTCTACTCGCGCCCGCCGGGTCCCTGACCCGACCGGGGCTCGGTATCATGGAATTGGCGACTCCTCCGGCCTGGACCATGGGTGACGCCCTGAGGGGGGGCTCTTCTTGCGCGAACAGGGGCTCGAGCAGTTCTACCCCAAGCTGGCCAGGCTCGGCCGCGAGAGCCGCCTGAAGGCGGGAGCCGTGCTCTGGAAGGAGGGCGATCCCGGCGACTCCGTCGCCTTCCTGCGCGAGGGCACCCTCGAGGTGGTCAACGACGCAGCGGAAGCGGAAGAAGTCGTGTTGAGGACCGTGGAGGCGGGGGCGGTGGTGGGCGAGATCTCCACCGACGGCAGCAACCGCTCCGCCACCGTCCGCGCCCGGACGCCCTGTCTCATCTTGAAGGTGCCCGCACCCGCGTTCCGCCAGTTCGCCCGCGACGAGCCCGAGTTCCTGGAGCGCCTCTTCTGGACGCAGGTGGACCGCGTGCGCAGCCTCACGCGCGAGGTCACGCGCACCCACCACAAGGCGATCACCGACGCCCTGACGCGCCTCTACAACCACGGCTTTTTCCGGCAGCGCCTGGAGATCGAGCTGGATCGCGCGCGAGAGACGGGAGACCAGGTGTCGCTCGTGCTCTTCGACATCGACCACTTCAAGAAGTACAACGACACCTACGGCCACGAGGAAGGCAACGAGGTGCTGGTGGGCGTGGCGAAGATCATGAAAGGAATCGGGCGGCGCGGCGACATCATCGCGCGCTACGGGGGTGAGGAGTTCGTGGCCTTGCTCTACGGTGCGAATGGCGAGGAAGCGCGGACGTTCGCCGAGACCGTGCGGAAGGCCGTGGAGATGCACCCCTTCCCCGGGGAGCCGGGACGCGAAGCGCGCACCGTGACCATCAGCGGCGGGTGCGCGACCTTCCCGCGGCCGGCAACCGGCGACGAGGAGCTGATCAAGCTCGCGGACGAGAAGCTCTACGAGGCCAAGGCGCAGGGCCGCAATCGCGTGGTGGCATGAAGATCTCGCGCGCTCTCGGCATGGCCAGCGTGCTCGCGGGCGCGGCTGCGGGCACCTTTCCTATCGGGGCGGGCGAGGTGAACAACGCCGTCGTGGTGCTGGAGGTGTTCACCCAGACCCTTCCCCATCACGTTCCCGAAGCCGCGCCACCGCGCTTCGCCCTTCTGGAGGACGGGCGGGTGTTCGTGGGTGGGACGCGGTCGCTTTTCGCGGGGAAGCTGGAATCACGGGAGCTGAAGGAGCTGGAGAAGCGCCTGACCGGCGTGCGCAAGCTGCCCGGCCTGGCGGGAACGACCACCCTCGGCCCGGGCGAGCGCCGGCATCGGCTGCGCCTGTTCAAGGGCGGCCGTCCGCTGGACATCACGGTCACGGGCGATCCGGCGCAGGCGCGCCCCGAGATGGGCGCGCTGGCGGCGCTCGTTCAGGATCTGGAGGATTTCTCCCACCCCTCCTTGCGGCCCTACGTGCCCGAGAGCTTCGCGCTCAGCGCGCGCGAGGGCACGCTGCGCGGCGGCTGCCGGCGCTGGCGCGGCTCTCCTGCCGTCTCCGAGAGCGTGTTCGCGCCGATCGCGGTCCCGGCCGCGGTGGCGGAGGGGTGGCCCACAGGCGCAACCCCGGCGTCGGTGTGCTCCGGCGACCAGACATACGTGGTGACCCTGCGTCCGCTGCTCCCCGGCGAGCGCCCCTAGCTGCTTTCTTTCAAACGCAGAGAACGCAGAGATCCGCAGAGAACGCAGAGAAAAGCATAAGAAAGGGGCGCAAAGGGCCAGGAGCACGCAAGCAAGGACACGAGAGCAAGGATCAAGCACGGTCCCTTCCCCCGGCGTCTCGGTGGCTTCCCTCGCTCTCCCCTTTGTTTCCCCCTCTGCGTTCTCTGCGGACCTCTGCGTTCTCTGCGTTGAAGAGGTAAGGGAGGGCCGGCACGGAGCGTGAATGCACGTGAGGAACGGAGGTGACCATGGCCCGATGTGAGGTGTGCGGCAACGACTACGACAAGGCTTTCGAGGTGACGATGGCGGGGAAACGGCATGTGTTCGACAGCTTCGAGTGCGCCGCCCATGCCCTGGCGCCCACGTGCGCTCATTGCGGTATCCGCATCCTGGGGCACGGCCTCGAAGCGGACGGACGGTTCTACTGCTGCGACCACTGCGCCGAGAAGTCCGGTGTGAAAGGGCTTCGCGACCGCGTGGACGCCGGGCGGTGAACAGGGTTTCGGTACTTCCCCGGCTCGGGCCGTGTTATAGTCTGTCTCGGAGGAGACGATGACTGTACCGCGGCACGCGGCCCGCCCATGAGGCACGGCCCGCGCCACCCGCGGCGC
>WUUC01089441.1_pt1 | contig 11272 bp, 19 predicted proteins | sample 6278441 | NCBI WGS metagenome assembly WUUC01 (sample SAMN13675441, study PRJNA597444) | soil metagenome | isolation source: soil | place: USA: Washington | collected 2017-10 | reverse complement strand
TCGACCTCCGGTTCTGCCTGCGCCGGCCGCAGCGCGCGAGGATCGACGCGCCGGCCGACCGCAAGCCCGACGTCGACAAGCTGGCGCGAGCGGTGCTCGACGCGCTGACCGAGGCCGGCGCGATCGAGGACGACGCGCGGGTGGTCGAGCTGCGCGCCAGGAAGGTGCTCGTCGGCCCCGGACAGACCGGGTGTCGTGTCGTGGTGAGGAGCGCATGATGATCGACTGGACCGATCCCAATAACATCTCCGTGGCCGCGCTGTGGCTGGTGGCCCTGCTGTTCGTCGCCCGCGTCGCCGCTATCGTGCGCCGGGTGAACGAGGGGGACATGCCGTCGGTGGAGTGGCCCGACGACCTGAGGGACCTGCCCATGCCGGACGCCAAGCATCGCGATTATTCCGGCGATCGGTCCCCGGTGGCCTGCTTCCGGACCACCCCGAGACCGCCCGAGTCGACCCCGATCTACGACGAGCTGGTAGCGATGTTGGGAGGTCGACCGTGAGGCGATTCGCTCTACGCGCCGGCCGCTGGATCGTCGCCGCGATCTCGGCCGCCGTGCTGCTGTTCTCCTGCGGAGGGTCTCAGCTCGCGGCCCAGCTCGCCTCGCCGATCACGGTGCTGCAGGTGACCTGCCTGGACCCCGGTGACACCGAGCTGGCCGCCCCGGTGCGGATGACGACCCAGGACGGCACGGCGGTCGAGCTGTGGTGTGGGGACCGGGTCGAGGTGTCCGACGGCGCCTGCCGGGTCCGGCGCGGCGACGAGCTGACCGAGGTCCCCTGCACGCGGCAGGACCCCGGCCGTCGGGTAGCCGGGGTCCTGGTTCAGTAACGGCGTCCAGAAACGCCTACGGCTGGTCGACCCGGCCCGCCGGACCCAGCGTGACCAGCGTTCGCAGCTTGGCGTCCCTGGGGTCGCTCAGGGGGGTGACGAGCGGTTCCCCGCGACGCACCACGCCGAACGCGGCTAGCACGGTGGTCACCAGGGTCACGAGCCCGGGGATCGCTCCCAGCAGGCCGTCGACGGCGTCCTGCTGGGCCAGGGACACGACGCCCCACCCGACCAGCATCGCGACCAGGGTTCCGACCGTGCCGACGACTCGAGACGTGACCGAGGCAGCGTCGAGGAGCGGGCGGGGACGGGCCTCCAACTCGATCGGGCGCGGGGTGCTCACGACTGGGACCCCGTGCCCGGGTTGCCGGACGCCATCCGGTCCCAGGTGTCCGCGGTCACTCGGATCTCGGCGACCACGTTGCGGTTGATGGCGCTCTGGGCGAAGCCCCGCGCCCCCAGGTCGTCGGTGATGTCGACCAGCACCGCACCCGACAGGATGCCGCAGCGGTTCGGGTTGTCGCACGTAATGATCATGTCTTCCCTGCTTCCTCGCACGGCCGACTCGGTATCGGCCCGCTGTAGCTGCCCGACGGGCGGGCCGGCGGCCAGTCGGTTGACGTGGCCGATGAGCGCGTACGCGTACTTGCCGGGGCAGGCCGTCGCCTTCAGGTCCCGGTGCCCGCCGTCCAGCGCGGGCCGGTCGAGCCACCCCCGGCGGCGGTCCTCCTGCAGGCACCACGCCAGCGCGAGCACCTGCGCGTCGGTGGGCTTGGTCGCGTCGTAGTTGCCCACCAGGCAGTACCCGACGGCCACGGTGTTGCGACCCCCGGTGTGGGTTCCCACTCGATCGATCGAGTGCCCCTCGAAGACCAGCCCCGCCGGGGTGAGCAGCCGCGTATAAGAGATCCCGCGACCGAACCGGGACTCCCCGATCGATTCCAGGGTCCTGATCGCCACGTAGTCGTCGTCGAACGGTGGCACCGGATCCGGGGCGACGGTCACCGAGTGGTGCAGCCACGCCTCGGTTGCCGGCAGCCGACGAGGCCCGGACCCGTTGTCGTACCTGGCCCCCCACTCGGATCGAGGGATCACCCGGAACTCCATCGCGATCATCCCCCGCCCGCGACCAGCGAGGCGCGCACGAAGCAGTCCTTCGCCTCTAGCAGCTTTCGGAGGCCGGCGGTCAGCTCGGGACCGTCGGTCAGCTCGCGCACCATGGCGTCGGCCAGGTGCGACGCGTACAGCGCGATGGTCTGCTGTGGTTCGGTCAGATGCGCCGACTCGAACCACTGCATCACCTGCCGCGTGCCGGGGTGCCGATCGGTCAGGTCGGGTCGGTCGCGGCGGCGCTCGTAGTCGCTCAACGATCAGCCCTCCTCGGCGTGCGCCGCGTCCATGTGCAGCTCCTTGGGGGATTGCTCGTCGGACGCCGGCTCAGCCCGCTCGACGGACGCGGCGGCCTGCTCCCACAGCGACTGATCCTGGTCATCCCAGGGCAGCGCGCCCTCGACCCTGGCCGCGTAGACGTAGCTGTCGAACGCGACCCGACCCGGCGTGCCGGCCATCACACACCCCCGCCCTCGGCGCGCTCGCCGTCGACCTGGTTGTACTCCCACGCGAACTGGTCGTCCGCCCACTCGGTGCCCTGCCGCTCGTTCCACTCCTCGCGAAACGCGGCCTTGGCCTCGTCCTCGGTGTCCCGGCGCAGTCGCACCTGAATGGGCGGCACGCCGTTCGCCGCGTCCCCGCCGCCGTAGGCGCTGGCCTCCCACTCGTCAGACGAGGAGAAGTAACGCAGCTCGGCGGTAGCCCTAATCACTGGTTCGGTCATGACTGGCACGCTAGCACCCGATGCCCCACCCCGACCATGCCGATCACGGCACCGGCTGCACGATGATGTCCTTGGCCGACCACTGACCGGTCGTCACCCCGTCGACCCGGAACCGATGCTGCACGTTGTAGGTGTTTCCGGGGATCAGCCCGGTTATCAGCCGGGACCTGGTCTGCGCGTTGAGCTGCTGCACCACGTTGCCCCGCAGGTCGGAGTCGGCCAGCACGTCGGCACCGGACCCGATGACCCCGCCCGTCCGCACCCTGATGGTGCAGTACACGAAGCTGGCCGTGCTGCTGAAGTGGTACGCCGAGTTGTGAATGATCACCTTGCCCGACGCGGGCGCGACGAACGCCAGGCCGCAGGCCACCCCGCCGCCGGCCAGCGTCGAGGTATAGGCGTTCGACGTGGTGGTGCCGACCGCGTCCTGGGTGTCGCCCGAGGTGTCGAGGGCGGTGAGCGGGTCTCCGGTGAAGGACACGTCGGGCTCCTACTGGTAGTAGACGGGCTGGTAGAGCCGAACGCGCGTGCCGGCCGGGTGCGTCTTGCCGCCCGCGACCGGAAGACCGTTCACGTTGCGCGCCGAGATCGTCATGGTCTGGGCCGCCAGGCCGGTCCCAGTGATCCCGGAGAGCTGGATCACCTCGCCCCCCACCACCACGTAGAACGGCTGCGCGAACGCGGCGGCCGAGGTGGTCCAGGGCATGCCCGCCGAGGTGGTCACGGCCCGGCCGCCGACCGTGCCGGCGGTCAACTGGGCGTCGAGCGTGGTCACCTGACCCGGTCCGTCGTACCGGCTGAACGTCGAGCCGTAGACCCCGTTCTTGTACTTCTCGTAGGGTGCCGTATTGATCTTAATTTCGTGCTGGTAGGTGTCCGTGAACGTGGTCTTGCCGCCCCGAACGATCTGGTCCAGGTCGCGGTAGGTGTCGGCCGAGGCCATACCCGTGACCAGCATCCGGTCGCCGGGCCTGAGCGCGGTCACCTCGCGAGCCGGCCGCGTCGGATCAACTCCCTTGGTCAGCTCCCGGTTGGCCAGGTCGACCGTCACACTGGGAAACCGCACCTCGGGCACGGTGCCGAGGGCGCGCACCCACCCGCCGACGTCGCCCAACTGGGCCTCGCTCTCGACGTTCACCTTGACCGCGGCCGGCGTCCTTCCGACGGCCTCCGGGTCGACCGGCAGCGCGTCGGGGTTCTTGGTGTTCATCGGCCCGACGGTCTGCTCCACGATCTGAAACCCACCGTCGATCTTCTCCGCCTTGACGTAGTTGGCGGTCGGCCGATCGTCGGCGGCCACGCTGATCCCCGACACGTGACCCAGGGAGTAGCTCAGGGTCGCCGTCACGCCCTGCCCAGCCAGCGCGCGGCGCGGCCGATACACCACGCCGAGGCAGTAGCGCGGAACGAACACCATGGCCCCGTCCACCTCGGCGCACTCCTCGATCTGGTCCAGCAGCGGATCGGGTCGCTGAGGGCCCATGACCCGCGTCACCCCGAGGTCGCCGTAGTAGTCGAACGGCACACCCTCCTCGGCGGTCAGTCGGAACGCGCGCAGGCCGGCGTTCTCCCCGCGCCACCCCATGATCGCCCAGTGCGCCCGCTCACCCAGGAACTTGCCGCCGCTGACCGTGTCGAACCGCGACGCGGTCACGAACAGGCTGGAGAAAGCCGAGTCACCCTGACCCCCGGTGCTCGGCTGCGGTACGTGCACCAGCACCTCGCGCAGCGGCGACATGCCCGCGTCCGCAGCGATCAGGCCGCCACCCCGGTTCTGGCCGTCCACGAATACCCGCACGTCGGTGTCCGCTCCGGACGGGAACGCGGTCACGCCGAGGGTCACCCACCGGCCATCAAGACCCGCGCTGGAGATCACGCCCGAGCTGACCGCGCTGCCGCTCGGGTTGCTGAACAGGTCGTAGGTCCCGTCGGTGTAGAGAAAGAACACGAACCGGTTGGCCACCGCGGCCGTCGACAGGAACACCTGGCCGCCCGCGTCGGGAGAGAGCCGCATGGCCCACATGACCGACCACGCCGAGCCGAGCGCGGCCTGCTGCGTGGTGAAGACAAGCCGACCGCCGTTAGACAGGGTCGCGAACCCGGGTACGGCGGTGTGGAAGTTGTCGGACTCACCCCACTTCACCGCGCCCCGGTTCGGCGTCACGCCGGTCTCGCGCAGGAACGCGGCCGGGGTTCCGCCAGCGGCGGTGTTGAGGCCCTGGGCCGGCGCGCTGGACGCCTCGTCGAGCGGCCAGAAGTCGGTCGCGGTGAAGTCGGAGTTCTTACCCTCGGCCAGGTATCGGCGCGGCGCGGAGGACAGCGTCGAGCGCTGCGGCCTGCCGAGGCGCTGCGTGATGTCGGCGGCCTTGAACGCCGCCTTCTTGACCTTGTGACTCGCGTCCCAGCTCGGCTTGAGCGAGGCCAGCTCACCGACGTGCTGGTACAGCCGCAGTTCCCAGTCGTCGTGGGATAGCGCGAGCGGCTTGGCGTTGGTGTTGCCGGCGGCCACCCCGGCCCGAAACCCCGGGAACCCGCCCGCCAGCCGGTCGTGATGACAGCTCGCGATCCAGCCCGGACGGTCTGGATTGGTCACGTCCCACACCTGGCCGCGCAGGGCCTGCCCCTCGGCGTAGATCGACGCCCGGAACCTGCGGCCAGGAGCGTTCACCAGCCCCGTGTTGACCAGGCCTCCCGAGATGCTGCCGAGGGTTGAGTGATGGATGGACGCCCAGATCGTCTGGTCGGTGCGTACCTCGACCCGCAGCATGTAGTGCTCGCCTGCGAACGCCCCGCTACCTTGCCAGCGCACTACGGGGTTGCCGGGCTCGATCGGCGCGCCCGTCGGGGTGATCGAGCCGACGTCGAAGGTGATCCGGGACTCACAATCCCCGTAGCTGTCGTTGATGACCGCCAGCCCGAACGACGCGGCGGCCGAGAGCACGATGTTCCCGACGCCGGACCCGACCGAGTAGCTGTCGTTGACGCCAGCGGTGTTCCACACCTCGCCCGTGTCGGTCGGCCCGAGGGTGGTCGGGAGCGTCCGGCCGAACGCGTCGGAACCCACCCGCAACGCCAGCCGGGTCAGCACGTTGCGGCCCTGCAGGTAGTCGTACCAGTCCGACATCGGGTTCCCGAGGGTCCAGTGCCCACCGTCGTTGTTCAGGACGCCCTCAGCCGTGCTGGGCGGCGCCAAGGCCTTGCCCTGCTCGGTCGGCAGACCCCAACTCACCGATACGGGATCAGACTGCCGCAGGTTGCGCCGCACGGTCAGCGCGGTCACGTCGACCCAGCGGCCCAAGAACATCTCGAACACGAGGTCATGGGGGATGGTCAGCGTCACGGCGTCACCGCCCCACCAGGACCAGGGTCCCGTCGGTGAACCACTCCTGGATTTGCTCGACCAACGGCACACTGATCTGGTAGCTATCTCCCGACCTGCCCTGACCTGGTGCCGAGACCTGCTCCCCATCCCGCAGCACGGCCAGGCCCTCGCCCATGGCGCTACCGGAGTGGAACGTTCCGCCGGTGTGTAGTCGGGCCACCTGCGGGATGTAGGGGATGTCGGAGAAGGGGTTGAGCACGTTCACGCCGTAGATCAAATCGTTGATCTTGCGGATACCCCAGTTGAGCGCGTCGATAGCTAGGTTCAGGCCACCCTTGAAGGCATTTTGAATGATCTCTCCCAGCGACCCGAGGGCCTCCCCGATCCGGCGGGGCAGGTTGCGGAACCAGTCCACCATGCCGTTCCACCGGTCGACGACCCAGCCGACCACGCCGCCGATGACATCGCCGACGAATCGGAACACCCCGGTCACCACGTCGCGGAACGTCTCGCTTGTGGTCCAGAGGTAGACCAGCGCCCCCACCAGGACGGCGATCGTGGTTACCAGGATCATGATCGGGTTGGCGTTCATGGCCACGTTGAGCAGCCACACGGCGGCGGCGACCACGCCTATCACGATCGCGGCCTCTTGGTTCTTGTTCACCCACTCGGCGACCGCGCCCAGGATCGAAACCAGCTTCTCGAACGCCGGGGCGACGATGCCGGCCAGCTTCTCGGCCGACTCGGCCATGGTCGAGCTGAGCCCGTTCTGCGCCTCGGCGGCCTCGCGCCCGCCGTTGGCCCACGCGGTCTGCGCGTCGGTCGACTTCTCGAGGATGAGCTGCTGGGTCGCGAGGGCCTTGGCCTGGTCGTCGATCTCGGCCTTGCCGCCGGCCATGGCATCCTTGACCATGCCCTGGGCCTTCTCCAGCCCCATGGCCGCGTCGCGCGCCTCGAGCGAGCCCCTGCCGTGCTTGTTGATCGCGTCGTTGAGCGCCCGCTGGGCCTTCTCGACGCCAAGGGTGGCTTCCCGCACCCGACTCATGTCGACGGTGGTCTTGCCGAGGCCCATGGACAGAGCCTTGGCATCGATCTCGGCCGCGCTGATCGAGATGCCTAGCCCCTTGAGGCTGTCGGTCTCGCCCAGCATGGCGTCGGCCAGGATCTCCGACACCTCGGCGGCGGTCTTGGTGCCGCCCGACCAGCGCGACAGTGCTCCCGACAGGTCGAGGATCTTCTTGCTCATCTCGCCGGCCTGCGCGGCGGTGAACCCCATGGGCTTGAGCAGGTCGGCCAGGTTGGCCGCCATGGCCACCACGTTGCGGGTCGAGTCACCGAACGCCTTGCGGTTCTGTTCGGCCCACGCCTGCATCGCCGGTAGCTCGCCCTCGAACACGGTGCGGGCCTTGACGTCGAGTGCCTCCATGCTCTTAGACAGGTCGAACAGGTGCTTCCCGCCCGCGACGGCGAACCCGCCGATAGCCGCGCCAGCCAGCCCGGCGGCGGCCGACATCCTGCCGCTGCCCCTCTCGGCCTCGTCGCCCATGGCGCGAGACTGCTTGGTGACGTGGTCGTTCATGGTGTCGACCGAGCCGGTGGCCTGCTTGGTGGCCCTGCTCAGCGCGTCCGCGTCGCCCGCGATGGTCAGGGTGACGGCCGGCTTGTTAGCCACTGGTCACGTCCCATCCCAGGCCGGTGATCATGCGCCGCATCTCCTCGGCGATCACGTCGGTGATCTCGTCGCGGCGGGCCGCGAACCCCGGGTAGATGAACCGGCCGTCGGGCAGGAACGCCCGGTGCACGGAGCGCTTGCGGCCGACGGTTCCGCCGAAGTCGATCCACGGGTACCACGGCACCCGTGCCCCGCCGCCGGTCACTTTGGCCGCGGTCGCCGTGCTGGTCGCCTTGACCGAGCCGGCCGTCTTGCCGGTGCGACGCGGTACGCGCGGCTTGGCCCAGTCGACCACCAGGCCGGCGGCCCGGTCGCCGACGCGCTTGAGGCCCTCGGTAGCCGACCACTCCTTGTCGATCTTCAGCAGGCCCCGGCGGAACTCCGCGTAGCCCTGCACCTGGATCGCCTCGGGCACCCGCCAGTCACCTCCCCTGTTGCTGCTGTCGGGCCAGGTCGGTCTCCTGGGCCTTCCGGCCGTACCAGACCCGCCACCGCTCGTACTCGTCGCTGCCCATGCGAGCCCGCATCTCTCCGACGATCATGCCGAGGTCCATGGCAAGCGTGTGCTCGAAGTCCAGGTCGCCGTTATTCTGGAACTCCTGATAGATCGCTTTTGCCGGCGCCCTTCCCGAGGCCGGAGATCTCCATGATCCGGGCAATCAGAGGCGTCAGCTCGCCGGCCGGCGCGGCCTCCTGCCACAGCCGGACCTCCCCGACGGTCAGTTTCGGATCGACGATGCACGCGGCCAGGGTCTCGCGCTCGCCGGCCCCGGTGTCCTGATGCCTGACACGGTGCAGCTCCTCGCGCGTCAGCGGCCGGATGGTCACCTTGCCACGGCCAAGGATCTCGAACTCCTCCTCGAGCAATAGCGGCTTGAACAGGTCTTCCTTGTCCACGGGACTCGCCTCCTATGGCTGGTCTGCGTTGCTGCGGTCGCCGCTCATCTCTAGCTCGGCCACCCACTTGATCATGTCGTTGACGGGAATCGACTCGTTGTAGCTGGCTACCACCACGTTGCCCGACCACTGCGGCAGGCCGGACCCGACGCCCTGGTGTTGGAGGAGGAACGCGACCTCGGCGTCCGAGTCCATGAGGGCCTGCAGCACCTTGCGCGCGGCGGTCGGCTGGTTGTCGTGGGTACCCTTGATCGAGATCTTGCCGTCACCGAGGCCGAGCACCTTAGACTCGCGCTTGCGAGTCGGCCCGTAGGCGGTCACCTTGTGCACCGCCCGGCCGTCGGTGATGTCGCTGGACTCCGTGCAGAACGAGATGTCCGACCCGGCGATCACGACGCGGGTGTTCTTGCCGTGAATGAACGTCATGTCGGCCTCTCTTTACGTGCTCGCGCCGATAATGGCGATGTCGTAGGTCACCGACGTGCCGCCCGCGCTGTTGGCCACTCGCAGGAAGTCGGCCGAGCCGGCCCCCACCACGTAGCCCGTCGCGTCGGCCTGCCCGACCGCGACCGGGATACCCCACGCGCCCGGCCGATAGGTCATGGTCCCGGTCGCGGTCAGGAACCCGGTCCACGGGGTGGCCGCCGCCGCGCCCACGACCACGTTGTTCGCGTTGGCCGCCGCCGCCGCTAGATAGATCATCTTGATCCGGGCGAAGGTGATCACCTGGGCGAAGTCGTCGGTCAGCACGCCGGCCAGGTCCAGGTCCTCGGTAGCCGACGCACCCAGCGTCCGGGTCGCCGCGTAGAGCCGGTCGGCCTGCCCCGCCCCGACCCCGCTGGTGAGCTGCTGGAGCCGGTTCACCGGGATGGTGGTGGTGGGGACGGTCAGGCCGGGGGTCTTGGTGAGGGTCGCGCCCAGCACGACCTGTAGCGACGCGATGAGGGGCATTTAACGTCCCTTCCCTGCTATGTCGGAGCTGAACAGCGCCCCGAGGTACTGGACGCCGCCGATGGTCATGGCCACCGGCTCGATGCCGGTCACGGTCACGACCGAGCACGCGACGTAGAGGTGGTCCTCGACGGCCCGGACCACGCTGCGAGGTCCGGACTCGTCGATGAACTCCGACAGCTCAATCTCGCTGGACTCGGCGTCGACCGCGCCCACGACCACGCTGAACGGGACGACCCAGCGAGACATGTCGCCGGCCGCGTGCAGCGTCATGCCGTCGGGCAGGTCGATGAAGTAGGCCGGCGGGGTCACCTTGCGCGCCGAATAGTGCCGCGCCCGACCCCGCAGCCGGTCGACGGACCCGATCGCGTCGGTCACCTCACGCTTGACGTCCAGCCAGTTCACCGCAGCTTCACCCGCCGCCGATAGCTCTTGAGCATCACGGCCACGTCGGGGTCGACCTTGGCCAGCAGCCGCAGCTCGCTGCCCTGCTCGGGGTTGCCGGCCACGCCGAACGGGGCGTCGCGCCGAGACAGGAACCTGCTGCCCTGCATCTTGCTGGCCAGCTTGATCGTCCGGGGGACGGTCAGCCAGCCGAACCCGCCGGCCGCCGCGCTCAGTCGCACCTCGTCAGTGACGCCGCGCACGATCGCCCCGGCGGGGGCCGCGAACGCCAGCCCCTCCCAGGGCTTGCCGCGCTTGTTGGAGTTGCTCGGCCGCAGCAGGTAGCTGGTGACGGCCGTGGCGAAGGTGCCGTCCTGGGCGGTATCCAGGTGCACGGTCAGGCCGACGCTGGTCGGGACGTCGTCGGTGGCCACCAGCCACAGCCGGCGGGTCTTGGACCAGCGTGGAACGTAGTAGCGCGCCTCGGCGTTGTCGGTCTTGCCGAACTGGCGCTGGCACTCGTCGTCGACCGCGCGGAAGGCCCCCTCCATGGCGTCTTCCAGCTCCGAGTCGTCGGTGTCGTCCGCGTCGACGTGGATGCGGACGTACTCCCGGAACTCGGCCAGGTCGACGTAGTCGGGAGCCCAGGCCACGGTCGGCTACCTCGCCACCGGTGCCGGCGGCTGGCTGCTCGGCGGGGTCGAGGGCTGCGCCTTGGCGGGGTCCTCGACCTCGTCACGCTCGCCCTTGGGACGCTTCTCGTCGCGCTCGGCCTGCCGCGCCCGCGCGGCCTCGAACTCGACGGCCTCGGGGTAGCTGTTCGGTCGGCGAGCCAGGGTCAGCCGATCGCGCTCCTCCTGGCTGACCTCGGCGACCCTGCCGGACAGCACGCCCTCGACGCGCCGCTCCAGCTCGGCCACGCGTCGAGACAGGTCTTCCAACCCCGTCGGAGCCGGCTCGAGGGCTGCCGCGGCCGGTGTGGGTGCGGTCGGCTGCGTGGTGGCCTTGGTCGCCATCAGTAGGTACCTCCGATGCGAACGCACGCCACGGTGATTCCGGTGGCGCTGGCCATCGTGCACAACACGCTGGCGTCGTTGATTCCCTCATCGGGCACGGGAATGACCGCGAATCCGGTCGTGGCCCCGATGGTCACCGGGGCGAGGCTGCCGACCGTGATCGCCTCGGTCGAGGCATCGGTGTTGCGGTAGAGCAGCACCAGCTCGTGCAGGGCGTAGCCGCCCAGCCGCTTGCTGCCGCCCGCCACGGTGTCACTGGTGCTGGCCGCCGCGAAGGTCACGTCGGCCAGCCCGGCGGCGGGGATTTCCTGAATGGCGATTGCCGCCATGGTCAGACCTCCGTCTGGTCTAGTAGGGCCTCTACT
>WUUC01145952.1_pt1 | contig 11274 bp, 3 predicted proteins | sample 6278441 | NCBI WGS metagenome assembly WUUC01 (sample SAMN13675441, study PRJNA597444) | soil metagenome | isolation source: soil | place: USA: Washington | collected 2017-10 | reverse complement strand
TGTTCGGGTCAATGGTGGCGAACGGGTAGTTGGCGGCGAGCGCGGAAGTCTGCGCCGTGAGCGCGTTGAACAGCGTGGACTTGCCGACGTTCGGCAGCCCGACAATACCTGCGCGGAGCATGAAAGCACCTCTCTGAAATAGTGTACGCGTTTGTCTGCGAGATGATTTCTTTTACACCGTAGCGCAGGGAAAGGCAAAAGCAAAAAAGAGCCTGCGGACTTCGCGCGCGTGTTCGCGTATAATCTCGCGCGTCGGCGCGGGGACACATTCCGTGCGGCGTCGTCACGCTTTTAAAATTCGTCCACACGCGTTTCGCGTCCAAAGAACTTCTCTATGTCGTTTCTACTGGCGTTGCTTGCCATCGCGAGCGGCGCGCTCGTCACATACTTGTACGACCGCGACGCGCACTTCTTCGCGCGCCTCGCGGCGGGCGCGTGCACCGGCTTCGCCGCGCTCGGCCTCCTCGGTTTCCTCTTCGCTTCGTTTCTCGGTCTGACGCCCGCGTCGCTCTTGCTCGCCGCCGCGCTCGTCGCCGCGCCGCTCGCGCTGTTGTTGAAGAGTGAATGGCGTGCGCGCGTGCGCTTCGACGCGGGCGCGGCGTGGCGCGACGTGAGCGATGCGTTCACGCGACCACGTGCGGCGACGACGGGCGCGCTCGTACTCTTCGTCCTCGCCGCGTTCCTCTTCTGGCAAGTCTTCGAGCGCGCGATGTACACGCGCGGCGGCGAAATCTTCACAGGCGTTGACAACAACCTCGGCGACCTGCCGTTTCATCTGAGCATCATCACGGGTTTTGTCTACGGCGAGAATTTCCCGCCAGTCCATCCCGAATACGCGGGCGCGCGTTTAACCTACCCGTTCATCGTTGACTTCGTGGCGGCGATGTTCGTGCGCGCGGGCGCGACTCTGGAAGGCGCGCTCTTCTGGGAAAACTTCGTGCTCGCGCTGTCGCTTGTCGTGTTGCTCTATCGCTTCGCGTTGAACTTCGCGCGCGGCGACCGCCTGGCCGCGCTCATCACGCCCGCGCTCGCGTTCCTGAGCGGAGGCTTCGGCTGGTGGATGCTCATGCGCGAATGGAGCGGCGGCAGAGGCGGACTCTTCGAGTTGCTCGGCCGGCTGCCGCACGATTACACGATCACTTCGGACGGCGTCTTTCGCTGGGGCAACGCGATCACTACGCTGCTCGTGCCGCAACGCGGGCTGCTGCTCGGGCTGCCGCTCGCGCTCATCATCATCACGCAATGGTGGCTGGCGACGAGCGTGGAGGAAGAGAGGAAACAGGGTAAAGGCGAAGAGGGAAAGGAAGCGGAGGACGCATCTTTCGAGCGGAAGGGCAAGGCGGGAAAGAGAGAGAAGCGCGCTGCGTCGAAACAGCATGAGCCGCCAATTCCCGCGCTCAATCTTTTCCCCTTACCTTTTGCGCTTTCAACTCTCGCGCAGAGGATGATCGGCGCGGGCTTCATCGCGGGATTGTTGCCGCTCGTGCATGCGCACAGTTTCGTGGTGTTGATGTTGATGGGCGGATGCCTGGCGTTGCTGTTTCCGCGCTGGCGTCTGTGGTTCATCTTTTTCGCCGTCACGCTCGTCATCGCTTCGCCGCAGATGTGGTGGGCGACGCGTGAGAGCGCGGCGCGTGCGGGTAGTTTCTTCGGGTGGCAGTTCGGTTGGGATCGCGGCGAGCAGAACGCTCTGTGGTTCTGGTTGAATAACACGGGTCTGTTCATCCCCGCGCTCCTCGCGGCGATGCTGTGGCGCGGGCGCGCTCCCGTGGTGACGAAGCGCACGCTGCTCTTTTATTTTCCGTTCACACTACTGTTCGTGATCTCGAACGCGGGGAAAATTTCGCCCTGGGTGTGGGACAACATCAAAGTACTTTACTACTGGTATCTCGCCTCCGTGCCGCTCGTCGCGCTGCTCATCGCGCGAATGTGGCGCCTGCGCGCGGCGACGCGCGTGGCCGCAATCGCGCTCCTGCTGCTGTTGACGCTCTCCGGCGCGCTCGACGTGTGGCGCGTCGTGTCGGAAGCGTCGGAGCAGCGGGAGTTCAACCGCGCGGGAGTCGCGTTCGCCGAAATCGTCAAATCGCAGACCGCTCCGCGTTCACTGATTCTCCACGCGCCGACTTATAATCACCCGGTTTATTTAACGGGACGGCGCGCGCTGATGGGCTACGCAGGCCATCTCTGGTCGCAGGGCATTGACTACGCTGCGCGCGATGCCGAACTCCGGCGCATGTACGCGGGCGCGCCCGATGCCGAGAGCTTGATAGCGAAGTACGGCATCGAGTATGCGGTCGTCAGCCCGCTCGAACGCGGCAACGTGCCGGTCAACGAACAATTTTTCAGACGCTTCAAGAAGGTTGGGGAGACAGGTGGCTACAGCCTCTACAAACTCACGCGCCAGTAACCGTAAGCGGCGCGAAACGAACGCCGCGCAAGGCAACGAGACGGACGCGAGCCTGGCAGCTTCGACGCAAGCCGACAGCGACGACGGGGGCGTGGAACTTTCCGTGCGCGCGTGGTGGAGCGCGTCCGCCACGGTGCTGCTCGTGGCCGCGCTCGTGCGCCTCTATCAACTCGAACTCCGACCGATGCACCACGACGAAGGCGTCAACGGGTTCTTCCTCAACAACCTGATGCGCACAGGCATCTTTAACTACGACCCGAGCAACTATCACGGCCCGACGCTCTATTATTTCACCTTGCCGCTCTCCACCCTCGCGCAGGATTTTCAGATGTTCGATTCATGGGTGGTGCGCCTCGTCCCGGTCATCTTCGGGATGGCGACGGTCTGCCTGGCGCTCTCTCTGCGTCGTTACATCGGCGCGGTCGGCGCGCTCGCCGCCGCCGCACTACTCGCGCTGTCGCCCGGCGTCGTCTTCTTCTCGCGCTACTTCATACACGAAATGATGTTCGTGTTCTTCACGCTCGCGCTCGTCGTGGCCGCGCTTCGTTATTACGAGATGGACGCGCGAGAAGCGCCGCACGCAGACAGGTGGCTCGAACCGCTCATCATACTTTTTGCGCTCCCGGCCATCTTGCAGTATGGGCTTAGCATCGCGCGATTTGTCCTACAACTCTCCGGGTTGTTCTCAAAGACGCCCGCGCCCGGCGCTCCTTTCAACTTCCCCGGCTATGTAGTGGTCGCCGCGCTCGTCGCACTCGTCGTGCTCGTCGCGCTCTATGAAGGCGCGCGTGCAACTTATCTCATTCTCGGAGCCGCCTGCGCCGCGCTGTTGTTTGCGACGAAGGAGACGGCCTTTATTTCTCTGGGCGTGCTCTTGATCGCATGGGCGTTGACGTGGGGCTACGCCGCGCTCGCCGCGCGACAGGGATGGTTTGGCGCGCGCGAGCCTGCGGGCAAGCGTGCGCGCGGGAGGCAGAGCGCGAAGGGAAGCCAAGCAGCCGGGACAATGGGCGAGAATAATTTGCGCGGACTCGTGGAACGACTCGGCGGCAAGCGACGACTCCTGATCCTGTCAGTCGCCGCGCTCGGCATCTTTTTCTCCGTCAATATTCTTTTCTACTCGTCTTTCTTCACGAACCCGAAAGGCGTGGCGGACTCGCTCAAAGCCTTCGACATCTGGACGAAGACGGGCAAGAGCGAGTTTCACGCCAAGCCTTTCTTCATCTACGTCAAGTGGCTCTTGCAGGAAGAGTCGTTCGTGCTCGCGCTGGCTGCGGCGGGCGCGCTCGTCGCTCTGTGGCGCGTGCGTCGCAATCGCTTCGCGCTCTTCGCGGCGTTGTGGGGCTTCGGGCTGCTCGCGGCCTATTCGCTGATCAACTACAAAACGCCCTGGCTCCTGCTCAGCATGCTCATCCCGTTCGCGCTCGTGGGCGGCTACGCGATTGGCGTGCTCTACAAGTCGAGCCGTGTGTTGGCGCTCGCCGCGCTCGGCCTCGCGCTCTTTGTCTGCGCTTATCAAGCCTATCAGATCAACCTCGTCCACTACGACAACGACGCTTACATCTACGTCTATGCACACACGAAACGCTCTTACGTGGATTTGATCAACGAGGTCGAAAGAATCGCCGAGCGCGCCGGGACGAAGTTCGAGACGCCGATCAACGTGGCCGCGCCCGAATACTGGCCGATGCCCTGGTACCTGCGCGACTACAAGAAAGTCGGCTATCAAGGCCGCGTCGTGCCGACGGCAAACGAGGCCGTGATCATCTCCAGCAGAGCGCAGAAGGCAGAGGTGCAGGCCACGCACGGCGCGCGTTACGAATTCCTCAGAGAATACGAGATGCGCCCCGGCGTCTACCTCGCGCTCTACGTGCGCCGCGACCTCGCACGACAGTAGAAGTGCAAATGAACAGGCAAGGATGAAGGATGAATAATTAGCGCTCGATGTGTTGAATGCTTTCTTTCATACTCCATCCTTCCGTCTTCATCCTTTGATTCCGCCTTCCGCTCCATCCTTCCGTCTTCATCCTTCCGCCTTAAATTCTTCCTCCCGGAGTGGCGCGGCGCATTTTTCATTTGACGAAAAATCAGGTGTAGTGTTAATGTCCGCCACTGTAAAGAAATAAAAATTCACAGTTCGCTTTGCGAGGCGCAACCCCCCGTCGCCTTCCTTTGCAATCCCGACCGCGAACTGATTGTCCATTACCCGACGAAACCCGGTCATTCCGATCCGGTTATTGCCGTTCAACGTTCGTTGCCGTTCCGCCGTGCCGAAATTTTCGCTATAGAAAATCTTTATCTTCCAGACGCCTGCGCCGTGTGTGCGTAGCAATTGGGAGAGGATGCAGCTTCCCGGGCTGATGCTGCAAATTACTGCGCTTAATCGCCGCCCGCAACGCGTTTGCAATGTAAATGTAGCCGAAATAGTGCTTGACGAGTCGTTCAGGCGACCCGTTCTCAAGTATTTCTCAAGTGTGCGGGCGTAGGCTGCACAGCATCAACCGCGGGGTGGAATTTTCGACTTTTCAAACTATCACTCGCTGTTCCCAAACTCCGACAGGTGGTGGCGAGAGGAAGCTACACAGGGCGTTCGCATCATGCTTATCGTTTAAGCATTCCTCGATGCGGCGACATATCAAGGATTGCCAATCCTCTGGAGAACACATCAATGAACACGCGCCGAATTTTTCTCATCATCGCTCTAGGGCTACTAGCCTCTGCCGTTATCATGCCCGGCCTGTTCGGTTCCGCCGCCGAAGCCGTGCGACAGGATTGGATAGACGCCCCGCGCAGCGGCGGCATCCGACCGCCTGAAAAGGACGTGCGCGGGGGCGCGCACGGCGTACCGAAAAGCCCTGTCGCGCGTGCGCTCTCGGCCACACAATCGGAACGCCTCAAGGCTCTGCAAGTCGAAGCGGGCAACGTGCCGCTCGTCGTGCAGTACAACGCTTTGACCAGCACGCCGCGCCACCTCTTCAGCCACGCCGGTTATCTCTCCGCGCCGAGCGGGGGCGATCCCGAAAATATCGCGCGCGGCTTCATCAAACGCTGGCAGGGCATCTTCCGCTTCAGCGACGCCGACCTCGCTTCGATGAAACTCAAAAGCCGCGCGCTTATCCCGGACATGGGCACGAGCGTTCTGGTCTTCGAGCAACAGGTCGAAGGCGTGCCTGTGTATAAAGGCGAAGTGCTGGTCAACGTCAACCGCGATGGTCGCGTGTTGAGCGTTGGCAGCGATAGTTTCCCGCAGTTGAAAGTGACCAACTCGGTCGCCATCTCGCCCGCCGCGGCCATTGACTACGCGGCCAGAGATATGGGGCTCGCGGGCTACTCCGGCCACGCGCTCGGAGAGACGCAGGTGCGCGCCTCCTACGGCAAGTCCGCCCCGCGTTACATCACCGGGCAGAAGTTCAGCGGCGGCGATCTCTTCTCGGACGAGATCGTCGTGACGCCGACCATCTTCCCGCTCGGCGCGCAGGCGCGCCACGCCTACAAGTTTACGCTCACCACGCCGCAGTTTTCGGGCATCGTGTGGGAGAACGTTGTGGATGCGCAGACCGGAGAGGTCCTGCACCGCTTCAGCCTGACGATGTTTCAGGGCAAGGTGAAAACCGGGAGCGGAAAAGACGGCAGACGAACCTCGCCTGTCCCTTTCTTCGGCCCGGCGGGCGGCGGCCCCATTGATAGCCGTCGCGGCACTTTCAGCCCCAACGTGCAGGATTTCGTAGAAAGCTTCAACCCTGCGGGAACGGCCAGTGCTTTAGTCTTTGACGCCGCGCCCACTGCGCTCGGCGGTCGCCGTTGCACACAGACGGCAGTTCCCGAAAGCCCGACTTTCGACGCGAACTGCGGCGGCGCGACGACGGCACAGGCGAAAGCTTACGGTCGTCCGGCGGCGCGCGGGCAGCGTCCCGGCTATCGCCCTGACGTGGCAGACCCGGCCACCGTGCCGCGCAACAGCGGGCGCGGCTTTCAGGAGGGAATGGTGCGCGCGCGCGTCGAGAATCCGTTCTCGATTGCGGGCGGCGCGCTCTTCAGTCTCATCTATAACACGCCGTTTGCGCAGGTCCAGCGCGGGATGCCGGACGCCTTGAATCCCTCGCCCGGTTCGCTCTTCGGCTGGTACTACCTGCCGACCGACACGGGCGGGGCCGAGATCACGCTGGAGGATTCCAACCGCGCCACGACCAAGAACTACGGCTACACGATGGCGCAGGAGGCCAGACTCCGCAACACGCCTGAAAACTCTCCGTCAGCCTGCACGGGCGCGGACGCGACGCGCGAGTGCGACCAGCCTTTCTCGGCAACGCTCACGCCTCTGACCTCGCCGGTCGCGCTGCCGGACGGGCGCACGCTCTCGCAAGTCTTCCAGTCGAACTATACGGAAGGCAACAACGTGCTCGTCTCTGACGACCGCGCCAACGATAACGAGACGACGAACGGCATTCGCGGCTACGACCCGAATCGCCAGTTCCTCGCCCCGCGCTTCGTCTTCACCAACGAGTATGAGTTCGGCGGCCTGGACGCCGCCTGCGCGGGGCCGGGCGGTGGCCCTTGCACGCCGGTCGTCAACGTCAGCGGGCGCGTGGCCTTCCCGGCTTCAGCCAACCCGGACATCTTCCCCGGCACGCTCTCTCTCTTCTACTACAACAACATCGTCCACGATTACCTCTACACGCTCGGTTTCACAGAAGCCCTGTTCAACATGCAGCAGGACAACTTCGGCAAGGGCGGCATTGGCCGCGACGGCATCATCGCGCAGGTGCAGGACGGTTCCGGCACCAACAACGCCAACATGTCGCCGTCCGCTGAAGGCTCGCACCCGCGCATGCAGATGTACCTCTTCACGGAGTCGTCATTCCGCCGCGCCGATGGTAGCTTCGATTTCGACGTGGTGGCGCACGAGCAGATGCACGCCATCAACAACCGCGCCGTAGGCAAGGGCGACACGGGCTGCGTCGGGAACGGGCTGGTCGGCGAATCGGGCGGCCAGGGCGAAGGCTGGGGCGATTATCTGGCCGACTCTATGGGCGACGACGACGCCATCGGTGAGTACGTCACAGGCGAGTTCGACGTTGCCATACGCCGCCTCCCCATCACCAACTATCGCTGGTCTTACCAGTCAATCAACGGCAACGGGTTGACGCGCCGCGACCGCAGCTACAACCCTGCGGCGACGCCCGACCTCGATCCGGGCGCTATTCCCTTCGAGACGCACGACACCGGCGAGGTCTGGAGCGCCACGCTCTGGGACATGCGCGAGTTGATGATCATGAAGGACACGAACGGCGTCTTCTTCGACGGCACGCGCCGCCTCGACGCAAATCAGAATAGCGGCACGGGCGCGCTGTTCTATATCGGCAACCGTCGCGTGCGCTCTGTGGACAACGTGCACCCGATTGAATACCGCCCGCAGTTCATGACGACGCTGCCGAACGCCGACCCGACGCTGCCGCCAATTCCGAACATCAGACCCGCGGAACACATCGTCCGCCCCGGTCTCGTCACGGCGGAGATTCAAGGCGCGGGCGGAGCGCGCACAGGACCGCTGACGACCGCACTGCGCAACGGCGCTCGTCTAGCCGACACCTTGATGCTGCGTGGCATGCAGGTCTCGCCCTGCAACCCGACCTTCGTTGACTCGCGCGATGCGATCCTGCTGGCCGACCGCGAACTGACGGGCGGCGAGAATCGCGCCATCATCTGGCGAGCCTTCGCCAGCCACGGCGTCGGCGTCCTTGCCACCTCGTCCTCGAACGGCGGCGCGGGCGGCTCGGTCGTAGAAGACTTCTCCGTCCCGGTGGGCGTCACGTCCTGCGAGCAGAACGGGCCGCTCGCGGCTCCCGATTTCACGCTCACGAATACGCTTCCCAACACCGTCACCATCACCATCCAACCGCAGGGCGGCGCGGCGCGCTTCATCATCTCGCGCGCCGAAAGCGCGGGCGGGCCTTATGTCGTCGTCGCGGATGTTGCCGTCAATCCAGTCACTCCTACGGTCTATAACGACGATAACGGCGGTCAGGGACTCCTGCTCGGCAAGACCTACTATTATCAGGTGCGCTCGGCGCGCGACGCCGAAATGAACTGCATCTCGACCGCGCAGACCAAGAACATCACGATCACGGTCGGCGTGGCGAATCCGCCCGCGCCAATCTTCCTCGGCGCGACCGAAGTGGTAGACCCGAAGGCTTGCAACACGCTTGTCGTCGGTTGGGCTCCGGCGACTTCCGCCAACCCGGCTGCCGATATCGTCTATGATGTGTATCGCGCCGAAAGGGCGTTCGATCCCGGCCCGACCGCCGCGAACCCGACCGCTCCTGATGACGCGCCGCTTGAACCGACCTTCGAGCCGACGGAGTCCAATCGCGTCGCTCAGGGTCTACGCGGCTTGACCTTCATTGATTCGAGTCTCACGCTCGACCGCGTCTATTACTACATCGTGCAGGCGCGCGATGTGAACGCCAATAAGATTGACACGAACAACACAGGCAACCGCCGCGTCAGGTTCAATGCGCCGACCGCGCCCTCTGTGACGAACACGCCGGTCTTCGCCCTGGAGACCTTCGAAGCGGCGACAGCCGACACGCGCTTCACGCCTCCGCTCACGGAGTCGGGCAACGATCCGAAGGGCGAGGTGGCAAACTTCCAGCGCGTCACGGGCGTGCAGGTTTCCACCGGCTCGGAGATCACCACCCAAACTTCGATGATGTACGGGCCGGACTTCAACCCCGGCGACGCCGCGGAGAACTGCGGCGCGGAAGGAGGCGGCCAGAGCGATTTCTCCACCACCATCGGCCCCCTCACCTTAACCCGCACTTCGATCATGGAGTTCGACCACTTCTTCAACACCGAAGCGGCGTTCGACGGCGGCGTGATGGAGATCAAGGTCGGCGGCGACGCGACCTTCGTTTCAACTCCGTACCCGGACGAAGTCACCACTTTCGACCTCGGCAACTTCATCGTCGAAGGCGGCTACAACGGCAGGCTCAACGGCTCTTTGGAAGGCGTCGCGAGAGGTTCAATCCTGCAAGGGCGACGCGCCTATACAGGCTCCAAGGCGCTCTTGCAGCACGTACGCGTCCCGCTCGAAGCCTTCGCGCCGGGCGGCATGCACAATCCTGCCGGCCTGCCCGTGCGCATACGCTTCCGCATGACCTCGGACGTGCTCAGCGTCCCGTCTTGCAACGCGGGCTGGTTCATAGACAATCTGGTCATCAACAATTTCGACCCGGCCAGTTGTCCCAACGCCGGGGAACTCGGTCTCGTTGATTTAATCATCAGCGAGTTCCGCTTGCGCGGACCGCAAGGGGCGAACGACGAGTTCATAGAGTTGTACAACAAGTCGAACGCGCCGCTCATCGTGGATGCCTTCGACGATTCAGCCGGGTTCACGCTGGCTGCGCCCAACAGTAGCGGCGTGTTGACCGTAATCGCCACCATCCCGACCGGCACGACCATTCCAGCGCGAGGCCACTTGCTTATCGCCAACAACAGCGCGGGCGGCTATAGCCTCAGCGACTACGGAGGCACAGGGCAGGCCGCGCCCGACGCCACCTACACGAACGACATCCCGGATAACTCCGGCGTCGCGCTCTTCAGGACGAGCACGCCCGCGAACTTCACGGTCGCCAATCGTCTCGATGCCGCCGGGTTCAGTTCGGCTGACCCGATGTATCGCGAAGGCGCGGGTCTGCCGCCCATCGGCGCCACCGGCACGGACTACAGCCACGTGCGCAACCTGACGACCGGCTTCCCGCAGGACACTGGCGAGAACGGCGCAGACTTCGTGCTCGTGCACGTGCAGGGCGGGTTCTTCGACGGCGGCGTGCAATCGGTGCTCGGCGCGCCGGGGCCGCAGAACCGCTTCAGCGCCATACAGCGCAATGCAGTGGTCAAGGCTTCGCTCATTGACCCCGGTTGCGCCGGGTTCGGTTCTCCGACGAGCGCGTGCGCACGCGTGCGCACGGCGGAAGGCGCTAACAACCAGAACGCCGCTTTCGGCACGCTTCTCATTCGTCGCAAGTTCAAGAACACGACGAACGAAGGCATACGGCACTTGCGCTTCCGTGCGGTGAACATCAGCACGCAGGGCAATCGCCAGGCCGGCGAGGCAGACATACGCCTGCTCTCTTCAAGCGACCTGACGGCGACCGACTCTAACGGCAACGATGTCTTCATCGAAGGATTGACGCTGGAAGAGCCGCCCGCGCAGGGGAACGGCGGTGGTCTCAACTCGACCGTCCGGCTCGCCCGCATCACGATGGGTCAACCGCTCGCGCCGGGCAATTCCGTCAACGTGCAGTTCCGTCTGGGCGTCATGACGAGCGGCAGCGGCAATTTCCGCTTCCTGATCAACGTCGAAGCGTTGCCGTAAAACAGCAACTCACGGCATAACACAACTTGCCCGCGCCGCCGAAGTTCGCGAACTTCGGCGGCGCGGTTTTTTGCCTGCCGGGCGCGGCACGCCGGATTCTAAGCAACCTCGCTGCATCAATAAGGGCGTTTGACCTGAGAGTGTGGTTGACACGCGCCCCTCTCCAACATATAGTGTGCCTCTCCCGCGCCGCGCCTAGCGGCTGTGCTTTTGAGAAATAGCTCCGATCCCTGTCGGCGTCTCTCGCAGACGAAAGTTGCACGCATGTTCAGATTACAAAGATTAGAAATAACCGGCTTCAAATCGTTCGCCGATTACACCGACCTTGTCTTCACGGGCGAAGGCATCACGGGCGTGGTCGGCCCGAACGGCTGCGGCAAGTCGAACGTGGCCGACGCCATCGCGTGGGTTTTGGGCGAACAGCGCGTCAAGCACCTGCGCGGCGCGGAGATGAAAGATGTCATCTTTCAAGGCTCGCGCAATCGCCAGC
>WUUC01136403.1_pt1 | contig 11275 bp, 5 predicted proteins | sample 6278441 | NCBI WGS metagenome assembly WUUC01 (sample SAMN13675441, study PRJNA597444) | soil metagenome | isolation source: soil | place: USA: Washington | collected 2017-10 | reverse complement strand
CGGTGACCCGGCCGGTGCCGGGGTCGCGGTAGAACAGGTCGACGAAGACGAACCGCAGCCCGTCGAAGACTCCGGGCGCGACCACGGTGACCGGCACCCGGTTGGCCGCCGGGTGCCGCACCACGACCTCCTCGCTGTCGGCCCGCCGCCAATCGGTCTCGCGGTCCTCGAGCCCGGCGCCGTGATAGCGGATGCGGTAATCGAAGGCGGTCAGGGCCGGGTCCATCTGGAACTGGCGCCAGGTCGCGGCCGGAGTGCGCTCGTCGAGCCGCACCACGTCGTCCTGGTCGATGGCGTGGGCCTTGTCGGCGTACCGCAGCTGCACCTCGATCTGGGGGAACTCGGTGAGCAGGGTCGCCGGCAGGAAGCGGATCGGGATCGGGGTCAGGGTGTAGAGGTCGCGCGGGATGACCTCGACGTGGTCGGTCGTGTACGTCCGGGGCGGCGACTGCAGGCGGGCCGGGCGCTCGCTGGTGTCGGCGCCGGTGAAGCTCACGGTGTAATCGACTTCGACGGCTCGGCGCACCACCCCCTGCTCGACGATGCTGTCGAACACCACCGTCCTGGTCTCGCCGGTCGTCTCGAGCTTGACGTCCTTCTGGGTCGCGCCGTAGCGGACCCGGACGTTGATGCGCGAGATGCTGTCGGCGGCGAAGTCGGCCAGGGCCGACACCTCGACGGTCCGCCGCTCCAAGAACGGGTCACGCGTCACCGCTTCGATGAAGTCATCGATGTCGAGGCCGAGCTCGCCGACCAGCCCGGCCAGCCCCTGCAGGTGGGCCTGCGGGTGGATGGACCGGCGAATGGTGGTGCTCGAGGTGACCTCGGCCTTGAACGTACGCTCGTCGGTGCGCTCGACCGTCTGCCGGTGGAACGTGAACAGCCCGTCGGCGCCGCCGGAGTGGAACGCCTTGCGCAGCGAGCTGATGCCGTGCGCGGCCTGGTCCCAGCCGTCGGCCTTCTGGGTGATCGGGTCGAGCGACGGCACGAAGAACTTCTCCAGGATCATGCTCTTCAGCTCGTCGAGCAGCTCGTCGCGCTCGTCGATGATCGCCGCGTTGTCCTCCTCGTCGGGCACGAAGGTGGCCACGTCGATCTTGATCACCTGGGCCTCGACCAGGCTGTCGACAATCTCCGAGACCTTCACCTCGTGCACCATCGAGCTCGAGCCGACGGTCTGCTCGAAGTGGTCCTGCACGCGCTCCCAGTCGGCGTCGATGGCGAACCGGAAGGCCGGCCGCAGCGCCAGGAACTCGAGGTCGTAGATGACGCCGAGCGGCATGATGTCGCCCCGCATCGCCGCCTCGACGATGGCCACCCCGTCCGGCTTCAGCGCCACCGAGAAGACCGCCCGGTTGTCGCCGTAGAGCGCGGGCGCAGCCGAAAAGCTGACCGCGGCGACGAAGTTGTCGGCGGTGGTCGCGACCGTGACCGGGTCGGCCGACGGCACGCCGGGCTGCCGGCCGAGCATGATCAGGCGGACCGCCCCACCGGTCAGCGGCACCGGCGCCAGCCGCGGCTCCCGGCGCAGCCCTGCCAGCGTCTTCAATGCGCTCACGATCGCCGCCTGCTCGTTCTCGCGCAGCCCGAGCGTGGTGTCGAAGACCAGGAAGCCGGCCCGATCGCCGTCCGGCGAGGTGAACTTGAACAGCTTCAGCACCGGCACCTCGGCGCCCGTCAACGGGTTGCGCCGCAACGCGACCCGGGGCTCGATGGGGGCGTGGTAGAACTGCTCCTCGTCCTCGCTGTCGCGCATGATCGTCACGCCGTTGATGACGTAGAGGGGTGGGGCGAGCGACAACACCGGGCCTCCTCAGGGCATCTCGAGGACGAGGGCGGTGCGGGTCTCGTCGGTGGTCGGGCCGACCGTCTTCTTGCCGCCTTCGAGGAAGAAGAAGACCGCGGTCCAGGCGTACGCGCGTTTGCTGTCGTCCCGGATCTCGGTGCGGAACGTCTGCGGGTCACCGAGGCCGCGGAACACGAAGGTCTTGCGCTGATGGATGCCGTTGGCGTCGTCGTCGTACCTCAGCTCGACCGTGACCAGCCGCAGCAGCGTGAAGTCGAGCACGTCGGCCAGCACGTCGACCTCGAGTTGCCCGGGCGGCTGCGGGCCGACCACGATGGTCGAGCCGACCACGTCGTCGTTGCCGATCGTCTCCTCGCGCCCGCTGCGGAACACGATCGTGCCGGTGTAGCTCAGCTTGCCGGTGCCGGTGCTGACCACCGGGAAGGTCCAGTCCAGGAACGGGTTGCCGGAGTTGAGCGACACCGACCGGGTGACGACGTAGTTGTTGCCCTCGTCGCGGTAGGTCAGGTCGACGTGGATCTGGCTGACGTCGCCGGTCAGGTCTCCGCGGGCCCGCAGGCTGACCTTGCGGTTCTGGAAGACGTCGTCGATGTAGAGCTCCTTGACGTTCGCGTCCTTCTCGCCGGTCAGGAACTCGCGCCCGTCGGTGAGCGTGAACTTCACCTTGTAGTGATACGGCTCATTTCGCGGTGCCGAGATCACCTTCTGCCAGCGGTGCAGCCGATGGTCGCGGTCGAGCTCGAACGCGTTCTCGAAGGGTGCCACCGCGGCCGCCGCGTCGGCGTAGCGCAACGTCACCCGGGCCGTCGCGACCTGAGTCCAGTCGATGTCGCCGGCGATCACCGTGATGTTCAGGATGCCGGTGTCGGCCACGTCGATGGTCTGGATGGCGTCTGACAGCGGCGGGTGGAACGGTCCGGCCTCGAACGGCGTGCCGCCGTTGCGATAGTTGACTTTGTAGCTGAAGTCATACGTCTTGACCGCCGGGTTGAGCGGCGCCACAAACCGGGCCACCTCGTCGGTGTTGGTGAAGCGGTACTCGCCCTCGATGTCGCTCGCCGGCCCCTCCGAGTCGATCAGCAGCATCGGCTCGCCGGCATAGTCGAGCCTCGCCTCAATCGAGTGCACCGGCAGGTCGGAGAAGTCGGCGCCCATCTGCACGTTGACCCGCACGGTCTTGAAGAACTCGTGGTTGGCGTCGATCTTCTGGATGAACTTGTCCGGATCGATCGGCTGGCCGGTCGCGTCGACCAGGCCACCCAGGGCGGGCATCGTGCTGGGCACGGTGTCGAGGTCCTCGATGGTCGCCGTCTCGCTGTAGTTGATCGTGAATGAGTCGATCTGGTGCTGGTGAAAGTTGAGGTGCGAGTCCTCGATGCCGTCCGGTACCTTGCGGTCGTCGTCGGACGGCGGTCCGATCTGCAGCACCATCCGCCGCCCGATGGCGTCCTCGAGGCTGCTCTGAGCCCACTCGCGGACCTTCTCGACCACTTTGTCGTTGGCGTCGTTGCGGGGGAAGCCGCCGCGGTTGATGTCGACCTTGGTGCTCTCGGACTGCGAGAGCTGGGAGCTGACGCTGCGGCGGTAGCTGTCCTGGGCCCAGAAGTGCCACTCGGCGTCGATGTGCTCAGTGAACGTGTAGAACTTGCTCGCGTTGAACGAGGCAGTGACGGTCAGCGGCGGCAGCGCGGCCAGCCACTTGACGTTGTAGACGATCTGGAACAGGCTCGCGCCGTCGCCGCGCAGGGCTGCGTCGACCACCGCGGCGCCGTTCTCGCTGATCTCGAAGCTCCACGAGGAGACCCGGCGCCCGAACCGCGACGGCCGCCCGGGGTTGGTGATCCGCTCGAAGAACGTGCTGTTCTTGTCGATCAGGTTGGCCTGACAGGTGGCGTCGGTCAGCGCGATGTCCTGCAGCAGCACCGGCCTGGTGAGTAGGCCGCGGGCGGTGGCGAACGCGTCGGCCTGGGTCTGCAGCTTGGCCCGGATCAGTTCGCGATTGGCGTCGGGCACGAAGAACTCGGTGTCGAAGACCAGGTAGCCGCCCTTGGGCCCGTCCGGGCGGTCGACCCGGGTGCGGTAGATGAAGTAGCGGACCCGGGGAATGCCGCGGTCGTCGACACGCCAGGTCGGCTCGTTGGGGCGCAGGTGGAAGACGTGCCACAGGTCCGGTTCGTTGTCGGCAAACACGGTCGCGCCGTCCAGTTGCTGGTTGCGGAAGGAGTCGAGCACGGTGGTCCTCCTAGTCAGGGTGCCGGCGTCGTCCAGCCGGCCACGTCGGCGCGCAGGTCGCCCGGGAGGGCCACGAACACGACCTCGGTCACGACGGCGCTGATTCGTGTCCCGCCGGAAATTCTGTTGGTGGTCATCGGCCGCAACGCCCTGGCGGCGGCGGTCCGGGCTTCGGCGGTGAGGCGCCCGGTCACCTCGGGCGGCGCCGCCAGGGGCACGGCGGTGCAGGTCAGCGTCAGCAGGCCGGCCTCGATCAGGCGGCCCACCTCGGCCTCCAGATCGGGGCCGAGGTGGGCCAGAGCGGCGGCGACGTCCCCCTCGCAGGTCGCCGTCACGGTGGTCGGTTGCTCGTGCTCGACTGCGTAGCCGACCTCGACCTCGCCGCGCTCCCCGGCGAACGCGGCCCGCACCCGGTCGGCCGCCTTGCCGTCCACTGTGGTCGACAGGATCGCCCGGAAGGGTGGGACCGATGCGGGCCAGGCCGACGCGACGACCCGGTCCTCGGCCACCATGCGCAACTCGGCCGGCCCGACCCGGCTCGGCCGCGGGGCCAGCTTGAGCAGGTCGGGGTTGGCCAGCCCGAGGCGGGCGGCCAACGCCGGGCGCAGCTCCTCGAGCTGCTCGCCGGTCGGCGGCAGGCATGCGGCCACCTGCAGCGCGACCCGATCGGGCAGGTCGGTGAGGAACACCTGGGCCCGCCCGCGGGTGCGCACGACGTCCGGCGGTCCCGGCTCGAACCAGGCCCGGGCCGGGTCGTCCGGATCACGGTGGAACCGCACCCCGGACACCTCCACCTCGTCGTCGCCGGGCATCGGGTCTCCTGTCTGATCGGGCAGCTCGAGAGGCCGGCCCGGGGGCTGGATGGCCGACCATGGGCCGGGGATGCCGTCGGGGGCCAGCACGCGGTAGCGGTAGCCGGTGGCGAAGACCGAGCCGCTGAACCAGCGGAACGTGCTCTCCGGCCGGTCCGCCGTGAACGTGAGCCGCGTCGTCCCGGTCGCGTCCTCGGGCTGGAACTCGACCGCCGTCAGCGCGGCCCGGCAGCGTACCGGCACCGCGTTGGCGCCATAGAACGGGAAGTGGAATCGGGCGATCGGCCCGTCGGCGGGCAGGTCGATCCGGGCTGTGCGGCCGCTGCCGGTGGCCACCACCTCGGCCCGGCCTACAACGGTGTCGGCCGGCAGCACCAGGGTGCGGCCGGGACTGGTGACGTCGAGCAGGGCCGGCCACGATCGTGGCCCGTCGGTGCCCTTCCAGGTGACCGTCACGGTCAGCGACGCCTGCTCGAGCAGGGCCGGCACCGCGGCCACGGTCAGGAACCGCACGTCGAAGTCGTCCGGGCCAATCAGCACCGCCGAGGCCGCGGTCGGCGTCGCCAGGCCCTCCAGCGGGGTGCCCGGCCGGTCCCGCAGATGCGCCACAGTGCTCACCGCGACCTCGGGTGGGTCGGCGGGGGAGAAGCGCAGCAGCACCGAGCCACGGTCGTCCGGCGCCAACAGCTCGACGAACTCGTCGATCGCGGGCGGCCTGCGCAGCCGCACGCCGAGCACGGCGCCGTCGCGCGGCCCGGGCAGGTTGCCGATCACCGAGACCTGGCGGAACCCGGTGTGCAGCGGCGGCACGTCGACGAACCGCCGGAACGCGTCCACCCCGTGCTGGCGCAGTGGCTCCGCCATGGCCGCCCCGGCGTCCAGGGCGAGCACGACCGGCAGCGGCGCCACGACCTCGGCCCGCAGGTCCCACACCACCTCGGTCTCGTCGCCGGCGGCGGGCGCTCGCAGGGTGAAGCTCGGGCGGCCGATCCGCTCCGGGTCAACCGCGAAGGCCCCGTACGCGGCCCGCAGCCGCGCCGCCACGGCGAGCCCGAACTGCTTCGAGTCGGTAGGATCACCCACGATCGTCATCAGCTCCGAGCCCAGCCCGTCCCACGGATGCAACCCTTGGCCGAGGGCGGTCAGCAGCTCGGCCGGCACGAACCGCACGGTCGCCGGCACCCGCGGCGGCACCGCCTCCATCTCCAGTTCGGCCCGCACGTCCAGCGCCAGGACTCCGGCGGTCAGCATGCCGTCGAGCACCCCGGCGGCGTCCGCGTCGATCCACTGGGTGCATCGCAGCCCGCCCAGCCCGTCGCCGATCAGCGCGTGCACCGGCGACACCGGCCGGCCCGGCACGGCGAACCGGATCGCGCCGTCGCTCCACACAGCGCCTCGCACCGGCCTGGCCCCGGCCAGCGTGCGGGCGGCCAGGTCGAGGTCGGCGCCGGCCGACACCCGGAGATCGAGTACCCCGTAGCGCAGGATCAGCCCGGCGCCGAAGCTGCGCACGACCTCGAGCAGCAGGTCGGGCCGGCCGTCCGGTCGCCGTTCGAGGCTCAGCCGGTCGGGCACGGCGGTGTACGCCCCGACGCCGCCGGCCGGCGGGTAGAGCGTCATGCCGTCGCCGGGCAGCGGCCGGCCGGCGTCGGGGCGGGCGGTCACGGCGAGGGCCGGTCGATCGTCGACACGTCCGGGTTGAGCGGCGAGGTCACCGCGCTCCAGCCGGTCGTCCGCACGCCGCCCAGCCCGTCGATGGCCCGCACCCGGTACTGGTAGTCGCCGATCTGGTCGTCGTGGCCGATGACCACGCGCAGCGGTACCGGCAGGACGGCGACCTTGGCCGACTCGCTGACCCCGGCCGGGAAGTCGGCTCGGGCGAACTCCACGCCCGGCCCGGTGGAGAGGTCGACGACGAGCCGGCGCAGGTCGGCGTTGCGGTCGAAGATGTCCCGGAAGACGATCACCCGCAGCTCGCGCTGCAGCCGCGGCGGCACGGCCCGGTCGACCACGGCGTCGAAGACCTTCAGCGGGTCTGGCAGCGTGATCACGGCGTCCAGATCGTAGGCGGCGGTGAGCCGGCCGGCCGGCGGCGCCGCGTCGGCGGCCACGACGAAGGTCAGCGCGGACTCCGGCGGCACCTCGGCCGGCAGTGTCGTCTCGGCGTCGTCGAGCCGGGGCTCGCGCAGGGTGGCCGGCAGGTCGGCCCCGGCGGCGGTGGACAGGCGGACCGGGAGCGCGGGGACGCGTACCGGGCTCTCGGTCCTGTTCTTGAGAGTGACCCGCACCCGGCCTGGGCCGGCGTCCTCCCGGGCCTCCTCGAAGACCGGCCCAGCCAGGTCGCGCAGGCGGGCGACCAGCGGCACGACCAGGTTTTCCTGCGGCTGCACGGCGACCATCACGTCGCCGGTGAACAGCGCCGAGGTGCCGCCGCCCATCATCGCGTTGAAGACCGACTGGAAGCCGGGCTGGTCGAGCGTCACGGTGTCGGTGATCTCGCGATCGAGCGCGACGACCACGCCGGGCCGCGCCTCGCGCACCACGCCGCCACCAGGCCGGGGCAGGGCGAGCCGCAGGGCGAGCTGGTTGGGGCTGACCCGGAGGCAGTCGAACCGCACCTCGACGCCGGGGGGCAGCAGCGGCACCAGCGCCCGCAGTGCGGCGCCGGCCGCTACCAGCCGGTCCGGGTCGGCCACCGGGTAGGCCACATAGGACAGCTCGGCCTGCACGTTCTCGATCCGGCCGTCCGGCGCGGTGAAACCGACCAGCAGCGACGGCGTGAACGGCGGGATGGCCCTTCGCCCGATTTTGAACGCGTCGGGCAGGTAGAAGAACCGGCCGGGCACCTCGGTCTGCTCGAAGTAATGGTGCGGCGTGCCCCGGAACACGACCGTGTGCCGGGTCAGCGGGGGCGGGTCGCCGATTCCGCCGATGCCGGTGAACACGTCCGGGTGCAGCTGCGGGTCGAAGAACGGCACCGGGAAGACGTTGGGCTGGGTCAGCTCGTGCCGGCTCGCCAGATAGTGCGGCACCGGCAGGCCGGGGTCGGCGCCGACGATGCGCGGGTCGACCCAGGCCGCCCAGTCTTGCCCCGAGCTCGGCCCGGCGTCGACCCGCAGCTCGATGCCGACGTCGGTGCCGGCCAGCCCGCCCAGGGCGATGCGCACCTGGTCCAGCGATCCGGTGTACGTCTTGTGGTGGCGCAGCACCTCGTTCCAGGTGCGGCCGCCGCCGGGCAGCGTGTGGTGCTCGAAGATGATGAAGTCGACCCCGTCGGTGTGCACGGCGCCTTTGACGAAGCCGACCGAGGTCTCCAGCACGGCGCCCGCGGGCAGCCGCACGTCGGGATGCCAGCCCTTGATGGTGCCGTTGGGCACCCACTTCGGGTGCATGCGCAGCGCCCGCCGCCGGGTGCCGTCCTCCATCGGCATGCCGTCGGTGAGGATGACGAAGCCGCGGGCGTCGCCGTCGTTGCCGTTGAACGGCAGGTCGGCGCCGTCCCTGCCGTTGCCGCTGGGGTCGGTCAGCTGGGCGCCGTTCCAGGCGGCGCGCGGCGACAGCGCGAGCAGGTCGATGATCTCGCGCTGCACGGGTGGCCGGTCGAGGCGTACGCCGGCTTCGAAGGACCGCCCCACGACCAGCCGCGGCTTGCTCTCGGGCCGGGCCAGCGCGTGGAAGACGGCGTCGCGCTCGGCCAGCCCGGCGATCGCGAGGGCGGCCACGCAGCCCTCCTCGGCCGGCCGCACGGCCAGCTCGCGCCGGTCCTCGGCCATGCCGCCCGGCAGGGTCCAGGCCAGCGCCACCGTCGCCTCGTGCGGCAGCGGGCGAGCGGTCTCGGGCGCGCCGGCCGGGCGGAAGGCCCGCAGCACCACGCTGAACAGCCAGCCCGCGCCGTCCGGCCGCAACGCCATCTCGTAGCGGACGGCGCCGCCGACCTGCCGCTCGGCCAGCCGGTACTCCGGCAGGAAGTAGGTGACTGAGCGGTCCTTGGGATCGCGGAACGTGGTGGACGCGGCCGGCTCGGTGTCGTCGGTGTACGGGACGCCAAGGTCCCCTAGCGGCACCCCGGGCCGCCCGCCACGCGGGCTGAGGACGTCGTGGATCAGGAAGTTGCGCGGCCGGGGGAAGCCCGAGAGCACAAACACCGGCTTCTTCACCCACACGGCGTTGAGAAGAGGCGCGGACATGGGGGCTCAGAAGGCGAGCGCGCGGCCGATGGGCCCGGCGACGTCAGGATCGGAGAGATAGTCGGAGATCGAGTGCGGCCCGCCCGGGTTGTGCGTGCGCTCGTCGACGAGCTGTCCGGCGCGCTTCTCGGTGAACTGCCCCTTGATCGGGTGCAGCAGGGCCACGACATCGAGCACGTCGTACGCGTTGAGCCAGCCCTCGGCCCGGTCGGGCACCGAGGCCGGCACCCGCGGCTTGCCCCCGCCCGCCCCGAGCAGGTGACGCTGCACGACGGGCAGGCCCAGCGGGCTGCCCGCGGTGACGAACTGCCGCACCGTGTAGGTGCCGGGCAGCCACGTCAGCAGGTCGTAGGCCACGATGCTGCCGAGGCTGTGCCCGACCACCACGATGTCGCCCCCGTTGGGAAGCTTGCGGGTCAGGTCGTTCTTCACCACGTCGAGCACCGTGTTGCGCATCTCGGGCAGCTGCAGGTAATACGCCACGTCGTCGAGGAACCTCTCGATCACCACCTCGGGCACCCCGGTCTTGCGCCCGATGAACTGCATGGCCGCGCGAAGGATGGGCACCCGCAGCACGTCGCCGAAGCCGAGCTCCTCGTTGCTCGTGCGCGCGGCGGCGACCAGCTCGCCCGCCTTCGGGTCGCTGTAGCTGAGCTCGCGGGCCGGGTCGAAGTCGAGGGCCTCGGCCAGCTGTAGCAGCGCCTGCGACCGTACGCCGGTCAGCTCGGCCTCCTCGGGGCCGGCGCTCTCCATCAGCTCAAGGTCGGGCGTGCGCCCGCCGCGTTCCTTGTATTTGCGGATCGCGTCGGCGAAGACGTTGCCGTAGAAGGGAAACAGCGCGATCGAGTCGTCGACCGGCGGCTGCCCGGCGGTGATCAGACCGTTGGCCAGCCCGCCGAGCCAGCTGCGCCGCTTGGCCTCGACATAGCCGGCCAGCCGTTCCGGGTCCTGCGCGATCGGTGGCTCGCTCTCCTGGCTGCGGCCATGGATGAACACAAGGACGGTCATCACTGCTCCTCGCTTCTCAGGCGCGGCGGCAATTCGCCACGCATACGGAGAATGGCGGCCGGTGTCAGGGATCCGTCAGGGAACGGGCGGCAGGCCGGCGATAGATTTATTTTCGGGCAGGCTCATCAGCGGCCCCTTGGCCCGGGGCCTTCTCAATACCAATCTCACCACCCGCCCTCAGGGCCGATAAATACGCAGTTCTACGGAGGTCGGATCTTGATTGAACAGGTTGACTACGGACCCTGGATCGATCTCGCCGGCGATCAGTCCGACACTTTTCCGGTGGAACGCATAGCGACGCTTCTGGGCAGCACTCTGAAGGCCCGGGGGGTATCCCTCAACTGGGCGACGCCGGCCGCCGCCGGGGCGAGGGTGTGGCCCCCGATCGTCAATCGGTCCGTTCTGGACGAATATCTGCGCAGTGGCGCGCTCTGGCGGGACCCGCTGGTGTGCTGGTTCGAGAGCACCCGGCAGCCGGCGCCGCAGATGTCGAGCCGGGTGCCGGCCTGCTTCGGCGAACCTCGATCGAGTGCGCACTGGCGAGGAGTGATGCGGCAGGAGGGCATCTGGGACCGCCTGTCGGTGCCGGTGCGGCTGGGCACCCGTATGCACGTCGCCTTCGTGGCCGCCACCGGCGACCGCGACTTCGGCGACGCCGACCTCGAGGTGGTGCGCCGCCTGCAGCCGCTGCTGCGCTCGCTCTACCAACAGGCCGACGTGCTCGAGCAGAGCCGGGTGCTGGCCCCGATGGCCGGCGGGGTGCAACTCACCGGCCGCGAACGCGCCGTGCTGAGCCTGCTGGCCGACGGCCGGTCGGCCGCGGCAATCGGGCGGCAGCTGGCCATTTCCGAACGCACCGTGCACAAACACCTGGAACATCTGTATCGCAAGCTGGAGGCCAATGATCGACTGACCGCCGTGCTCTCCGCGCAACGAGCCGGAATTCTTGTGCCATCGAAATGATTCATTTCCGCAGCGGCACCGCATTGCAACGCATCTGCACCAGCGGCGGCTCAGCTTCGGTCCGGGTGCGTACCTGCAAGCTCAGCACAGCGGTGTCGAGCAGCAGGACCGCAGCGATCCGTAGCCAATGATTCCGGCCGCGCTGGTGGTCCAGGCGACACCAACGCCCGGGCCGGCATCTTCCGTTGGCAACGCGAAACCGGTAACACTGACTGGATCTCGGCACCTCGCTACGACCAGAGCGATGGGTCGTCCGAGTCGGTTGG
>WUUC01191535.1_pt1 | contig 11276 bp, 10 predicted proteins | sample 6278441 | NCBI WGS metagenome assembly WUUC01 (sample SAMN13675441, study PRJNA597444) | soil metagenome | isolation source: soil | place: USA: Washington | collected 2017-10 | reverse complement strand
CGCTGATCCGCACGGAGTTCGAGACGGTCGTGCTGCAGGCCGACGTCTGCAACGGCTGCGGCTACTGCGTTGCGGCCTGCCCGTTCGGCGTCGTGGCCCGCGACCACGACGACGGGCGGGCAGCCAAGTGCACCCTCTGCTACGACCGCCTCCAGGACGGGCTCGAGCCGGCCTGCGCGAAGGCCTGCCCGACTGACTCGATCCAGTTCGGCCCCTACGACGAGCTCGTCGGGCTGGCCGCCCGCCGCGTCGGCGAGCTGCACGCGCGCGGCGTGCAGGACGCGTACCTCTACGGCGCCGGCGACGACCTCGACGACGAGCTGGCCGGCGGCCTGGGCGCGTTCTTCCTGCTGACCGAGCCGCCCGAGCGCTACGGCCTGCCCGCGCAGGCCGACTCGCCGATCCAGGAGAACGTCGTGCCGGCGACCGCGGCCGCCTACGGCGCGGCGCTGCTGGCCGCCGCCGGCGCGGCGGCGGCGTTCCTCGTCGCGGCGCGCCGGCCCGCCGCGCGCGGGCCGCGGGCGCTGGCGCGGCGCAGGGCGATCGGACGCTGGCGATGACCGAGCGCGACAGCACCCCGGCGCTGGGCACGCACGGCGGTCCGGCCGCATGGCAGCGCGCCCGGGCCGGCGCGCGCGTCGCGCTGCAGCGCGAGCGCTGGGAGGACGCGGCGTGGTCGTTTCTCTACAAGGACGACACGCGCTACGCCACCGCCGCAGCTGACATGGATGCGGTCGCGGCGGCCAACCGGCGGATGCGCGGCGGCGACCTCGGGCCGGTTCACGGCCCCGTCCTCAACGCGCCGGTCTGGACGTGGGAGGTTCCGCTCTACTTCTGGTTCGGCGGCGTGGCGACGGGCTCGTGGTTCGCCTCGGTCGCCTGCGACCTCGCGGGGGATCACCGCTCCGCCGCCATCGCCCGCAAGGTCGCACTGGGTGCGGTGGCGCCGGCGCCGGCGCTGCTGATCGCCGACCTCGGCCGCCCGGGACGGTTTCTGAACATGCTGCGGATCTTCAAGCCGCGCTCGCCGATGAACCTCGGCGCGTGGGCGCTCGTCGCCTTCAGCGGGCTCGCCGCCGCGGCGGTGAGCGCCGATCTGCTCGGCCGGCCGCGTACCGCGCGCGCGATCGGCGCCACGAACGTCGTAGTGGGCAGCTACCTCGGGTCCTACACGGGGGTGCTGCTGGCGACCACCGCCGTGCCGCTGTGGGCGCGCAGTCGCCTGTTCCTCGGCCCGATCTTCGTCTGCACGGCAGCGGCCACCGGGGCGGCCGCCACGCGCCTGACGCTCGTCGCGGCCGGTCTGCCCACCGGCCACCCGACGCGCACGGCGCTCGCCGTCATCGAGACGGGCGCGATGACCTGCGAGCTGATCCTCTCGTCGCTCAACGAGCGACGGCTGGGCCGCGCCGGCCTCAGCCTCGAGCACGGCACGCCCGGGCGGCTCTTCGCGGCCGCGAAGTGGGGCGGCCGGATCGGCCTCGGCCTGCGGCTCCTGCGCGGGCCGCTCGGCGCCCGCACCCAGCATGTCGCGAGTTGCTGCCATCTCGGCGCCGGCCTCGCGTTTCGCTATGCGTGGGTTGGCGCCGGTCGGGCGTCGGCCCGCGACGACGAGGCGGTCGCGCGCATGGCCCGCGGCACGGTCACCGTCGACGACGAGCGGCTCGGCCGGCCGCGCGGGCGGCGGCTGCCGTCGCGCCCGCGGGCACCGCGTCGCGCCGGCGCGACCCGCGCGCGCTACCCCGAGCTCGTGCGGCGCGCGAGCCTGCTCGCAGAGCGGGCTCTGGGCCTGGCCCGCCCGGTCGGCGGACGCAGCGGCACCGGCGCGGCGCCGGCCGATCGCCTCGCTTGATCGTTCAGCGTACTGGAATCCCGCGCTATTTTGCTTAATCCAATTACCGTGCATGACTCTTCCTGGTATCGTCCGCTGCGGGACTAACCGTGACTGCGCTGTACCACGTGAGGAGTGATTGCACTGAACGATGAGATGACGCGTAGGGCTGCGCTGACGCGGTTCGCCGTGCTCGCCGGCGGAGTGGCAACGAGCACGATGCTGCCGGCATCGCTCGCTCAGGCCGCCCCGGCGCAGGGCTTCACGCCGCAGCGCCGAGCCGTGTTCGCAGCGATGGCCGAAGCGTTCGACGGCCTTGGCCCGATCAAGACCGCGGGGCGCGATCTCACCAATGAGATGGCTCGCCGCTACACGGCCGGCAGCGCCCCGTATCGCGCCTGGGTGGATTCACTGCTGGACGCGTTCGACAGCGCTCCACCGAGCCTGCGCTTCCACGCGCAGAGCACGAGCCAGCGGCGTCGCCAGCTGCGCGAATGGAGCACCGCGAGCGAGCCCGCCGATGCGCTCATGCGGCGCCCGCGGCCGGGCGACACGACCGGCCCGAAATCGCTGGCCGCTCGCAACGAGATGATCGCGGCACAGGCCAGAAGTACGCTGGCCGCGATCCCCGAGCAGGACCGCAAGCCGGACCCCAAGACGGCCCTCCTGCCCAATGCGCCGGCCACGCCGCCCGTGCGGGCGGCAAGCGACGGCAAGGACGCGCTCGGGACCCCGGTGCGGATGCGCCGCTACCTGTACCACAGCGCATACATGCTGCTGGCCTCGTTCTGCATCGAGGACATGGACCCCAAGTACGTGCCCGTGGCGGTGCCCGCATGAGCTCCTACATGGCCAAGCAGATCGCCATGGGCGTCTACGAGCAGAGCGACGTCCTGCAGAACTTCGGGCTCGTGCACAACGACTGGCCCGCGACCGGAACCGCCTGGGTCCGGTTCTGGGTGAGCTGGGATCATCTCGCCCCGCGCCAGCCCGCGGTCGCGCCCGAGCTCGACGAGCAGCCGACGAGGGGCGGGGGGACCGTGCGGGAGTACGTCTTCGCGCTCGATGCCCAGATCCGCCTGGCCCGCAGCAAGGGGCTCGGCGTGATCCTCACGTTCTTCAACTTCCCCTCGTGGGTCAACGGCGTCGGGGACGACTACCCGGACTATCGCCGCCTACCGCCGCTGGATCTGAGCCCGACGAGCTGGTATGCCGCATACCTCGCCTGGGTGATGCTGCGCTGGAGCGCGGCGAACCCCAACAACGGCGGGGCCTATTGCAACATCCTGGAGATCTGCAACGAGCCCAACCTCTACCAGCACCGCGAGGGGATCCCGTTGCACTTCCACGCCGGACGACAGATGATCACGGCGCGGCAGATCCAGCTGAACGGGTTGTTCACACCGATCCTGGCCGGGCCGGCCGTAGCCGATCTGGCCAACAACCCCCCCAACCCCGCCCCGACCGAGCGCGGGTGCCGGCCGTTCGTCGCGGCGCTGTGCAACTACCTGCGCAGCCAGGGCTTTGCGCCCGACGGATTCTGGATGTGGACGCACCACAACTACACCGACGTCAAGAACGGCACGACGACGCTCGCCCAGGCGGTCCGCGACAGGCTCAAGGCCAACGGCTTCTGGACGGGCTTTCCGACGCTCAACGCCGCCAATCCGTTCGTCTACCTGACGGAGGGCGGATCACGCATCGTCGACGCGGGGACGCTCGCCGCCCAAGCGTCCACGATGGCGCAGGCCCACGCCAACTGCCACAACGACAACCCGGCGCTCGGGGAGGGCCTGGGGATGTTCACGAACTATCTCGATGTCGGCTCGACCGATCCGAACCACGACACGGGCTTGCGCGATCCGTCGTCGCTCCAACCGCGGCCGCTGTACTCGACCTGGGCCAGCTTCCCGACGACATAGCGCGCCGTCTCCTGCGCCAGGCGGCCGGTGTCGACGCCGGTCCGCACGCGCACGAGCACGGTCGTGCCCCGGTGCCCGCGAGGCCGTGGGTCGCGAGGCGGAAGTTCGTGTGCAGCGCGAACATCTGACTCACGACACGAGCGTCGTGGGAGCCCGCCGTCGTTCACGCTCGCGCGGCGTGCACGAGGCGGGCGGCCGCGCGCGCGTCGGCGTCGCTCAGCGTCCGCGGGTCGAGCAGCAGGCGCCCGCCCTGGATGCGCCCGACGAGCGCGGGGTCGCCCGCGCGCAGCGCCGCCGCGAGCGCGTCGGCGCCGGGCGTGCCCGGATCGAGCGCGACCGCGGGACCGCGCAGCTCGAGCAGCGGCAGCGCGCCGCCGCCGACGCGCGCCGCGGCCTCGACGACCTCGCCCCCGGTCGCGTCCGCGAGCTCGCGGGCGCGGCGCGCGAGCGCCTCGTCGTCGGCGGCGAGCATCGCGAGCACGGGCAGCTCGCGCCGCGCGGCGGCGGGGTCGCGGTACAGCGCGAGCGTCGCCTCCAGCGCGGCGAGCGAGAGCTTGTCGATGCGCAGCGCGCGCGCCAGCGGGTGGCGCCGGCAGGCGTCGACGGCCGCGCGCGTTCCGATCAGCAGCCCCGCCTGCGGGCCGCCCAGCAGCTTGTCGCCGGAGAACGCGACGAGCGCGGCGCCCGCGCGGACCGAACGCCGCACCGCCGGCTCCTCGTCGAGCAGCGCCAGATCGTCCGCGAGCACGCCCGAGCCGACGTCGTCGATGACGGGGACGCCGAGCGCGCACAGCTGCTCGATCTCGACGTGCTCGACGAAGCCGACCGTGCGGAAGTTCGAGGGGTGCGCGCGCAGGATCGCGCCGACGCGCTCGCCGCCGTCCGCGATCGCCGCCTCGAAGTCGCCGAGCCGGGTGCGGTTCGTCGTGCCGACCTCGACGAGCCGGGTCCCGGCCGTCGTCAGGATCTCCGGGATCCGAAAGCCGCCGCCGATCTCGATCAGCTCCCCGCGCGAGACGATCGTCTCGCGGCCGGCGCCGAGCGCGGCGGTCCCGAGCAGCACCGCGGCGGCGCAGTTGTTGACGACGAGCGCCGCCTGCGCGCCGGTCAGCTCCTGCAGCAGGCCCTCGACGTGGTCATGGCGCGAGCCCCGCTCGCCGGTCGCGAGGTCCAGCTCGAGGTTGCAGTAGCCGGCCGCCAGGCGGGCGACCGCGTCCTGCGCCTGCGCGCACAGCGGCGCGCGGCCGAGGTTGGTGTGGACGACGACGCCGGTCGCGTTGAGCACGCGCCGCAGCCGCGGGCGCAGGCGCTCTCGCGCACGCTCGACGAGATCGACGTCGTCGGTCGCGCCCGCGAGCAGCTCCGCTCGCCGCGCCTGCAGCTCGGCGCGCGCGACCGCCGTCGCGAGCCGGTCGACCGCCGGCAGCGCGCGCAGGCGATCGGCCGCGGTCATACGCAGCGGCGAAGGGGTCGAGCCTGCCAGCGCGGCCGACCGCGCCCCGCCGGCGTTGAAGACCGGATGGACCAGCTGCCCATGCGGCCGCGGCTACCCGCATCATCACGACGGCACGCGCGGGCGCGCCGCCGCCCTGGACGACGCAGCCGCTGCCCCACGATCGGCCGAGATCGCGCGCCTTGCGTCGCGCCTGATGATGGTGTGCGGTTAACCACGGTCAAGCTTTCAGGGCGAAGTGCCGATGACATGGCCATGTCCATCAGGCGTCACCGCCCTCGAGGCGCGCGCGTGCGACGCTAAGGCTCATGGCGATCCGCTTCATCTTCAGATGTCAGTTCTGCGCCGAGCAGCCCGATCCGCTCACGCAGCTGAGCCTGACGACCGCGATGCGCGAGACCACCTGGGGCGCCTACCAGGACGCGCTGCCCGGCCGCTGGCTGGTCTTCCACGGCCGCGGACTCTACGGGCCCGCGCGGTATGCCTGCACGGATCACCGCGGCGATCTCGTCGCGTACCTGCGCGCCCACTACGGAACGGTCGGCTTCCATGTCTGGAAGCGCCCGCCGTACCCCTCGAGCCTCGCGCACGCCGACACCGATCACGCCTGGAACACCGCCACGCGCCGCCAGGGAGGATGGGGCAGCTAGCTCGCCGGCGGATCCTCGCCGCCGATCAGCCCGCGCGACGCCGCCCAGTGGCTGACCTCGTGACGTGAGCTGAGCTGCAGCTTGCGCAGCACGGCGCCGACGTGTGACTCGACGGTGCGCGCGCCGATGCCCAGCCGCGCCGCGATCCGCTTGTAGGGATAGCCGCGGGCGAGATGATGCAGGACCTCGCGCTCTCGCGGCGTGAGATCCTCCAGCCCGTCGTCGACGGCGCGCGGCGGCTCGGGTGCGCTGAACGCCTGCAGCACGAAGGCCGCCAGGCGCGGGCTGAAGTACGCGTCGCCGCCGGCCACGCGCTCGATCGCGGCGACGAGCTCGGCGGTGTCGATCGTCTTGGTGACGTAGCCCAACGCGCCCGCGCGGATCATCGGCACGACGTCCTCGGCGGCGTCCGAGACCGACAGCGCGAGCACCGCAGGCCGCGCAGCTGCCGTGCTCTTGAGCGCGCTCAGGACCGCAAGCCCGCCGCCGTCCGGCAGATGGACGTCGAGCAGCACGACGTCCGGCGCCGCTGCCCCGATCACGGCGATCGCCTCGGCGGGCGCGGCGGCCTCGCCGACGACCCGGCAGTGTGCGACCAGCTCGGCCCGTACGCCGGCCCGGAACAGGTGATGGTCGTCCACGACGACGACCCGCACGCGCGCCTGCGCGCTCATCGCGCCGGTCCGGCGAGCCGCAGTTCGCCCAGACGCAGCGCGACCTCGGTGCCCTCGCCGAGCGCGGAGTCGATCGTCGCGTGCCCGCCGGCGACGGCCATGCGGCCGACGATCGCGTCGCGGATCCCGCGCCGCTCCGGCGCGACGGCAGCCGGGTCGAAGCCGACGCCCTCGTCGCGCACGAAGACCTCGACGCTCGCCGCCGCGAGCTCGGCGAACACGACGATCGGGGCGCCGCCGCCATGGCGCGCCGCGTTGCGCAGGGCCTCGCGCGCGGCGGCGGCGAGCGCTTCGCCGCCGGGATCGAGCGGGCGATCGCCGATCGCCGTCAGCTCGATGGTGATCGCCTCCTCGTCCTCGACCTCGGCGACGACGTCGCGCAGCGCCGCGGCGAGCGTCTCGCTGACCAGCTCGATCTCACCCGCCATCCAGGCGCGCAGCGACTGCTCCTGGCGGCGCGCCAGGCGCGCCACAGCGGCGGGGTCATGCGCCTGGCGCTGGACGAGCGCGAGCGTCTGCAGGACCGAGTCGTGCAGGTGCGCCGCGAAGCGCTGGCGTTCGTCCTCGACGGCGTCGTGAGCGTGATCGCGGTCGGCCCGCGTCAGCATCGCGATCAGCAGCGGCGTGCCGATGATGACCGTGGCGCCGGCCGCGGCGAGCACGAGGACCAGGACCTGCATCGTGCCGCTCTCGGCCACGAGCGGCCCGGCGGCGCCGACGCCGAGCGACGCCGCCCAGCCGACGAGCAGGACACCGGCGATCGCCCGCCACGGGACACGGGGGCGCGCGAGCGGCGCCGCGGTCAGCTGGTCCCAGGGGGCGCGGAGCGCGCGGGTCCGGCGCACGCGCACGGCGTCGGCGATCAGCACGAGTCCAGCGGTGGCGGCGAGTGCCATGAGCGCGAGCGACACCAGCGATCCGGAGAGCGACCCGTCACCTGGCCATCCGCTGATGCTGATGCTGCTGATGTCCGCTCCGGCCAGGCCGATCGCCCACCACAGCGTGAGCGGAGCGAGCGCCGGCACGACGAGCAGCGCCGGGCTGCGATGCACCGCTGCGACCGCGCGCGGAGCGAGCACGCACGCCGCCGCGATCGCGCCGGCGCCCGCGACCGGCAGCGCCAGCGCCGCGTGCGACTGCCAGGCCAGGGCGATCGCGAGCGCGCCGAGCAGCGCGAGCCCGGCGCCGGCGGTGGTCAACCAGACCGGATCACCGAGCAGCGCGGCACGATCGGCGCGGACGGGCGCCGCCGCAGGTGCGGCGCTCATCGGCGCTCCCGCCGCGCGCACGGACCGGGCCGCAGCGCGGCGATCCGCCGCTTGGATCGCGCCTGGACGCGGTGGCGCGCGCGCCAGTTGCGCACGAGCCGCTGGGCGGCGCGGCGCGGCGTCCCGGTCGTGTCCGGCCGCCGCTCGAGATCGACGGGGTAGCCGGGCCAGTCGGGCATGAGGTCCGGATCCACGCGATCGGGATAGTCGCGTACGAAGAGGCTTCCGCCCTGCGACGTGAAGTCGATCGCCAGCGTCGGGCCGCGCCCGCGGTCGTCGTTGCCCATCACGCCCGCGCCGCCCCAGCGGTGATTGCCGAAGACGACCGCCTCGGAGATCGGCTGGTCCCCATGACCCGAGAGCAGCCTCGCCGCACGCCCGGCGAAGTGCGCGATGTCGTAGCGCACGCGGACGTTCACGCAGCGGTCGTGCGGCAGCGCGACGATCGTGCGGCGCACGCCGGCCTCGACCCGCAGCGATCGCGATCCGCGGGCCGGCAGCGCCGTGTCGCGCAGATCGATGAGCATCGTGCCCAGCCCGCTGCGGTAGCCCTCGCGCGGCGCATCGCCGATCGCGGCCGGCGCGAAGGTCACATGGCCGCGCTGCGGGGCGAGGCGCACGCCGCCCGCCGCAAGGGCGACGGCCGGCAGCACGAGCGCGGCGACCGGCAGCAGCGCCCAGGCGGGGCCGAGGCGCGGCCAGCAGACCAACGCGCCGACGAGCACCGCAGCCCCACACGCCACGACCACCCAGCCGAAGCCGAACACCGTCGCGCCCGCGCCGATCGCGACGAGCGTCGCCAGGCCCGCGCATCCCGCGCACACCTGCGCGAGAACGACGATCCCGCGCGGACCGGCGCCGTTGAGCGGCTCGCCCTCGGCGGGAACGATCAGCCAGCAGGCGAGGTACACCAGCACGCCCAGCCCGCCCGCGAGCGCTGCCAGCACGAATGCCGCCCGCAGCCGGCCGACAGGCAGGCCCCGCGCCCGGGCGAGCCCCGCGCAGACGCCCCCGAGCCAGCGCCCGTCCTCGACACGCGCCAGCGCATCCGGCGGGTCCTCGCGACGGGGTGCGGTCGTCATCATGTCGACGATTCTGCGCGTTGCGCGAGCCGCGCGCTAGACGTGATCACCCGGACACGCCTCCGGGATCTGCCGGAGGCGGCGCGCCGCCAGCGGTTCGGCCTGATCAGGCTCAGGCCACGTCGGTCGCCAGGAAGGCCTCGTAGCCCGCGGCGTCCATGAGGTTCTCGACATCAGCGGGGTCGCCCGGCTCGATCCGGACCAGCCAGCCCGCACCATACGGATCGCCGTTGATGAGCCCGGGGGAATCGCCGAGCGCCGGATTGACCGCGTTGATCTGGCCGACGAACGGCATGCGGATCGCCGCCGACCCGGTGACCGAGCTCACCCGGGCGAGCAGCTGGCCGGGCTTGAACAGCTCGCCCGGGTAGGGCGGCTCCACGAAGCTGATCTCCCCGAGCCGCTCGGCGGCGTGCTGCGTGATCCCGATCGTCACGAGCTTCTCGCCCGCACGCACCCACTCGTGGGTGTCGGTGTAGCGCAGGTCGGTCGGATAGCTGGCCATGGTTCGTTGCCCTCCGCGTCGGGATTGTTCGCCATCGCGGCCAGCCGCGGCGTGCCGTGCACGCCGGCCTCGAGTTGCTGCGCCCTGCCGCGCGCGTGCAGGGAACATAGGCCATGGCGCTGCGGTGCGAGCCCGCGGCGCGGGCTCATGCGGCCGGTCCCGCACGTGCGGCGCGGGTCTTGGCGCGCAGGCGCGCTCCCGAGCGCAACGCACGATCCGGTCGACGTGGTCGACGAAGTCACACGGTCGCGAAGAACGCTCCTCACCACACACTTCACCGGCTGCGGCGGTCGTGAAGCGCCCTCGTCTAGACTGCTCCTACGCGTCGAGCGTGCGTTCGGCGACCGCAGTGCCCCGCGTCTTCGCAGTTGTTGCCTCGCAGCACCCTCCGTGTCACGCGTGCACACCCCGCCCACCGCGGCGACACCGGCGTGCCGACGGGACCGGCAGGTCCTCGGCGGGCAAACTCCACAACGAGGGATACACGCATGGCCTCCAGCGGCAAGAAGAAGACCACGATGGCGAAGCTCAACCGTGAGAGCAAGCTGCGCGAGCGGCGCTTGGACAAGCAGGCCAGAAAGGACGCGAGGAAGTACGCGGCAGCCCATCCCGAGGAGGCGCTGACCGAAATGGCCGACGAGTCGACAACGCCGGACGGCGAGCAGCCGCGGCAGCCGGACGAGGGGCCGCCGGCCGCCGAGCCGCCGGCGGCCAAGCCCGCCGCTGCGGCACTCGCCGACGCCTGACCGTCGCCGCAACATCGCCGGCCGGGATGCGAACATGTGTTCGTGTCACGCGTCTCGGTCATCCTGCACGCCGACGTCGACGCCTTCTTCGCCTCCGTCGAGCAACGCGACGATCCGAGCCTGCGCGGCCGACCGGTGATCGTCGGCGGCGGCGTGGTGATGGCGGCCAGCTACGAGGCGCGGCGCTTCGGCGTGCGCAGCGGGATGGGCGGCGCGCGCGCCCGGCGGCTGTGCCCGCAGGCGATCGTGGTGCATTCGCGCTTTTCGGCCTACGCCGAGGCCAGCCGGCAGGTCTTCGCGGTGTTCGCGCTCACGGCACCGGTCGTCGAGGCGATGTCGATCGAGGAGGCGTTTCTCGACATCGGTCCGCTCGCGAGCACGAAGGGCGCGGCGCGGGAGATCGGACAGCGGCTGCGCAGCGAGGTCCGCGAGCAGGTCGGGCTGCCGATCACCGTGGGCATCGCGCGCACGAAGATCGTCGCGAAGCTGGCCAGCCGGGCGGCGAAGCCCGACGGGCTGCTCGTCGTGACGCCCGCGGAGGAGCGCGCGTTCCTCGAGCCGCTCGCGGTGGAGGACCTGTGGGGCGTCGGGCCGGCGACCGCGAGGAAGCTGCACGACCGCCAGCTCACGACGGTCGGCCAGGTCGCGCAGCTCGGCGAGGCGGCGCTCATGGAGATCCTCGGCAAGGCCGCCGGGCGCCATGTCCACGCCCTGGCCCACAACATCGACGTACGGCCCGTGCAGCCCAACCGCCCGCCGCGCTCGTTCGGCGCTCAGCGCGCCCTCGGCCGCGCGCGGGCTCCGCTGGCGCCCGGGGAGCTCGACGAGGCGCTGGCGGGTCTCGTCGACCGCGTCGTCGGCCGCATGGGTCGGGCCGGCTATGCGGGCCGCACCGTCGTCCTGCGGCTGCGCTTCGGCGACTACTCGCGCGCCACCCGCTCGCACACCCTCCCCGACCACAGCACCGCCCCCGAGCCGATCCTCGCGGCGGCGCGCACGCTGCTGGCGGCGGCGACGCCGGCGATCGAGCGCAAGGGACTGACGCTCGTCGGCCTCACCGTCGCCAACCTCGTCGATCTGAGCGGCGGGACGCAGCTGCAGCTGTCGATCGCCCCGGCCGCCGGCGCTCCGTGCGCGCCCACTGG
>WUUC01144438.1_pt1 | contig 11276 bp, 25 predicted proteins | sample 6278441 | NCBI WGS metagenome assembly WUUC01 (sample SAMN13675441, study PRJNA597444) | soil metagenome | isolation source: soil | place: USA: Washington | collected 2017-10 | reverse complement strand
GTTTACGCGAAGGGGCTCAAGCTCGCCGCCTACACCGTCCCCGAGTCGGCTCGGCCTGAGAGCGTCGGTGCGCTCCAGAGTCACGTCGGCAACAGCAAGCAGTTTGCCAACGAGGCTCAGCCCAATGGCGATGGCACCGTGCGGCTGGTCCGGATCATGCGGCCCTGGCCGGAGCCCTGGGCGCCGAGCGTGCCGCCTGATGCGCGCCCGCTGAACTTTGGCGCGCTGAGTCACCCGGCTCGCGAGGTCGGCTGAGATGCTGACCGTCGTCGTCCGCACCCCAACCGGCTACCGAACCGAATCGCTGGCCGACTTCGAAGACCGAGCTCGCCGAGAGAACCAGGTCGACGCCATCCGAAGGGCCGGAGCTGTTCCGGTCGCGCCGAGGTTGGCGGTCGCTCGGCGTAGCCGGGTGGTCTGGGTGCTGCCTGGCGCCGGCGCGCGCAGTGAGACGGGAGGCGGCAAGTGAGCTGGCTCGCTGCCGTCTGGGCCTGGCTCGTCGCCCTCTGGGCGGACATCAACGCGCCGCGTCTCACCTACTCGGTCGAGGTCACCTGTCTTCGTTCTGAAGGGTACGAGTTCGACTGGCTTTGGAAGGGCGTCGCGCAGCGCAGCGACGGCGCTCCGCCTCACTCTTGGTTCAGCCGGGGGGACGACTCAACCTGGCAGAGCTTCGACCTCGACGGGATGGTCATCATCCGTGGTGAGCTTGCCGACGCCCTGAACATCGGGCGCGCGCGCGAGCTTGGACGCATCAGGGGTGAGCGGCTGTTGGCTGCGGTCGAGAAGGCGGGAGGCGCGCCGTGAGCCGCCGCTGCCCGACCTGCCTCCGCCCTGTCTTCGCGGCCACGCCGACCGAGCCGAAGCCCGACCCGCTCAAGCACTGCCCGCGCGCACTGATTGAGCCGCTACGCCCGGACAGCCAGCAGCACTACACGGTAGCTTGCTTGGCTGTCGGCCTCTGCGCCCGCGACGCCGCGAACGAGAAGCTGACCGACGAGCTGGCTCGCGAGCGGGAGCTGGTCGCGGCGCTGCGGCGTGAAATTCTCGAACTCGGGGAGGCGAAGAATGGCCACGGCTGAGCCCCAAGTCATCGGAGTGGAGTTCGACTTTCCGATCGCTGATTGGGACCGGGCGAAATCGAAGGAGGCGGTGGGCAGGCTCGCCGACTTCTGCACGGAGCTCTCCGAGGAGGACTGCTGCGCGTGCTGGCTGACGAGCCAGGGCTTCTACCTGTGGGCCGGCATCGTCATCAGCACGACCTACGAAGAGACGCTCGAGCTCCAGCGTCTCCACGACGAAGCCGGTGGCTGGCTGCATTGGTTCGGCGACGAGGAGCCTGGTCGCTTCCACAACGGACTGACCTTCATCCCGACAGCTGAGTGGCTGCCCATGTTCGAGGCCTGGGCGGCAAAGCAAAACCCGAAAGCAGAGGCGTTGATCCGTGGCTGATCTCCAATCGGGCTACTTCGCCGACTTCAAATTGCTTTGCGATCAGCTCATGGAGTTTGGCGAGAAGCACGGCGTTTCTCTCGAGCTGATCATCGTCGAGTCCGACGGCGCGCTCCGTCACGCCGGCAACATGAGCGAGCAGCAGCTTCGAGCTGTCGGAGCGCACGTTGCTGAGAGCACGACGCGTGAAGAACGCCCTTGGCCCACCAGCGCGGGGCGGTCCTAAATGGGAAGCCAGTCTCGCAAGCTTCGGGTCAAGGCCGCCGCAGCCGGTGAGCGCTACCAGGCCGAGCTCCGCGCCAACGCTCGCAAGGTCGAGAGCGCCCGGCGCTTGGCTGAGCAAGCCGGATCGCAGGTAGCGGTCAGCAGCAAGTACCCGGCCCAAGCCAGCCCCTTCCCAAGTCGCTTCGCGACCGAGCCGTCAGCGCCCGTGCTCGTCGGTAAGCCAGACGCGCGCCCACCAGCATCGGCGATGGCGCTCACGCGACGGATGCCTCTGCTCGCTCAAGTGATGCTGATGTCGATGATGCTCGCCGGTGTCGAGCCGCCAAAGGGGGACCGGTGAAGGCGACGCACATCGCAGGCTTTCCCGTTCGCATCGGACTGAAGCGTCGCCAGCGCTGCGCCTGGTGTGACGTCATTCTGATCGACGTAGACCTGGCCTGCATCGCTGTCCCTGAGGGCCAATCACTCGAGCCTGCGTTCTTCGAGACTGGTGAGTTGATCGAGGTGGTGACGGGCGAGGGGTTCAGGTCGCAAACGCTGGTGTCGCACGAAGACGGAGCGCCGCTGCCGCGAGACGCGTGTGGTCATCCGCCGCTGAAACTGGAGGTTGTTCGTGGCTAAAACAGATCCATTCAAGGCCCTCCGCGACATGGGTTGCGCCATGCACGTGGTCGAGCGCACGTCGCCGCCGGCGCGTCCAAAACCTGGCAAGGCAACACCGAAGAAGGTCGTAGCCGAGGTGCGCGGCGCGCTGGCGCTGCACAGCGGCCTGTCCGCAACGAGCGTCGCCTGGGCGCTGGTCCCCGAGCTCCGTGACTACTGCGAGGGCGTTTGGGGCGGCTACGGTGCTGGTAGCCACCCGAGTGATCCCGACGACTTCAGTCGGTGCCGGCACATCGTCGCGCTGGTTCCGGACGGCGCCGCGCGCATGGCGGAGGTAGCGGCAGCGTTCCCAAAGTCGAAGGCGTGGGCTCGGCTTGCGCCAGCATGGGCGGAGCTGGAGGCCCTGTTCGTCGAGGAGTCCGCTCGGTCTTGGGCGCCTCCGCACCGGATGTACGAGCGCATGCGGGAGCTCACGCGATGATGCACCTAGCGTTCTGGCTGCTCGTCGCTCATTTCGTCGCCGACTACCCGCTTCAAGGCGACACGACCGCTCGAGAGAAGAGCCGTCACTCCCCTACCGACCTTCAGAAGCACGTCCCCTGGTACTACTGGCTCACCGCTCACGCCTTGATGCACGGCGGAGCGGTAGCGCTGGTGACGGGTTCGGTGTGGCTCGGTGTCGCGGAGACAGCCTGTCACTGGCTGATCGACTTCGGCAAGTGCGAGCGCTGGTTCTCGATTCACGCTGATCAGGCCCTGCACCTCGCATGCAAGGTGGTTTGGCTTGTCATCGCGCTGGGAGGTTGGTCGTGATCCGCGCCTTCCTTGAGCACCACCAAGAGCGCGCCGAGCGCGGCGAGTTGACCGGGCTCTGGAACTGCCACGTCCACGGCCTGCATTCGGTGGTGCTCCACGACGAGCCGGGGAATCGCTTGCGCATGTTCTACGCAGCTCCCGATCACAAGATGGCCTGGAGCGGTGTCCCGACGGAGCCCATGCCACTCGCGATCCACACGCATCACTGCGACGTGAAGCTAGTGGGCATCATGGGGCGGGCCTCGTCGCGCTGCTACCGCATCGACGCCTCCAGCGATCTTGAGCTCCAGAAGTGCCGCTTCGACAGTGCCATTACAGGGGGCGGCCAGCTCGTCGCTCGGGGTCGCACGCGAAGGCTGGGGCTCGTTGGCGCGTACCAGCTCGGTGGCTCCGACCCGTCGCAATGGCTTGAAGCGGACGAACTGCACACCGTGGCGGTTCCGCAAGGCGAAGAAGCGGCCTGGTTGGTGATCGAGGGCGCGAACGACCCCGACTATCAGTCGGTCTGCTACACGAACCAGCCGGAGTGGAAGCCATTCGGCCTGTACAAAAAGGCTGATAGCCGAAGCGTGAACGGGTGGCTGCTCCGGGTGTTGACGCTGGCGCTGGACGAGCACCAGCGGCGTGAGGGCGATCCGTGACTCAGCTCGCCCTGCAGCTCGACCCGGCGTCGCTCAAGCCGCCGACAGACGCTTACGACGTCTACGTGGCTCCACTCGAAGGGCAGCCGGAGCCGTCTGGGCCGCTGCCTGTGCTGGCATCTTGCGTCCGCCAAGCCGAGCTAATCGCCGCCGACAGCGCGAACGTGCCGACGGATCGCTGCCTGGCGCTACCCGCGCGCTGCTGGTCGGACACGCTGATCGAGAAACTTGGCGAAGCCAACCGGCGCGCTGACGAAGACCTTGCCTACCTGAAGAGCCTGCACGCCGAGATTCTAGGCATCCCGGTCGATAAGCTCGACGAACACATGGCGGCTCAAAAGGCCGAGGAGGATCGATTGCGTCAAGAAGCACGATCGGCGGCGCCAGCGCGCGCGTCGACGAGGGGTAAGGCGGCGAAGGGCGGCGACGCAATCGGCATCGGCCGGGCTGCGTTGTCGGAGCGGCAGCGCGAGCTGCTCGCCCACATCAGGGTTGAGAACAACTTGGCTGTGTACACGAGCGAAGAGCGGATCGCGGATTGGGACCTGCTCAAGCGCGTGATGCTGGCGCTGGGCGGAACCTGGAAGACGGGCGGCAAGAAGGCGCCGGGCGGGTTCCGCTTTCCTGACGACTTGGACGCAGCGGAGCTCGTGCGGCTGGCCAAGGAGACGGGCGAAATCACGGACCCGAAGGCGGCCGGCTACTTCCCAACTCCGATTCCGCTCGCTCAACTCGTAGTCGAACGCGCTGGCATCAAGGCAGGCGCGCGCGTGCTCGAGCCGAGCGCCGGTACCGGAGCGCTAGCGAAGCAAGTTCTCCGCCTGCAGCCGGACGTCGGTGAGATCGTTTGCGTTGAGGCGCTCGCGAAGAACGCCGTGGTTCTCGGAGAGCGCGGGTTCAAGGTGCACGAGGCGGACTTCCTGTCGCTGAGCGTCGCTGAGCTCGGCACGTTTTCCGCCATCGTCGCAAACCCTCCGTTCTCGCCGGGTCGGCTCGACATCAAGCACGTGTGGCACATGCACCAGTTCCTGGAGCCGGGCGGCGTGCTCGTCGCGATCATGAGCAGCGGCGTCCAGTTCCGCGACGACAAGCTCGCCACCGACTTCCGCGCCTTCGTGGCCGCGAACGACGGTGAGGTCTGGAGCAACCCGCCCGGCTCCTTCGAGGAGTCAGGCACGTCAGTCAACACCTGCATGGTCAGGATTCGGAGGTCGTCGTGATCGGACCCGTCACCGAAGAGCAGCGCGCCCGCTACAAGGAAGCGTATCGCGCCTACTGCCTGGCAAGCGCCGCGCTGCACGCCGTTCGCCAAGAATGGCTGCCTGACAACCCGCCGCTACCGGAGTCGGCCCACTGCGACTCGCAATACATCGCCAACCACGTGGTTCAGCAGCAGCTGATCGAAGAGGTCCGCGCCGAGATGGAGGCCGAGCGTGGCTAGCCTCGTCCTTTGGTTCCTCCGCCTCTTCAGCACCTTCCGACAGCTGGAGGCCGAGCACCAAGAGCTCACCCGCCGCGTTCTCATCCTTGGAGTTGGGGCGTACGGAATCGAGTCCCCAAACGGCACCGCTCGCCGAGTCGAGGGCGAGGTGCTCAAGACCTTGATGCAGCACACGCCTGCGCACATCGTGGTGTCGATCGCAGGGTCGACCGTGACTCACGACGACGTGCCGGCGAATGAGCTGCGAGTTCAGCTGATTCTGGGAGGTGGACGGTGAGCGCGCGCTGCACCCGCTGCGGCATTGAGGGCGACGAGTCGTCGCTGACCACGCAGGTCACATGCGCGTTGCCCAGAGAGCGCATAGATGCCTGCCGCGAGCGTGAGATAGCAATGCTGCGAGCGCGGCTCGGTCACCAGGCAGCACCGCCACCGAAGCTGCCTGACAATACGTGCGGCGACTGCAGGCTGCCGCGCGCCCCTGAAAGCAACCCGTTCGTTGATGGCGAACACTGCCCGCGTTCACGCCGAAACTACGCTAGTGAGACGTGCGCCGAGCGCGACTGCCTGAGCATCGGGCTCGCCAAGGCTCATGCCAACGAGGCGCGGATGCGAGGCCTCCTTGTGACGGTGGGTGAGGCTCTAGACGCTGCGATTGCAGCACAGGACGGGGACCATGGCTGACCGCCGCCGCTACGTTCGTGCGCTACGTCACCTCGCCAGCGCTTCGTCGCGCTCTGAAGGCGAAATGGAGCGTCTCTTTGGCTCAAGCGTCCACGGTGAGCTGAAGGCGCTGTTCCTAGCCAACCACATTGAATTTGATCTCGGCGAGCGCCGCCGCTGGCGCCTGACCGCATCAGGACGAGCAGAAGCGCGTCGCGTGATGTCAGCAAGGGCGGCAGCTTGAGCCAAGCCCCGCTGACCGCCGAAGCCGCGATCGCTAAGTACCGGCCGCTGATCAAGGCTCGCGCTCGCCACTTCTGGCGCGGCTACCTTGCCACCCGCTGCGCGCTTGAAGACCTAGAAGCCGTGGCAACGATCGCAGTTTGGGAGGCGACCAAGCACCACCGAGCGGACGGTCCGGCGAAGTTCGGGACCTACGTGACCCGAGCTATCGAGAACGAGCTCATAAAGGTCGTTAGCCACTGGAGCAGAAGGCGCCGCAAAGCCTCGCTAATGAGCCTTTCCGCGGGCCCAGATGGCGAGGTCGCCGTCGATCTCGAAAGCCCAGATCCGAACGCTTTGGAACGCGCCTCGGCAGCGGATTGGCGCGCTCAAGTGCGGGCTGCTGTGGACAAGCTCAAGACCAGACAGCGCCGCATCATCACGCTGCGCTACTGGCAGGACCAGCTCCAAGCAGAAGTCGGCGAAGACCTCGGCGTAACTCGGCAGCGCGTTCAGCAGCTCGAGGCCGAGGCGCTCAACGCGCTGCGCCCGAAACTTCGTCACCTTTGGAACGGAAGCCGCGCAGCATGACCGCAGAGCAATCACCCAAAGGGTTGGCTCGTGCTCTTACGATGGCGATCCACTCGGAAGAGGATCGCGTCGATCAAGCGTGGGACGACTACTTCGCTGCGCCCGAGTGTGAAGAAGATGAAGCGCTCGAGAAGATTCGCCTCGCTCAGGTGAAACTAAACGATGCCATCGCGCGCAGAGCCAAAGCCGTGGCGGAGGCAAGCGGAGCCTCGCATTTGAAAGTGGTGACCCGTGGCTAGATTCGGATGTGCCCTTTGCGGAGCCGACCTCGACGATGCTTGCGCCGAGTGCGATCCAGCTGCTTGTGCGCTGCGCCGCTACACCGTGCTCACGGCGCTGATCGCGGACAAGGACACCGAGCTAGCTGGACTCCGGGCCCGACTGCTCGAGCTGGAAGGGCGCATCAACACCCCGCACACCGCGGAGTGGCTCGAAGCCGTCCAGTTGGAAGCCGCCCACCAGGTCGAGCGCTTCGGCGCGAGGCACGACGCCGGCAAGCAGCCGCAGGATTGGTTCTGGCTGATCGGCTACCTCGCCGGGAAGGCGCTGGCCGCTGCTGTCGTCGGCGACGATGAGAAGGCCAAGCACCACACCATCTCGACCGGCGCCTGCCTGCTGAACTGGTTTCGCCAGCTGACTGGCGACAGCAATCGCATGCGCCCCGGCATCGCAGATCCGGAGCGCGGCTGATGGCTGACCGCACTAACATCTCTCCCGACCAGGCGACGTTTGATGCCTTCACGGCCGAACGCGAGCGCGCCCTCCGTGCCGAGGGTCTGTTCGACGTAGCCGACATGTATCGCGAGCTCCGGGAGCGCCTACTGATGGGCGTGAAAGCATCGGGGCCACCCTTCGACTGCGAAAGCTTCGACCGCGGGCGCACGACGGCGCTGCTCAAGAGCCTCGACACCTTCCCCAATGAGCTGACCTGGTACACCGAGGCCGGAGAGCCGCTCGCGATCGAGGAAGCCAGGGTAATCGGCGGGTGGCTCCCGAAGAGGCGGGTGAGCCGTGGTTAGCGCCCGCGGCAAGGTGCCCGAGAACGGCAATTGGAAAGCCGTCCACCTCTCGCGCTCTGAGGTGCTGGAGCTGGTGTACGGCAAGCTCCAAGTCATCGAGGGCGAGTGCTCCGAGATTCAGGATCGCGAAGCTCACGCTCGGTACGACAACCTTCCCGCCTTACAACAGCGACTGAAGCGTATCGCCATCGAGGCCAAGCGCTGCGCCAGCCTCATCGAAACGCACACCCGTGTTGCCACGGCTGGGCACTGCATTCACTGCGGAAAGACCTACGCCGAGCACGACAGCGACGCGAAGCGCCGGGAGGGAAAGCCGGACGGCCTTCTGCCCAGAAAGCTCGCGAACCCCGCGATCGATAGCCTGCGCTGCCTGGCCCTGCAGCGGCTGTTCGAGTCGGTAGAACTCGACACGTACCAGCCCCTGCCGATGGTGGAGGTGGACCTTGGCTGAAGGCATCAACCGCTACACGCCTGCCCAAGAGCTGAACCGTCAGCACGCGGCGCAGTACGAGAAGCAGAAGCCCGACATCTGGACGGCCTGCCTCTGGGCGTCGCGCGAACTCGCGGCCGAGTGGGACGGTAGCCGCCGGGCTCACCAAGCGATGAGCAGACACGGGACGAGCGAGAAGCACTTCGCTTTCCATGTGCGGGAAGGTCGGATCATCATCAACTGCCTGACCGCTACCGCCAGCGGCTGGAAGCGGATCAAGAAGATCGCGAAGGACAAGGCCGCGGAGGCGTACGGCCACCCGCTGATCGTGACGTTTCGCGACGAAGCTGCCGCGGCTGCTGAAGCGGCATCGAAGGGCGGCGAGTAGATGCCCCAGAAGCATCCCGCCCCCACCTCCCTCTGGCCAGACGCCCGCGTTTTCGTGCCTGGCGCCTACCCGATCCCAGCGGGCTACTTGCCAGCCACTCACCCGTTCCTCAAGACCTTCTCCTGCGGACACCGGCGCGAACCGCGCGCGGAGCGGTCGCCCCGTCTGCAGTGCCTGGCCTGCGAAAACCAAGACCGGCGCAATCGCCGACACTGGGCCGCGCTCTCGCTGGTTGCGCTGCTGATGCTGGCCCTCGTGGCGTTGAGGTGCAGCAGTGGCTGATATTCGCCAAGGCGACAACGCCGACGTGATGCGCGCCATGCACGAAGCGGGGGAGCGCTTCGTGCTCGTCTACTTGGATCCGCCCTTCGCGACCGGCCGCGACTTCGAGACCACCGGCGGCGAGATGGCTTTCGCTGACCGCTGGGACAGCCTCGACCACTACCTCGAGGTCCTGACCGAGCGCATGCGCGTCGCGTTCCTGCTGCTCGAGCCTGCCGGCAGCATCGTCGTCCACGTCGACCCGACGGTCTCGCACTACGTGAAGGTCCGGGGCGACGAGCTGTTCGGCCGTGACAACTTCGCGAGTGAGATCGTCTGGCGGTACCGGCGGTGGCCAGCGAAGCGGCCCAATTTCCAGGCCATGCACGACGTTCTGCTCCGCTGGGTGACGGGGCGCGTGCCGGCGACGTTCAACCAGCTCTTCGAGCCGCTAGCGCCGTCAACGACCCGCACCTTCAAACAGGCAAAGCAGTGGGCCGTCGAGCGAGAGGGCGAGCGCGGCAAGTCGCGCTGGAAGTCGCAGGGCACTGAAGAGCTGTCGCCTGGCGCAGCCCTCTCGGACGTGTGGGAGATCCCGATCATTGCCCCGAGCGGGAACGAGCGCACGGGCTACCCGACGCAGAAGCCTGAGGCCTTGATCGAGCAGCTCGTGCTCGCAACAACGAACGAGGGAGACCGCGTGCTCTCCCCGTACATGGGCAGCGGCACCGAGCTCGCGGTCTGCCATCGGCTGGGCCGTCGTTGCACGGGCATCGACTCGAGCGAGGTGGCGATCAACGTCGCGCGTGAGCGCCTCGCGCCGCTGGAAGCGCAGGGCGACCTTTTCAAGACCAGGGAGACAGCATGAGCCGCTACCACCTATCAGACCAAGACGCCGTGGCGTCAGCGCTCCCGCTATTCAGCGAGGAAGTCGCCAAGCTGTACGAGGGCGGCAAATCACTTAGCCAGCTGGCCGAGATCTTCTCGGCATCAAGGTCCACGATCACCCGATGGCTGAAGCAAACGGGAACCCCCTGCAGGCCGAAGAACGGCCCCAAGCCGCACATCGTGGTGGCGTGCGAGATCTGCTCGAAAGAGATCCGCGTTCTGCCGTCCGCAGCCACGCGAAAGCGCTTTTGTTCAAGAGCTTGCAAACACGCGGACACAGGGAAACGCGCCATCGGGAACAGGTATCGCGCGGGCATCGCGCCGTCCAACAAGGGACAGCCGGGCCATCCGGCTTGGAACAAGGGACTCAAAGGGATCCATCTCTCCCCTTCCTCCGAGTTCCGAAAGGGCCACAGGAACTGCCGCGCCGTCAGCGTTGGCACCGAACGCCGCCGCACCGACAAGGCCGGAAAGCCGCGCGTGTGGCTGAAGATTGCTGAGCCCAACGTCTGGAGACATCGGGCTCAGATCGTCTGGGAAAGGGCCAACGGTTCGATTCCGCGTGGGTTCTTAGTCCACCACGAGAATCGCGACACTACGGATGACTCGCTCGGCAATCTGAGTCTTCAGAGTCGCGCCAACCACATAAACGAGCACCGAGAAGATCTCGAGGCCGCGCGCGCCATCCACGGCATCGCGAGAAAGTCAGCATGACGGAGCCAGCACAGAAACCAGGGCGATCGAAGCAGGACTACGGCACTGATCCACGCTTCCTCGAAGCGATCGGTACGCAGTTCGGCCGGATCGGCATCGACCTCGCGTGCCGTCGCGACAACATGGTGGCGCCACTCGGGATCACTGATCCAGATCTCGATGCGCTAGCTCAGGACTGGTCGGATCCGTACGTCTGGAACAGCCGAGACACCGTGGTGGAAACGGTGACGGAAGTTGCGGTGGCGTTCTGCAACCCTCCGTTCGCGAACATCGAACCGTGGGCGGCAAAGCTCGAGACATGCCGGTGGCTTCGGCGCTGGACGCTCATGCTCGTGCCCTACTCGGCGAGCTCTCAGTGGTTCGTCAACCACGTGATGGGCAAATTGATGGTGTACGGCATCCCGCGAATTACGTTCGTCGGAACGACGGCGCCTTACCCGAAGGACCTTTGCTTGATTGCTGCCGGCTACGGCGCCAACGGGCAGGCATTTTGGGACTGGCGAAAGGCGATCGGTTCTGTCTCTCAAGTCGAGGAAGCGACGGCTGCTCAATGAAATTCACCATTAAACGAAAAGACTTCCTGCGCTGCCTTGGTCACGTCGTGCCGGCCACCGACGCCAAATCGACCATGCCAATTTTCGGGAACGTCCTGCTCGTCGCGGACCCTGACAAGCTCCACGGCTGCCTAACTCTCTCGGGGAGCAACCTCGAAATCACGGCGACGATGCACGAGTCCGTCTCCGTCGACGAAGAGGGGGCGATCTGCCTTCCCGCCCGCGCGCTGCTCGACCGCGTCAAGGCCATGCCCGATGGCGACCTGGTCATCGAGGTAAAAGGCACGGAGGCGAAGATCAAGGCTAAGGGCGCGGCCCGAAAGTTCACGCTCCACGGCATTCCAGCTGCGGAGTTTCCGACCATGCCGGAG
>WUUC01006388.1_pt1 | contig 11276 bp, 8 predicted proteins | sample 6278441 | NCBI WGS metagenome assembly WUUC01 (sample SAMN13675441, study PRJNA597444) | soil metagenome | isolation source: soil | place: USA: Washington | collected 2017-10 | reverse complement strand
TGACCGGCGCCAGGCCTTCCGAAATCTCATCGAGCAGCAGCAGACGCGCACCGGTGCGCAGGATGCGCGCAACCGCCAGCATCTGCTGTTCGCCACCGGACAGGCGTGTTCCCTGGCTGGAGCGGCGCTCCCTCAGATTCGGAAAAAGCTCGTAGATCTCGTCGATCGACATGCCTTTGTCCGTCTTGGATACGGCAGGCGGCAGCAAGAGATTCTCTTCGGCCGACAACGATGAGAAGATGCCCCGCTCTTCCGGACAATACCCCACGCCCAGGTGCGCGACACGATGCGTCGGCAGATCGATCGCTTCGACGCCATTGATCTTGATCGAACCTTTGCGTGTGCCTGTCAAACCCATGATGGCGCGCAGCGTCGTAGTACGGCCGGCGCCGTTGCGTCCCAGCAGGGTCACGACCTCGCCCTGCTTCACCATCAGATTGACGTCGTGCAGGATGTGCGATTCGCCGTACCATGCCTTCAGGTTGCTGATTTCCAGCGCAGGAACTGCTGTAGCCGACATCAATGTGCTCCTTCCAACTCGCCCGCCGTGGTGCCCATGTAGGCTTCCATTACCTGGGGATTTTTCGATACCTGTTCATAGCTGCCTTCGGCCAGCAGCGAGCCGCGCTGCAGCACCGAGATCTTGTCGCAGATGCCCGCAACCACGCTCATGTTGTGTTCGACCATCAGAATAGTGCGTCCGGCAGATACCTTCTTGATCAATTCGGTAACGCGGTGCACGTCTTCATGTCCCATGCCCTGCGTCGGCTCGTCGAGAAGCATCAGCTCGGGCTCCATCGCCAGCGTCGTCGCGATTTCAAGCGCCCGCTTCCTGCCATATGGCAAATCCACCGTCATCGTGTCCACAAAGCTTTCGAGATCGACTTCCCCCAGCAGCTGAATGGCGCGCTCGTTCAGGCGAGACAGCGTCTTTTCACTCTTCCAGAAATGGAAGGAAGTGCCGAGTGAGCGCTGCAGGCCGATACGCACGTTTTCAAGGACGGTAAGGTGCGGGAAAACTGCGGAAATCTGGAAGGAGCGAATCACCCCGCGATGCGCGATTTGCTGCGGCCTCAGGGAAGTGATGTCGGAGCCGTTATAAAAAATCTGTCCGGCCGTCGGCGTCAGGAATTTCGTGAGCAGATTGAAAAACGTCGTCTTGCCGGCGCCGTTGGGGCCGATCAGCGCATGAATGGAGCCGCGCTGCACCTTGAAGTTGACGTCGTTTACCGCGATAAAACCTTTGAAACCTTTGGTGAGGTTTCTCGTTTCAAGTATGACTTCGTTTGTCATCCTTTGTCTCCGTTGTTGCTACAACTTTGTCGTGCTTGTTGCACTATTTTATAGGCAGCATTATGCATCACATTGCCCGATTGCAAAACAAAGTTTGCAATCGGGCCAGTCACTGCTTCGTCATTCGGGAATAATGACCGTATTGTCTGCAAACGTGATTCGATTTGCTGCTGCCGGCGCAAGCTGAATCGGCGGCACATTTGCTGCGCTGAGTGCCGGCGCGCCACCCGGAGCACCTCCGCGCGGCACCGTCCTTACTACTTGGCTCGGCGGCAGAGCAGCACCATTTTTGAGATGCCCGTACATCAGATTCAGTGCCTGCACGAAATACGTATGGAGAGGCACCAGGCGCGTGTCATATCCGGGGAAGCCGAGAAATGCATCGAAGTGCTGCGCATTGGTGACCTCCACGTAAGACAGTTTGCTTGCAGATCCCTCGGCCTGTTTGTTGACTGCGAAATAGGCACGTCCATTATGATTCACCGGGATCAACGCATCGCTGCGGCCATGAACGATGATCGCGGGCTTGGCGCGCAAGTCGCCGCTGCGCAGCACATTCTCCATGCCTTCCCTGACTCTCTTCGAATCGGCAAGCGCCTTTCCCGTCAGGCGCGCACCCGTGACAATATCGGTACCCGTCGCTAGGTTGCGCAGGCAAATTGCGCCGTCGATGTTGTAATCTCTCTCATTGGTAGAGGGAGAAACGGATGCGCTATCGAGCACCGGGCCGCCGACCGAATTGTTGTTGACGACATTGACGCCGGCGCTCGGCGTGCCATTCGCAACGGCAAACAATGGCCCCTCTTGCACGGGCGTGAGCGCGGTCGGCGTGAATGAGGTCGGCGATGTCGGCGCCAGGCTGAAGCCGCACAAGTTATCCTTCACACTGAACTTGCCATACATGTTGGCATAGAACATCGACAGGATCGAATGCGTTCCATAGTGGGATGCATGCAGCAGATCCGAATCGCCTTCCCAGCCGCTTTCATGAAGCTTCTGCAGTGACTCGTCAGCCTGCTCCGCCAGGGTGTTGGCCATCAGCAACCCTTTTTCCTTGAGCGCCGAGCACCTATTGTCCGCCAGGTTGGGATTGATGGAGGCAATCAGTGGCGATGCGCTCAGCGAAGCAGAGCGTGCAGCGCAAGGCGCGTACAGGTTGTGGATGGTGATGGTATCGAAGAGATGCTTGCCCGCGCCGCTGACAGTCGTCGTTCCGCGTTTGATGGTCAGCGCACGCTTGAGTTCGACTTCCGTCACCGGTTCCGATACCGCAACGCCGTCGATAAGCCCCTGCTTGTCCTGCTCCGCCGCCAGCAGGGCAGCACCGCCGCCATTGGAGACGCTCGATGCGATCACGATGGTGTTGGACGGCTTGATGGTCGCCACGCGCCCACGGCCGTTTTTATCGGGCTCACCGAATTTTTCGTTAAGGATATAGAACGCGAACTCCACCGCCTGCAAGGTGTATTTGCCCCAATCCTTCTCTGAATTCTGCTGCGAGTGCGCCTGCTTGATTGCGTAACGGTTAGGCGTGGCCGCATTGAAGGATGCCAGTTCCGATGCGGACAAGTCCGCAGTGAAGTTGGATGCCTTGCCCGCGCTGGCCGCATTCGCACGCGTGCCATTGATCAGGTTGACCGTATTGGCCTGCAGGTTATGAAAGCCGATGCCGCTGCCCTTGTCGGTATAGGCGACCGCGCATCCTTGTTTCAGCCCCCAGTCCCCCGCCGTTCCGATGGCCCCATACACGCCGCGCGAGCCGGACGAGGTCGCCGTCACAATGCAGGGATTCTCCTTGTCGAAGGAGACCGGAACCTGGACCATCATGGTTACATTCAACCGTCCACTGCCGTCATCGGCATAAGCGATGTACTCGTCCCCCGCAATCAGTCCTTCGCCCAGTGTCGGATTGCCGCTGTTGTCCACGTTGGGACCGAAGAAAACACCATAACCGCCGTTGGGTGAAGGATCGATCAGCGCGCGATAGTTGCTGTAGATCGTCGCCTTGCGCAGTTCGGCCGGTGTCGGATTTGCCGCATCGGCATAAGTCGGAGCCGGCCCCTGAAGCCCGCTTTTGCCAAGGCCGGCAGTCAGCAAATCGTTAGCAATACCGTCGTAACTTGCCTTCTGAATCGCGCCGATGAAATGCGGCTTGTGATTGATGTCCTTCGCAATTGCGTTGCCCAACGCACCGCAGCCGGCAAAAACGCCGACTGAAGCAAGGAAAGAGGTAAAGCCAATTTTCTTACGGGTAACCGTCATGTCTCGCTCCTTAAAATTGCCGGCCAGCCTGCACCGGAGTTAAGTGGTTTTGTTATTGTTGGTCCTTAAGGTTCCCAGCTTTTACGCTACAGCTTCTACGCTATTGCTCTTACAGCGTCATTCCCCCGCTCACTTCAATCACTGCTCCGTTGATGTAGCTGGCCTCATCGGATGCGAGAAAAGCGAATGTGCTCGCGATCTCTTCCGGCTTGCCCAGCCTGCCCAGAGGCACCCTCTCCTCCAGCGCACGTATGACTTTCGCCGGCATGGCCTTGAGTATCGACGTCTCAATGAACCCGGGACATACTGCATTGACGCGAATACCGTGTTTGCCCAATTCACGCGCCCAGGTCTTTGCCATGCCGATGACACCGAACTTGCTCGCAGCATAATTGGTCTGGCCGAAATTGCCGTAAAGGCCGACTATCGATGAAGCATTGAGCACCACGCCCGCCTTGCGCTCGATCATGGCATCTACCACCGCCCTGGTACAGTTGTAGGTTCCCTTCAAATTCACGTCGATCACCTTGTCGAACTGCTCGTCGGTCATTTTCTTGAGCTGCGCGTCGGCGACAATGCCGGCGTTATTGACGAGCACATCGATCTGGCCATACGCGTTGAGCGCGCCTTTGACCATCGACGCGATGCTCTGCGCATTGGTCACATCCACCTTGAAACCGATGGCCTGGCCACCCTGCAGCCGGATCTCCGCCACGGTTTCGGCCACTGTATCATCCAGATCGCATACGACGAGCCTGGCGCCTTCTTTCGCGAATTTCAGAGCGGTCGCCTTGCCGATTCCCCTGCTTGCTCCGGTAATGAGCGCTACTTTGTTTGCGAGCCGCATGTTGTCTCCATGACCTACTCAAATTTTTTTGACGCGCCCATTCGAATGCGTTTTGGCTGGTGCGTCATCATTATTGTCAGGCGGTATTGGCAATAGTCATGCCAATCAAACTAAGTCATTGATTTAAAAGAAATAATATTAAATTGGAAGATTATGCGGGCAGCAAAAATTGAATATCGGCATAGAAAACTGTCCATATTTTGGACAGTTTTCATGCTTTCTTCTTTATCTTCTTGATAATCAAGATGTTATTGGATGTCTAAATATTGGACATATGTCTAAATATTGGACAAAAGGCCAAATCCCTCGATCTTCTGGTAAAGGCTGGCCCGCGAAATCCCGAGCATGCGCGCGGCCGACGCCTTGTTTCCCCCGGCATTGTCCAAGGCCGCCATGATGAGGTTTTTTTCCAGCTCGGCGACCGCTTCCGGAAGCGGGCGAATCTCGGATGCGGGGATGGATGCCGGCGCCGCTGGCGCAGTCGCCTTTTTCTGTTCGATCTCTGCTTCCGGATTGATCGACAGGATGGACGCAAAGTCCTCCGCCGTGAGACTGATGTTATCGGTCAGCATGCCTGCCTGCTCCAGCGCATTGCGCAGTTCGCGTACATTGCCCGGCCAGCTATATGCCGCCAGAGCGGCGCGGGCCGTCGGCGTCAGCTCGCGTTGCGGCATGCCTGTGCGCTTGGCAATCTGTTCGAGCAGATGCTCGCACAAGGCATCGAGGTCGGCTCGTCTCTCGCGCAGCGGCGGCAGCACGATCGGCAGAACATTCAAACGGTAATACAGATCGGAGCGGAACTTGCCTTCCGCGACCAGCTGCTTGAGATCGTGGCTGGTTGCGGCAATTACCCGCACATCGACCTTGATGATGGTATTGGAACCGAGAGGCTCGATTTCCTGTTCCTGCAGCACCCGCAGCAACTTGGCCTGCACCTGCAGCGGCATGTCGCCGACTTCGTCCAGAAACAGCGTGCCGCCATCGGCAATCTTGAACTTGCCGTCACGGCCTTTTCGCTCGGCGCCGGTATAGGCCCCCGGCGCCACTCCGAAAAATTCCGCTTCCAGGAGCGTCTCTGGAACCGCTGCGATATTGATGCCGACAAAAGGACGTCCCGCTCGTCCCGATGCAGCATGGATTCCGTGCGCAAGCAATTCCTTGCCGCTGCCGGTTTCGCCCAGCAGCAATACCGTCGTATCGAGTTGCGCCGCTCTGCGGGCCCGGTGCTTGAGTTCGAGCGAGACCGGACTGACGCCGATGAAACTCGAAATAGAGTATTTGGTATGACGCAGTTGAGCCAGCTCTTTTTGGGTGTTGGCAAGCGCCCATTGCAATTCGGTGAACTTTGACACCAGCGGCTTCAGGCTTTGCAGGCGATCATAGAGTGCAAAGCCGATCGCGCCGAGGACCTTGCCTGACTCATCCTTTAACGGAATGCGCATCACCACCATCGGCTGATCGCGGATCATCATGATATCGAGCAGGATAGGTTTGCCGGTATGAATGATCTCCCGCATGCGACTGTTGGGAATGATTTCCTCAACCGCTTTTCCCAATGCGTCGTCGGGGTTCTTCAATCCGAGAAAGGTTGCGTACTTGTCGTTGATCCAGACGACACGGCAATGGTCGTCTACCGCCAGGGTGCCTTCGCATGAATCATCGAACAAATCCAGCAGGGATTGCATGCCGACGCGCAGAATGCTATCGACGTCCAGGGAAGAGCCAATGGATGGTTTCATATCGTCTCCATTAAAACCAATCGGGCAAGAGCGGATTTTCTAACGGCCGTATCCGCGTTGAACCAACCAACCTGTCGGATTATAGATGCATGCAAGAAAGCTGGGGAGCTGCTTTTTACTGCCTTGAGATGCGTCACTTCGGCTCTACCCACCTGTGCGCCATGCCGAAGCTTGATGCGATAAATGATTCCAACCTCCGCGGCATTGAATGCATACGAACAGGAATCGCGGCAAGCTTTTCCATCGATCCACTCATGCTCCTTCGGAGTGTCATCATCACAATGCCAGGAAGTGTCAACAACTCGTTCAGTTCATGATGTATGCCAATTGCGGCAAAAGTAATCACGACTAACCTTGCTGCATATTTGAGAAATCGTTCATAGCATCAAGCCTTTTTGTATTGTTGCTTATACGCCGATGAAAATTTTATCTCCCCTCATCTGTCTGTAGCGTCCGGAAACATTTGTGGGCAGACATGCCGATGCACGATGCCGACACGTAGCAAGACCGAAACTGGTGGAAAGACTAACGCGAACACAGAGGGCCTGATGGGCGACCATTTTGTTCAGTTCTATGAAGAGGGAAGTTTCCTCGTCGAAGAAGTATTGGGTTTCATTGGTACCGGACTCTGGTCCGGTGATGCGGGCCTCGTCATTGCAACCAGATCGCGTCTGGGAGACCTGGAAAGACGTTTGAACCAAAATGGATTGGGAGGCGGCTCCATGCCGGCCCATGCAGGTCGATACATCTGTCTTGATGCAGAGGAAACACTGTCGCAGATCATGGTAGATGGTTGGCCGGATGAAGCACGCTTTAATGAAGTCATCGGAAGCGCGCTGCGGCGGGCATCAAACGGCGGCAGCGCGCATGTACGCGCCTATGATGAAATGGCAGGCTTTTTATGCTCGGGAGGAAGGCAGCAAACTGCAATCCGTATGGAACAACTATGGAGCGGCATTGCCAAGATCCATTCTTGTTCTTTGCTGTGCGCTTACCCGATGAGCGCTTTTTCCACGGAAGAAGACGGCAAATCCTTTAACGATGTCTGCGCCGTACATTCCCATGTATGTCTTGCGGAAAGTTTTACGCTGCCGACCGGTCAGGACCAGTTGCGCAGAACAATCGCCATTCTGCAGCAGAAGGCCAACGCTCTCGAATCGGAAGTTTCCCGGCGCAAGGTCATCGAAAAAGAGCTCCACAAGCGCGAGCAAGAACTATCCGATTTTCTCGAGAACGCGGTCGAAGGCATGCACCGGCTGGGAGCAGACGGAGAAATCCTGTGGGCGAACAAGGCCGAACTGGAACTGCTCGGCTATACGCCGGAAGAATACATCGGCCATTACATTACCGAGTTTCACGTCGACCAGAATGTCATCGCGGACATTCTCGGCAAGCTGCGGCGCGGCGAAACGCTCTACGATTATCCCGCACGCATTCGATGCAAGAACGGTTCGATCAAGCATGTGCTCATGCACTCCAATGCGCTTGTTGAAGATGGCGATCTGATTTCCACGCGATGCATGACGCGCGACGTAACCGATCGCGTGCGACTGGAAGAAGAACTGAACAAGAGATTGCATGAGCTTGCCGATGTCGATCGGCGCAAGGACGAGTTTCTCGCAATGCTGGGCCACGAACTGCGCAATCCGCTGGCGCCAATTATGACCTCGATTGAATTGATGCGCATGTACGACCACGATGCCGATAAGATCGCGCATGCGCGGGAAATGATTGCAAGACAGGTAATGCTCATGACGCGCCTGGTCGACGATCTCCTCGACGTCTCCCGCATTACTCGGGGAAAGATCGAGCTCAAGATGGAATCCGTGTCTCTCGATTACATCGTGGAGCGGGCACTGGAACTTGCCCGTCCGCTCATCAACGAGCGGCATCACCATCTCACCCTGAACCTTCCTGCCGAACCCATCCAGCTATTCGGCGACCCTGCCCGCCTGCCTCAGGTGCTCGCGAATCTGCTGCATAACGCGGCAAAATATACCGATATCGGAGGCTCCATTTCACTCAGCGCCCGACAAGGAAACGGCAATCTGGAACTTGTCGTCAGCGATAACGGAATAGGTCTGGATGCCGAACTGCGCGACAAGATCTTCGATCTGTTTGTGCAGGGTGCGAATTCGATGGCGCGTGCGCGCGGCGGATTGGGACTTGGATTGACCCTGGTGCGAAGCCTGGTACGACTGCATGGCGGGAGCGTTGAAGCGCGCAGCGGTGGCCCTGGTTGCGGCAGCGAGTTTGTAGTCGTACTTCCGCTCGGCACGCCATCCATGGAAACCGGTTGCCGCAGCGAACCGCAATCTGAGATGGCAGTCTCGACGTCACAGCGGAAAATTCTTATCGTGGACGATAACGTCGATGCCGCAGAGTCGCTGGGAGAATTTCTCAAGGCATGCGGCCACAACATCCACATTACCCACGACGGCGTCACCGCAATCAATATCGCTTCCCATCTACGCCCCGATGCCGTCATCCTGGATATCGGATTGCCGACGATGGACGGTTACGAAGTCGCACAATCCCTGCGCTCCAAGGTGGGGCTGACGTCATCCCTATTGGTGGCAGTCACAGGCTATGCGCAGGAGCGGGACCGGATCAGCGCGAAAGCGGCCGGATTTGATTACCACTTCGCCAAACCGCTCGACATCAAGAAGCTGGCAACCGTTTTGTCCGGCATGAAATAACGACCGCGAATAAAAAAGCCGCTCGCAGCGGCTTTTTTATGACAGGAGCGATTTGCAGCGTCCCGAAACTATCGTTTCAGGAGATCAAGAATTTCGGAAAGCTCGTGGCGAATGGTCACGGTGTCCACATCGAGAGGCGGCAAACCGCTTGTGAGATCCTCCCCTTCAGCAATGCGGCTATCCAGCTTGTTACGCGCTCCGCTGATCGTAAACCCCTGCTCGTATAGCAGTTCGCGGATGCGGCGGATCAGCAGCACTTCATGATGCTGATAATACCGGCGGTTCCCGCGGCGCTTGACCGGTTTCAGCTGGGTGAATTCCTGTTCCCAATAACGCAACACGTGCGGCTTCACCCCGCACAGCTCGCTGACTTCGCCAATCGTGAAATAGCGTTTTGCCGGAATCGGCGGCAAAACGACCACTTCTGGCTTGTTGGCTCGATCGTTCATGGGTCAGGTCAGGCCACGCGCGCCATCAGCTTACTGCTGGAATCTTCCACCATGCCTTTCAACTTCTGGCTTGCATGGAAAGTCACGACACGACGCGCGGTGATCGGGATTTCCTCACCGGTCTTGGGATTCCTGCCCGGGCGCTGCGGCTTGTCGCGCAACTGAAAATTGCCGAAGCCGGACAGCTTCACGGATTCTCCGCGCTCAAGCGCATTGCGGATCTCATCGAAAAACGTTTCGACCATGTCCTTCGCCTCGCGCTTGTTCAAACCGACCTGCTCAAAAAGAAGCTCGGCCAGTTCGGCCTTGGTCAAGGTAGGCAGGTCCTTTTCCGCCTGCGTACGGGCCTGAGCTTCCTTTACTGCGCGATTGAGGTCTGCTGCCAAAATGGATTGAAGTTCGGCTGAGTTCACGTCATTCATAGTAGATTTGTCCCCCACCCTGGCATATTTTGAGGCCTTTTATGCACGCAATTTGGCACCGTGATTCTTCTCGACGGAGGCAACAAATGCAGCCATCGCGGCATCCACTTTGTCGTCCTGCAGGGTAGTTTGAGTATCTTGCAAGGTGAATCGGAAAGCAAGACTTTTTTCATCATTTTCCAAGCCCTTGCCCCGATATTCATCAAATAAAACAATGGCTTGCATGATAGCACACGCCGGATTAGCTTGCCGCTCCGCAATAAAAGTATCCACCAGATCCTGCATCGAAACCGATTGTTTGACGACCACTGCGATATCCCGGACCACTGCGGGGAATTTCGAAATTTCCTGATAAACCGGCACGTCGCGCGCGCGCAATGCCTCGGCATCCACTTCGAACATCACCGGCGCCAGCGGCAGGTCATACTTTTGCTGCCAGCGAGGATGCAGCTCGCCGATGAAACCAATGGCTCGACCGTCCAGCACAATTTGTGCGGAACGCCCCGGATGCAGGGCCGGATGCTCGACTTTGACGAAGCGAAGAGCCTTCGGCGCAAAAAGCGCTTCCAGATCCCCCTTGATGTCGAAATAATCGACATTGCGCGTCGGCTGCCCCCACTGCTCTTCCGCGGCCGGACCATATGCAATTGCGGCGATCCGCTTTGGCTGGTCATAACCCGCAACGGACAACGGCCCATCCTGTACTTCAGGATTGCGCAGATATACCGCTCCGACTTCGAACAGCCGCACACGATTGAGCTTGCGGTTGAGGTTGTAGCGCACATTTGCGATCAGGCTGGCGACCAGCGACGTGCGCATCACGCTCATCTGGCTTGCGATGGGATTGAGCAGCTTGATCGGATTCGTATTGCCGGCAAAATCGGCTTCCCAGGCCTCTTCAACGAAGCTGAAATTGATCACTTCCTGATAATCGAGATCGGCCAGTTCCCGGCGCACCGTAAATAGCGAGCGGGTATTCTCCGGCGCGATGCGCATCATGTTGGCAGCAACCGGCGGCAAGGCGGGAATGTTTTCAAACCCGTAGACGCGCGCGATTTCCTCGATCAAATCCTCCTCGATTTCGATGTCGAATCGATAAGATGGAGGAGTCACGGTAAACAGGCCGGGCGCCTGGGTGAAGGGCAATCCGAGGCGCGTAAAGATATCGGCGATCTGCTCGTCGGCAAGTGGTATGCCGATGACCTTGATCGCGCGTGCAGTACGCACGTTGACCGGTTTGCGCTGCGGAAGATTCACGATATGGTCATCCACCGGTCCAACCCTGGTTTCCTTGCCGCCGCAAATCTCCACAATCAGCGACGTAATGCGCTCGATATGTTCGACCGTCGTTGCATAATCGACGCCGCGCTCGAAACGATGAGCCGCATCGGTAGAGAAGTTATAACGGCGCGCGCGCCCCTGGATGGCCTGCGGCCACCAGAATGCGGCCTCCAGGTAGATATTCTGCGTATCCAGCGACACTGCCGTGGCGTCACCGCCCATGATGCCGGCGAGCGATTCGATCTCCTTGTCATCCGCGATCACGCCAACCCACTCATCCACAT
>WUUC01086192.1_pt1 | contig 11277 bp, 8 predicted proteins | sample 6278441 | NCBI WGS metagenome assembly WUUC01 (sample SAMN13675441, study PRJNA597444) | soil metagenome | isolation source: soil | place: USA: Washington | collected 2017-10 | reverse complement strand
CATCATCCATCAGGAGCTGGCGCTGGTCCCCGAGCTGAGCATCACCGAGAACCTCTTCCTCGGCAACGAGGGGGCCACCCGCGGGGTCATCGACTGGCTCGGTGCCACCCGGCGAGCCACCGAGCTACTGGCTCGGGTCGGCCTGCGGGAGGATCCGAACACCCAGATTAAGAGCATCGGCATCGGCAAGCAGCAACTCGTGGAGATCGCGAAGGCGCTCGCCAAGGAGGTGAAGCTGCTGATCCTGGACGAGCCCACCGCGGCGCTCAACGATGAGGATTCCCGGCACCTGCTGGAGCTGCTGAGCGGGCTGCGTAGCAAGGGAATCACCTGCATCATGATCTCCCACAAGCTCAACGAGATCGAGCAGATCTCCGATTCCATCACCATCATCCGCGACGGCAAATCCATTGAAACCCTCGACGTGAAGGCCGACGGCATCAACGAGGACCGCATCATCAAGGGCATGGTCGGGCGTGACCTCGACCACCGTTACCCACCCCGCACGCCGTCGGTGGGGGAGATGCTCTTCGAGATCGAGGACTGGACCGTGCAGCACCCGGACGACAGCAGCCGGCTGGTTGTCGACGGTGCGTCCCTGTCCATCCGCCGCGGCGAGATCGTCGGTCTGGCGGGCCTCATGGGCGCCGGGCGCACCGAGCTGGCCCGGAGCGTATTCGGCCAGTCCTACGGCCGCAAGGTGGCCGGCGACCTGCGCAAGGACGGGAAGTCGCTCAAGCTCAAGAATGTGCAGCAGGCCATCAACGGCGGGCTCGCCTATGTCACCGAGGACCGCAAGAGCCTGGGCCTCAACCTGCTGGACAACATCAGGGTGTCCATCACCTCGGCCGGGCTGTCGAAGATTCGCCGCAACCTAACAGTCGATGACAATGCCGAGATCAAGGCGGCCAACAAGTACCGCAGGGACATGAAGATCAAGGCGCCGTCGATCGAGCAGGGCGTCAACACGCTCTCCGGCGGCAACCAGCAGAAGGTGGTGCTCGGCAAGTGGATGTTCACCGAACCCGACGTGCTCATCCTCGATGAGCCCACTCGCGGGATCGACGTCGGCGCGAAGTATGAGATCTACGAGATCATTAACGCCCTCGCCGACAGCGGCCGCGGCGTCTTGATGATCTCATCGGAACTGCCCGAGCTGCTGGGCATGTGCGACCGCATCTACACATTGAGCGAAGGCGTGATCACGGGCGAGGTCTCGCGCGCGGACGCCAGCCAGGAGACACTCATGCGCTTCATGACCAAGGGAAAGGGCCCGCGATGACCTCACAGACCACGCCGAAGGAGTCCTTCGGCAGCCAGGTCAAAAAGGCGATGGGCGGAAACGTACGGCAGTACGGCATGATCATCGCCTTGTTGGCGCTGGTCCTGCTGTTCCAGATCCTCACCGACGGGTTGTTCCTGCAGCCGCGCAACGTCACCAGCCTGTTGGTCCAGAACGGCTACATCCTGATCCTGGCCATCGGCATGGTGATGGTCATCATCGCCGGGCACATCGACCTGTCGGTCGGCTCGGTCGCGGCCTTTGTCGGTGCCACGGTGGCCATCGGCATGCAGAACTACAGCCTGCCTTGGCCGGTGGCCATCCTGCTCGGTCTGTTCGTCGGGGTGCTGGTGGGTGCCTGGCAGGGCTACTGGGTCGCCTATGTCGGTATACCGGCGTTCATCGTGACCCTGGCCGGCATGCTGCTGTTCCGCGGGCTGGACCTGATGATGCTCGACGCCTCGAGCGTGGCGGTGCCCGAAGGCTTCCAGGTTATCGCCAATGGCTACATCCCCGAGATCGGGCCGGTCACGGGCTATCACAACCCGACGCTCGTGCTGTCCCTGCTGCTCGTCGGGGTGGTCGTGGTGCTCGAGCTGCGCAAGCGCGCGGACCAGGCCAAGCACGGCATGGACGTGCCGCCCATGGCCCTGAGCGTAGCCAAAATGGTGCTCGCCGCCGGCGCGATCATGGTCTGCGGTCTGCTGCTGGCGTCCTACAAGGGGATCCCGGTCGTCGGCCTGATCCTCGGCGGCCTGGTCGTTGCCTACTCCTTCCTCATGCGCAAGACGGTGTTCGGCCGCCACATCTACTCCGTCGGGGGCAACGCCAACGCGGCGCGGCTGTCCGGGGTGGACACCAAGCGCGTCGACTTCCTGGTCATGGTCAACATGGGCGTGCTGGCCGCGGTCGCGGGGATGGTCTTCACCGCCTATCTCAACGCGGCGAACCCCAAGGACGGCACCGGCTTCGAGCTCGACGCCATCGCCGCGGTCTTCATCGGTGGTGCCGCGGTGGCCGGCGGTGTGGGCACCGTCCTGGGGGCGATGATCGGTGGACTGGTCATGGGCGTGCTCAACCTGGGTCTGGCCAACCTCAGCGTCGACTCCAACTTCGTCCAGATCATCAAGGGCCTCGTGCTGCTGCTGGCCGTCGCCTTCGATGTCCGGTCCAAGATGCAGGGGCGGTCCTCGTTCATCGGCATGATGATGTCGGGGTTCAATCGCTCGTCCACGAAGCGGCCGACCGCGCCAGCGCCGACCGTCACCGGTTCGGGACTGACCAGCACGGAGACCAGCCGCTCGGCCAGCCCCTCGGGGGCACCGACCGATCCCGCGGATCTGCCCCCCGGTCTCGATGATCTCGACCGGCCGGGCAGCGCCGTGGATTCCCGCAAATAGCGGAGCGCTGTCCAACCGACACCTCGCCGCGCTGCACCCCGGCACCGGGGTCCACGGTTAGCCGGTGTCGGGCAGGGTGATGGGGGGTGGGGGGCCGACGGCTCTCATGAGCGTCTTGCCATCGGGTCTGATCCAGATCCAGGTGTCCCGGGTATCGCCGTCGGCTGCGCCCCAGGCTGTCCGGTGGGCGGGATCGGCGCTGCGCTGCAGGGTCCAGCCCCCCTCGTGCAGGAGGCGGTGGCAGTGGTCGCAGACCTTGGCGCCGTTGAGCAGGTCGGTGGGGCCACCCGCGGTCCAGGCGATGAGGTGGTGGTTGTCGCAGCGGTCGGGGGGCTGGGTGCAGCCCGGGCCGACGCAGCCACCGTCCCGGACGGTCAAGGCCGTGTCCTGGGCGGCGGTGAACAGCCGGGTGGTGCGTCCGAGGTCCAGGATGTGGGAGGCACCGGCCAGCAGGACCCGGGTGATGAGCGGGTCGCACACCAGTCGCGCGAGGGCCGTCTTGGCCAAGGCGGCGCCGCCGGGGGTCCGGGCGGCGGGGGCGCCGGGGCGCCCCAGGACGGCGCCCAGGTCGGCGGTGATGATCAGCTGGGGGCGTTTCCCGCGGGCGCGGGGGGTTTTCGGGTCGCAGATGGCACGGCGGATCAGGGACATCAGGGCCTCGGCGCGGCGCCGGGTGGCGGTCATCGCATCCCGGTGGGCGCTGGCGGCGAACAGGGCTTGTTCTTCGTTGGACAGGGCGGCCAGGAGCTCGGCGCCGGACACGGGGTCCAGGTTCGCCTCAAGGTGGACCCGCCCGCGCCAGCCGCTGCCAGCGGTACACCGGTTCCACTCGGCCGGGTCCGGGCGGGGGGTTCCGTTGCGGTCGGCGGCGTCGTCGGCCATGTCGTGGGCACGGTCGGTGAGTTGTTCGCGCAGGTGCGCGGTCGCCGCCTGCAGCCGGGTGGGGTCGGTGGCGCGGGCCGCATCAACCAGCGCTTGCTCGATCGGGGACAGCGCCTCGGGCGGGGCCTGCGAACCGCCCCGGGCCAGGCCGGTGATGACCTCGGCATGGGCATGGCTGATCTGACCGTTCGCGAGGGCGGCGGCGACCAGCGGCAGGGCGGGCAACCCACGGGCGACCCGGACCTGCCTCGCGGCGTCCCGTGCGCTCAGGTGCAGCTGCCCGCGCAGCCAGGACACCGTGGAGGCTGCCCCGTCCTCGGCGCCGCCGCCACGGGCGTCGAAGGCCTCCAGCACCGCGGCCCGGGTCGCGGCCAGCGCCGCGGCGGCGACCTCAAGACCGCGCAGGGCCTCGGCCAGCGCCGCGGTGGGCCAGTCGGCCGGGTTGGTCTCGGTGACCTGGGCGAGCCCGGCGTGCACCAGGCCCAGACCCGCCGCGACCGTCACCCGCTCACCCCCACCCCGTCGCCGCCCGAACCCCTATTCGAACGCGTGTACGAAGAATATCGATCGGGTCGGACAACGACCAGAACGCCCGACCAATCTGTGGAAAGCCCTAGCGGGAACCACCCCAGCCGGGACGACCCCCCAACGCGGCGACACTCGCCACTGCCAACAGCACCGGCACACAGGGCCCCGAAAACTCCCTCGACAACTCACAAAGATGCCGAGGACCGTTATTTCATGACCTCGACATCGCTCACCGCGCGCCAACTGACCGTGCTGCGAGCAGCCTGGCTGTTCGACGGGGTCGGTGCCACCCTGCTGCCCGACCCGATGGTCTTGATCGACGGCGCCAGCATCATCGCCGTGCAGCAGGGTGGCGTGCCTCCCGCTGGCGCCCTCATCGTGGATCTCGACGATGCCACGCTGCTGCCCGGCCTGATCGACACGCATGTGCACCTGGCTTTCGACGCGACATCGGACCCGGTCGGCCACCTCGCCACCCGCAATGACGCCGATGCTCTCACCGCCATGGAAGAGGCGGGACGCGCCGCGCTGCGCGGAGGAGTGACTACCGTACGCGACCTCGGCGATCGGAACTACCTCTCGCTTGGCCTGCGAGGATCACTCGATCTACCGACGATCGTGGCCGCCGGGCCGCCCATCACCACTCCCGGCGGGCACTGCCACTACCTCGGCGGGGTCGCCGCGGACGGCGTGACCGGCGTGCGGGCCGCGGTGCGTGATCATGTCGAACGCGGTGTCGACGTCATCAAGATCATGGCGAGCGGCGGCGCACTGACACCCGGCACCAGGCCGGAGCTTTCGCAGTTCAGCGCCGCGGAACTGCGAGCAGCCGTCGAGGAGGCACACCGGCACGGCCTGCCCATCACCGCCCATGCACACGGCACCCAGGCCATCAAGAACGCGGTCGCCGCGGGAATCGACGGGATAGAACACGTCAGCTTCTGGTCCGAGGACGGGGTCGATGAACCAGGCGTGCTGATCACGATGATCGCCGATCAGCGGATCACGGTTGGAGCCGGCGTCGGCTTCCTCCCCACCCCCGGCCAGCCGCCGCCTGCGGTCGCGGTCCGACTGCCACTGATCTTCGCCAACATCGCCCGCCTCTATCAGGCCGGTGCACCGATCGCCGCCGCCACCGACGCCGGGATCGCCCCGGCGAAGCCGCACGACGTCGTTCGTCGCGCGCTACCCCAGCTCACCCACATCGGCATGGGCACGGCCGAGGCATTGCGCACGCTCACCTCAGTGGCGGCCGGGGTGTGCGGCCTCGCTCACCGCAAGGGCCGCATCGCTGCAGGATTCGACGCCGACCTGCTCGCCGTGGATGGTGACCCCATCAGGAATCCAGAGACCATTCACCGGATACGCGCCGTTTATCACAACGGTTTCGCCGTCCCTGGAGCGGACACGCAGGCCCCATGACGCTGCGGATCGACTTCATGGCCCGATGCCTCAGATCTGCGCCATGTCCACAAACCGTGAGTAGTGGCCCTGGAATGCAACCGTGATCGTGGCGGTGGGACCGTTGCGGTGCTTGGCGACGATGAAATCGGCCTCACCCTGACGCGGTGATTCCCGCTCATAGGCGTCCTCGCGATGCAGCAGGATCACCATGTCCGCATCCTGCTCGATCGAATTGTGGACGGTGATCCCGTTGGCCAGGAAGTTATGGTTTCCCAGCACCGTCGCGTCGTATACCTCCTGCTCACCCAGCGCCTCCACGCCCACGATGCGGTCCCACAACACATCGTTGGTGGCGAGCATCTCCAGGTCTGCGTCCCCGAGAACCGCCGCGACCCACGCCAGCCGGTCGCCGCAGGGACGGAGTCCCCGCGTGGTGCTGCCCCCAGGAGCCATTGCCGTGGACTGGGCAAGTTCACGATGAGAGACCCGGGGAGCGACCAGTGCCTCGCGGACCTTCGACCACACGCCCCCCGGAACTTTGTCGATTTCGGCGGTGCTCATTGGAGTCGTGATGGGCTCGCGTAGGCGGGCCTCGTGCGGGGCCGGCCGTCCGGAACGGCCGATCTCTTGGAGGAACCGCTTCTGGTCCGCACGTTCGGAGATGTGCAAGCTGAAGGCGGCTCGATGTCCCTCCCTTTGGTCGTCGGACTCCACTCGGCACGAGATGCCAAAGCGCAGCAGCAGCCGTGACACGTCATTGATGAGTTCGCGACTGGTCGATGAGTAGGAGATCCGATCCCCATGCCCGTGCTTCGCTACGGTGCTGGAGCCGCCAGTGGACCACAGGCGGCGCAGAAACAACGCGATCTGCGACTTGGGTAGCGCGAAGAGGCCAGGCGGAATGGACTCCACCCGCCCTGCCCCCACCGGGTCATCGCCGATCAGGTGAGCAAGCATGATCACGTCGGCGTCGGGCCACTCCCCCGCCGGCTCAGTCGGCGCCCCGACGTGACGGGCCACCGCCACCCGGTCCCCGAGCACAAGGTCGCCGAGGGGCCGCCACCCGTTGTACGTGAGGAACGGGTGGTTGGCCGTTGCATCAACCACTTTGCCGGAGGCGAGGCGCAGGCGATGCACCTGCTTGCGTCCGCTGGAAAACGCGTGCGTCATGGTGGCGGGCACATAGCGCAGGCTGGAGTCCAGCGACCACACGGGCACGTCACGCTCACCGGTGGCGATCAGGTCGCCCAGCGTCACCTCCGCACCCGTGTCGGCGCGCAGCACGCGGGTGCCGGCGCTCAAGCAGCCAGACTCGCGCAGATCCGCCATCTGGGGGCGCTTGTCGGTGCGCTGCTCGGCTCCGCGGTTGAGCTGGGAGATGGCCACGACCGGCACCTCGAGCTCCTTCGCCAACAGCTTGAGCTGGCGAGAGAACTCCGACACCTCTTGCTGACGGCTCTCCACGCGCTTGCCGGAGGTCATGAGCTGCAGATAGTCGATCACGACGAGGCGCAGCTCGTGGCGTTGCTTAAGCCGGCGGCACTTGGATCGGATCTCCATCATTGTCATGTTCGGCGAATCATCGATGAACAACGGCGCCGAACTGACCTCGCCCATCTTGCGCGCCAACCGGTTCCAGTCGTCGTCGGTCATCGAGCCCGAGCGCATGTGGTGTAGCGGCACGCGAGCCTCGGCCGACAGCAAGCGCATCACGATCTCGTTGCGGCTCATCTCCAGGGAGAAAATGCAGCTGGCGAGTCCGTGCCTGATCGACGCTGACCGCGCGAGGTCGAGCCCCATCGTGGACTTGCCGAGCGCGGGCCGGGCCGCCAAGACGATCATCTGGCCCGGGTGCAGGCCGTTGGTCAGCTGATCGAGTTCGATAAAGCCCGTGGGCACGCCCACCATCGCGCCGCCGCGCGAGCCGATCGCCTCGATCTCATCGAGTGCGCCCTCCATGATGTCGGACAGCGGCAGGTAGTCCTCGCTGAGCCGGCGGTCGGTGACGCCGTAGATCTCGGCCGAGGCGCGGTCCACAATCTCATCGGCGTCCGCGCCGTCTGAGGCGTATCCGAGTTGGACAATCTTGGTGCCGGCCTCGACCAGGCGGCGCAGGATCGCGCGCTCCCGCACGATCTTGGCGTAGTAGCCCGCGTTGGCGGCCGTGGGGACGGACTGCATGAGGGTGTGCAGGTAGGGGGCGCCGCCGATGCGGGCGATCTCGCCCCGCTTGGTGAGCTCCGCCGCGACGGTGATGGCGTCGGCGGGCTCCCCGCGGCCGTAGAGGTCGAGGGCCGCGTCGAACACCAGCTCGTGGGCGGGGCGATAGAAGTCGTGAGCGCGCAGAACCTCCACGACATCGGCGATCGCGTCCTTGGACAGCAGCATCCCGCCGAGGACGGACTGCTCGGCGATCACGTCGTGCGGCGGGGTGCGATCCGCGGCGCCCCCCCGTCGTGCGCCGGAGGCGAGGTCAAAGGTCTCTGCCATGCTCACGTGGACCACCCCTCCCTCTGCCGGCACGGACGTTCTGCCGGTTGGCGCCTGCTCCCGGTGAGCTGCGTGGACTCAAGGCTTGCGGACGGGTGTGACAGTTTCGCTGACCCGCGGCGGAGCGCGGCGCCTTTGGACCGCGAAGCCAAAGGACCACGAAAGCACCGAACCAGGCGAACCTAGGCCCCGGGGCGGCTTGCCACCCAGCCGGTCATCCACAGGTGCTGTGGACAGATTGTGGATAGTGGTTACGGTCCAGCGGAGGCCGGGGGACGGCGCTGTGGATGACCGTGGGGACGACGCAGTGCCCCGGCTCCCCCCTACGTTTGTGACCTGGTAAGTCGTTGTTCACCCCCTGTGGGAGAGAGAAATCCGGGAAGTTGGGTGGCCCGGACGAGCGGTCGGTCCGAGTCACAGATCTATGTAATAGTCGAGATGGAAAGCAGCCCTTACGTGCCGAGCGCCAACCATGACCCTAGCCGCGGTCCACGGCACGTATCAGGATGGCCGCGGTTGCGCCACCCCCATGACCGCGAGATCCTGCGGCTGGCCGTCCCGGCATTCGGTGCCCTCGTCGCCGAACCGCTCTTCCTGCTCGCCGACTCCGCGATAGTTGGACGGCTGGGCACCCCCCAGCTGGCGGGCCTGGGGGTCGCCGGCGCCATCTTGGTCACCGCCGTGAGTTTGTGCGTCTTCCTCGCCTACGGCACCACCGCATCGGTCGCCAGGCGCAGCGGCGCCGGCGATCTGCGCGGCGCCCTCACTCAGGGGATCGACGGGCTGTGGCTGGCCCTGGGCGTGGGCGCGACGCTCACTGCCCTCGGTCTGGGCGCCGCACCGACGCTGATCGAAGCCTTCGGCACCTCGGCGAGCGCAACGCCGTACGCGGTCGTCTATCTGCGGATCAGTCTGTTCGGCATCCCGTCGATGCTGCTCGTGCTCGCCGCGACCGGCGTACTGCGCGGCCTGCAAGACACGCGTACCCCCCTCGTGGTCGCCGCCACGGCCGCCGCGGTCAATCTCGCGCTCAACGTGGCCCTGGTCTACGGTGCCGGGCTCGGTGTCGCCGGCTCGGCGCTGGGCACGGTCCTGACCCAGACGGGCGCTGCCGCCTGGCTCGTCACGATCGTCGTACGCGCTGCGCGGGCCGAGCACGCGACGTTGCGACCCGATCGTCGGGGGATCCGCGCCGCCGGGACCGCGGGTGTACCGCTGCTGGCACGCACCCTGACGCTGCGCGCTGCGTTGCTTGCCGCGTCCTACGTCGCCACCACGCAAGGGGATGTCGCCCTGGCCAGCCATCAGGTGGCCTTCGCGGTCTGGAACCTGCTGGCCCTCGCGCTCGACGCTCTCGCGATCGCCGGGCAGGCCATTGTGGGGCGCTACCTCGGGGCCTCGGACGTGGCGGGCACCCGAGCGGCCACCCGGCGCATGGTCGAATGGGGGGTGTTCGGCGGCATGCTGGCCGGCGCGGTGGTCGTGCTGGCTAGGCCTGCGTACGTGCCGATCTTCAGCACCGATCCCGATGTCCGTCAGCTCCTGGCCTCCGTGTTGGTGGTCGTCGCGCTGATGCAACCGGTCGCCGGGATCGTCTTTGTGCTTGACGGCGTCCTCATCGGCGCCGGCGACGGGCGCTACCTCGCGGTCGCGGGCGTCTGGACGCTGCTGGCCTTCTTGCCGTGCGCCGGTCTGGTGCTCGCCACCGGCGCCGGTCTGGTCGCGCTGTGGTGGGCGATCGGCGTTCTGATGCTGGCGCGCCTGGTGACGCTGGTGCATCGGGTACGCACCGATGCGTGGCTGGTGACCGGGGCGACCCGCTGACCCCCGAGACCTCGCGGGTGACCGGCGGTCAGACGCTCGCGTCGGCGTCGTGCATGCGGTGCGGCAGCCCCCGGATGTCGGCCCAGTACTCCTCGCGCACGTCCTCATCGACGTGCACGGGCACCCGCTCACCGAAGAGACGATCACCACCGTCCCTCTTGGGACCGGAAACCCAGTACTCCTCCCCCGTGGTGACATCGAAATGATTCCCTTCGATGCCTCCACCGCGCAGCCTGCGCAGCCGCTGATCGCCGTAGTAAAGCGTCCGGCGGCTCTTGGAGAACGTCACCCGGCCAATGCGGGCCGCCCCCGACAGCCCAGTGGCCTTGGATTCCATGTACATGATCCGACTCTGCACTGGACCATGATTGCCCCTGGACGGGTCGCAGCAGAAGCCGCGCGTGCGCTCAGGGTCCAGCTCAGACCAACTCGCCGAAGCCGCCGCTGAACCCATCCCTCGTCCCCGAGCTGTGGGGCCTCGGACGCGAGGACGGCCCGCCGATGATCGGCCAAGCGGGCCGTCCTGGTGGGCGCTGGATCCGGCTCAGGTGGGCACGACCTGCAGGGTCACCGTGGCGTTGACCTCCTCGTGCAGGCGGACCGAGACGGTGTGCTCGCCGATGGTCTTGATCGGCTGCCCCAGCTCGATCTTGCGCTTGTCAACCTCGACGCCGCCGGCGGCCCTCACCGCGTCGGCAACATCGGCGACGGTGATGGAGCCGAACAACCGACCGTGCGACCCGGCCTTGACGGGCAGCGTGACGGTGAGGCCCTCGAGGCGACCCCGGACCTGCTCGGCGTGGCCAAGATCGCGGATCTCGCGGCTGGAGCGGGCTCGCTTGATCTGCTCGACCTGTTTTTCACCGCCGCGCGACCAGATGATTGCCAGGCCTCGAGGAACGAGGTAGTTGCGGCCGAAGCCGTTCTTGACCTCGACGACGTCACCGGGGGCGCCGAGGCCGGTCACTTCCTGGGTGAGGATGAGCTTCACGGGGCCAGCCTCCTCAGCGCGCGGTGGACGTGTAGGGGAGCAGCGCCATCTCGCGGGCATTCTTGATCGCCGTGGCGATCTGCCGCTGCTGCTGAACAGAGACGCCGGTCACCCGACGGGCGCGGATCTTGCCACGGTCGGAGATGAACTTGCGCAACAGCGCCGTGTCCTTGTAGTCGATGTAACTGATCTTTGCGGTCTTGAGCGGATTAGACTTCTTCTTGGGCTTTCGCACGGGGGGCTTGGCCATCGTGGTGCTCCTGATCTTCTCAGTAGCCCGGCGTGAGCGGTGGTCAGCGGCCGGGATGGTCTGCTCGGAATTGCGGAGAGTTGCTCGATCTCGGGATCAGCCGGGAGTGAACCGGCCGTTAGGGCGCAGCGGCCAGCGATGAGCGGCTAGAACGGGGGCTCGTCGTAGTTGGCCGAGCCGCCGCCGCCCCAACTGCCGGCGGTGGAGCTGCCGGGTACGGGAGCAT
>WUUC01082713.1_pt1 | contig 11278 bp, 13 predicted proteins | sample 6278441 | NCBI WGS metagenome assembly WUUC01 (sample SAMN13675441, study PRJNA597444) | soil metagenome | isolation source: soil | place: USA: Washington | collected 2017-10 | reverse complement strand
GGCCGCCCCAGGAGCGCGGGAACAGCTCGTACCAGGCGCTGAAGCGCGCCTTCACGCGGTCGACCTCGATGATCACCGGCTTCTCGAGGCTGGCTGGGCCCTCGCGCTGCTGGGCCTCCTCCATGCTGTGGAAGAGCTCGGGGCCGAGCGCGACGTCGAACTTCTGCTGCATCGGCGCGTCGGGGTTCTTCAGCACCTCGAGCGCGGCCTGCAGCGACCGGCGCGCCTCGCCCTTGCACTTCTCGATCGCCCGCTCGATGAACAGCACGCCCTCGGCGATCTCGCTCGAGAGGTCCTCGTCGAGGTCGGCGGCAACCTTGCGGCGCAGCTCGTCGTGCCAGGTCGCCCAGCGGTCGGTCCAGGCCTCGATGCTGAACTGCCACGCGCCGGTCGTCTCGACCGTGAATTCGCCCGCCCAGCGGACGCCGTTGACGTGCGCGTCGACGGCGTGCATCGGCGTCTCGAGCCACCTTCGCCCGCCCGGCGCCTTGTATTTGACGACGGCCTTCAGCTTCTCGTGGCCATCGCGGAAGATGTCGGCGGAGACGGCGACGGTATCGCCTACGGTGCGCTTGACGGCGTACCGCCCGTTGTCCAGGACGGGCGCCGGCTTTGCGATCCTGATCCGGCTCGGACGTTCACTGCGCTTCGGTGCGGGCATCTTCGGCTGGAGTATCCGACAAGTCGACCATATGAACCTGTCTCGTTCTTCCGGGGTGCAGCTGCACCCGACTTCTCTGCCCGCCGGACGGCTCGGTCCGGGCGCCTACGCGTGGGTCGACTGGCTCGCCGCGGCAGGCCAGACGTGGTGGCAGATGCTGCCGCTGGGGCCGCCGGACGAGCACGGCTCGCCGTACAAGGCGGCCTCCGCGTTCGCGGCCTCGCCGGAGCTCCTCGCCGATCCCTCGGCGCCTGTGTCCGAGTCCGAGCGGCTCGACTTCCGCGACCGGGCCTCGGACTGGATCGGGGACTGGATCGCGTTTGCCGGCGTCGAGGCGCTCGACGACCAGGTGCGGTTCGACCGCGAGTGGGGCGCGCTGCGGGCGTACGCCGCCGACCGCGGTGTTCGCCTGATCGGCGACATCCCCATCTATGTCGCCGAGGGCTCGGCCGACGTCGCCGCCCACCCGGAGATCTTCAAGCGCGGGTTGGTGGCGGGCGTGCCGCCGGACGCGTTCACGGACAAGGGGCAGCTGTGGGGCAACCCGGTCTACGACTGGCCGGCGCTGCGCAAGACCGGCTACGCGTGGTGGATCGCCCGGTTCCGGCGCATCTTCGAACTCTTCGACCTGGCCCGAATCGACCACTTCCGCGGCTTTGTGGCCTACTGGGGCGTGCCCGCCGACGCGAAATACGCGCTCGAAGGGTCCTGGAAGCGCGGGCCGGGCCGCGCGCCGTTCGACGCCGCCCGCGCCGCGCTCGGCGACCTGCCGCTGATCGCCGAGGACCTCGGCGTGATCACGGAGCCGGTCAAGCGGCTGCGCCTGGAGCTCGGCCTCCCCGGCATGGCCGTGCTGCAGTTCGGCTTCACGCCCTCCGAGCGCGACACGCAGCACGTGTTCGCCAACCACGTGGAGAACCAGGTCGTCTACACCGGCACGCACGACAACGACACGGTCCGAGCCTGGTTCGAGGGCCTCACGCATGCGGAGCGGGCGCTGCTCGACGAGGAACTCGAGCGCCAGCGGATCGCGGACCCGGAACCGCACTGGGCGCTGGTCCGGCTCGCGTTCGCGTCCAAGGCGCGGGTGGCCATCGTGCAGCTCCAGGACGTGCTCGGGCTCGGCTCCGAGGGCCGCATGAACCAGCCGGGCAGCGTCGGCGGCTGGGGCTGGAGGCTCGACGAGATGCCCTCGCTGGACCTCGCGAAGCGGCTGCGCGAGGCCACCGAGGCGTCATCCCGGGTCTAGGCCCAGCAGCACCTTCATCTGCTCGACGCCGGCCAGCAGCGCGGCGAGTGGGCGGACCAGGAGCGTCACGTCGGTCGCCTTCCCGTGACCATCTTCGATCACGCGGAGCATCCCGTCGACGTGGCGCTCGGCGATCACCGCGCTGAACGCGACCACCGTGTCCCGGTCGCCGCGCCAGACGGCCGTCGCCTGCGCGTCCGAGATCACCTGCGCGAGCGCCGTGAAGACCCGGGCGATCGTCTCATGGCCCTGGTAGTCCGCGGCCGGACTGTGGAAGCTCGCATCGGGCGCGAGCAGGGCAAGCGTGCCCGGGACGTCGCCGGCGAGGAAGCGGTCGTGGAACTCAGGCACAGTTCGGCTCCGTTCAGGTTGAATTGGCGCACCGCCGCACGCCCCGCCGAAGCATGAACGTCCTCGCGCTGTACGACATCCACGGCAACATCGATGCGCTCGAGGCGGTGCTGGCCGATGCGCCGCGCCCGGACGTTTTCCTCGTCGGCGGCGATGCGGTGCCCGGACCGTTCGCGGCGGCGGTGCTGGACCGGCTGGAAGGCGCGCGGTGGATCCGCGGCAATGGTGAGCGCGAGGTCGCCACCGCGGCGAACGAGACGGCCGTGATCTCGGCCGCGGAGCTGGGCGACGAGCGGGCTCGGGCGTTGGGCGGGCTGCCACTCACGCTCGAGCTCGACGGCGTCCTGTACTGCCACGCGACGCCGCGCAGCGACGAAGAGATGCTGACCCGGATCTCGCCCGACGAGCGGTACGCCGAGGCGCTGGCCGGCGTCGACGCCAAACTCGTCGTCGCCGGCCACACGCATCAGCAACACGACCGCACGGTCGGCGACGTCCGGTTCATCAACGCCGGCAGCGTCGGCCTTCCGTACGAGGGCGACGGCGCGGCGCGCTGGCTGTGGGTCGCCAACGGCGTGCCGGAACTGCGCCGGACCGCCTACAACGCCGCCGCCGCCGGCCGCCGGATGCTTGCGGCCGGCTGGCCGGACGAGCGCTCGATCGGCGCGGCGCTGATCGAGCCCGTCCCGGCGATCGAGGTCACGCGCTTCTTCGAAGGATGAGCTACCGCTCCATCCTGCGGCGCCCGCACGTGCGCGGCGTCGTCGCCGCGGCGTTCGTCGGCCGGCTGCCGATCGGGATGACCGCGCTGGCGATGGTGCTGCTGGTCGAGCACGCGACGGGATCGTTCGCCGCCGGGGTGGTTGCCCTAGCCCGCGCCACGCTCGCGAGCGACCCGCTCGACGAGTGACTTGGGCGCGACCTCGGCGTACGCGTCCTCGATCGCGCCCGCGATCTCGTTCCAGTCCAAGCCGCGATTCAGATGCACGCCGAGCCAGCCGCGATGGCCTACGTACGGGGGCCGGAAGTAGTGATCGGGCTCGCTCGCCACCAGCGCCTCCTGCATCCCGGGCGGGGCGGCGCACCAGATCGCCAGCCGCCCGTCGCCGTGGTGGTCGTCCAAGAACATCGCGAACGTCTTCTTGCCGCGCACGAACCACGCCGGCGAGCCGTGGCTGAGCCGCTCCGTGGCTTCTGGCAACGCGAGGCAGATGTCGCGGACGCGATCGAGTTCGCTCACCCGCCCCAGTATCGCGCCAGATCCGAGATCCGCGCGAGCCCGAGGCGTGACGCCGTGTCGGTCTTGGTCACGAACACGTTGCGGTTCTGCGCGCTCGAGCGCCGCATCGGCACGGCGCCGATCCGCGCCAGCGCGCGGCGCAGGCCCGTCGTGGGGCTGGCCAGGTAGCGCAGCAGCGAGCCGTCGTAGCCGAGGTACATGTCGATCAGCCCGCGCCGCAGCCGCCTCACCGCCTCAGGCCGCAGCCCGCGGACGCCGCGCACCGAGACGCGATAGCCGCCGGTCCGGAGCGCTTCTGCGTACAGGTACGCGAGGGTCTCGTTCTCGGCGAAGTCCATGAAGCCGATGTCGATCCGCGGTCCGTTCCGGGGCCCTCTTCCGCTCGCCAGGCCGTTGGCGTCGACGAACTCGCCGCCGACCGCCTCGGGCATGCGGCCGTCGACCAGCGCCTGGTTGAGCCCGCGCAGCGAGAGCGTGGTGAGCACTGCCGATGCCGCGTTCAGCCGGCGGCGGATGTCGCGCGCGCCACGCGACCCATAGGCCCGCAGCAGGTCGCGCCGGACGACGGGCACGACGCGGTCGGAGTGGATCATCCGGCGGTCGTCGCGCAGCGTGACGATGTCCGGGCGCGAGACCTGCGGGCTCGACGAGAACGCGACCGCCACGTCGGCGACCCCGTCGTCGAGCGCGGCGATGCCCGCGTCGGCGACCGTCAAGGGAACCAGCGAGGCCTTCACGTCGAGTCCGTACGCGGACTTCAGTCCCACCCCGCAGCCTGGGTTGACGAGGCAGTCCTCGGGCGCGGCCAACCGCACCTGTTGCGCCTGTGCAGGCGCAGCAGAGAGCCAAACGCCGATCGCAACACCCAGGGCCAGGGCCCGCATGCAGATCACCCTATCCGGTTGATGCGATGAACATTTGGAGCGGTATCGTCGCCCCCGTAGGAGGGCCGTCCGCTTTGCACCGAGCGTTCCCCATCCTGGCCGCGGTCGCCGCGGCGCTGCTGGCCGCCCCACCGGCCGCCGGCGCGCCCGTCGACGCGCTGCAAGGCGAGCAGTGGGCGGTCGGGCCCGACACGGTGTTCGACCTCCCGGGGGCCTGGGAGCTGTCACAGGGCACCGGCGTCGTGGTGGCCGTCGTCGACTCCGGGATGCGGCTCGACCACCCCGACCTCGCGCCGAACGCGTGGGTCAACTTCGCCGAGGTCCCGGGCAACGGGGTCGATGACGACAGCAACGGCTACGTCGACGACGTGCACGGCGTCGACCTCACCACCGGCCAACCCGGACACGACCTGCACGACGGCTACGGCCACGGCACCCACGTCGCCGGCACGATCGCGGCCGCCGCGAACGGCCGCGGCGTCGTCGGGGTCGCGTACCGGGCGCGGCTGATGACGGTCAAGGTGCTCGACGACCGCGGCGCCGGCAGCACCGGGGCGGTGGCGGAAGGGATCCGGTACGCCGCCGCCAACGGCGCGCGGATCATCAACCTCAGCCTCGAGAGCACGTTCGATGACCCGCGCATGCGCGCCGCCGTCGATGCCGCGGCCGCCGCCAACGTGCTCGTGGTCTGCGCGGCCGGCAACAGCGGCCTCGATGTCGACCGCTCCGTCGTCTTCCCGGTCTCGATCGCGGCGCCGAACCTCGTCGGCGTCGCCGCGACCGAGCCGGCCGAGGGCACGAGCCTGCCGCAGTTCTCCAACCATGGCCGGCTCACGGTTCCGGTCGGCGCGCCGGGCGTCGAGGTCATATCGACGTCGATGAACGGGACGTACGAGATGAAATCCGGCACGTCTATGGCGGCGCCGCACGTCACCGGCGTCGCTGCGCTGATGGCCGCCGTCGCGCCGAAACTGTCGGCCGCGGAGCTGCGCGCGCTGCTGCTCCAGCACGCCGTGCGCACCTCGGCGCCGGTCGGCGCGGGAATGGTCGACGCGCTCGGCTCCGTGCTCGCCGCGAGCACGGCGTCCGGCCAGCTGCAGCCGCCGCAGCTGCGCGTGCTCAGCGCGACCCGCAAGGGCCAAAGGGCACGCGCGGTGACACAAGCCCAGATCGCGCTTCTCGGCGCAACGCAGGGCGTGGCCCGGATCGTGGTCAAGCTCGACCGCCGCCGTGTCGCGACCCTGCGCGCCGGGCGCAGCGTGATGACGGTCCGCCTGCGCCGGCGCACCGGGCGCCGGCTGGTGGTCCAGGCGCTGGCGGCCGACGGCCGCGCGCTCACGGCCGCGAGCCGCCGCGTCCGGGCCGTGCGCGCCGGCAAGCACGGCGTCGGCACCGGCGGCGGCATCGGGGGCGCAGGGTGAAGCGACGGCTGTGCCTCGCCGCGGCGCTGACGGTGTTGGCGTCGCCGTCACCCGCACCGGCCTCCGCCCAGTCGCGCATGATCACGATGAGCGGCGCGAGCCCGCTGCAGGCGCTCGTCGCCGACCTGGCGTTCTTCTACCGCCGCGAGACCCCGCGCGCCCCCCGCTTCGCGCTCGTCGGCGGCGGCACCGGGACGGGGATCGCGGACGCTGCGCGCGGGATCGTCGATGCCGGCATGTCCGGCCGGGCGCTCGCGCCGGGCGATCCGTCCGGTCTGGTCTTCACGCCGTTGGCCTTGAGCGCGGTGTGCGTGGTCACCAACGTCGCCAACCCGGTCCCGAGCCTCTCGCGCGCCCAGATCCAGGATCTGGTCGCCGGACGGCTGAGGGGATGGGCTCAGGTGGGCGGATCGCGGCTGCGCGATCCGATCGCGCCGGTGTCCTTCGACCTCACGTCCGGCGCGCGAGCGGTCTTCCTGTCCGCGTTCGTCGACCTCGAGACGCCGCTCGCGTACGAGCCGCGCACGTTCAGCGCCACCGCCCAGGTGCACGACTTCATCCTCGTCACCCCGGCGGCGTGGGGCTACCTGGATCTGGCGCACACGCGCGGGCTGCACACGGTCGCGTTCGAGGGCATCGCATGCTCGGCGACCGGGGCCTACCCGGCGCGCCGGCAACTCGGGCTCGTCACGCGCGGAAAGCCGCGCGGCGCGCTCAAGCGGTTCCTGCGCTGGGTCGGCCGCGACGCGACGGCCAAGCGAGTGATCCGGACCCGCTACGTGGCCGCCGGCCAGTAGCGGGAGAGGTCCGACACGCGCGCCAGGCCGAGTTGCGCGGCGGTGACGGCCCGGGTGGCGAACACCGTGCGGTGCTGCGCGCGCGAGCGCCGCATCGGCGCGGCGGCGATCCGCGCCAGCGTGCGGCGGAGTCCGGCGCGCAGCCGCTCCGGCGCCGTCCCGACCAGGTACCGCAGCAGCGAGCCGTCGTGGTCGATGTAGACGTCGACCCGCTTCCGCTGCAGCAACTCCACGGCCTCCGGGCGCGCTCCGCCGACGCTCGCCACCCGGACGCGGAACCCGCCCCCGCGCAGCGCGTCGGCGTACAGATGGGCGAGCGTCTCGTTCTCGGCGGTGTCGATGAAGCCCACGTCGATCCGCGGCCCGCGCCGGCGCCGTTCGCGCTTCGCGAGCCCGTTCGCCTGAGCGAACTCGCCGCCGACCGCCTCCGGCAGCCGGCCGTCGGCGACGGACTGGTTGAGCGCCCGCAGGCCGCTCGTCGTCAACGCCGCCGAGGCGGCGTCGAGGCGGCGGCGGACGTCGCGCTCTCCGTAGGAGCGGAGCACGCCGTGCCGCACCACGGGCACGACATGGTCGGCGTACGCCATCCGGCGATCGTCGAGGAGGGTTACGATCTCGGGCCGCGCGAGGCCCGGATCAGAGGACGAGGTGACGGCGACCTCGGCGATGCCGTCGTCGAGCGCGGAGATCCCGGCGTCCGCGACCGTCAGTGGCACGAGCGCCGCGCTTGCGTCGAGTCCGTATGCGGACCTGAGTCCCGACCCGCACGCCGCCCTCTCGAGGCAGTCCAGCGGCGCCGCGAGCCGCACCTGCTGGGCCTGCGCGGGCGCGCCGCTGAGCAATAGACCAAGCGCCAGACCAATCGCCGAGGCGCGCATGGGCCGACCCTAACGGTTGCTCACGTGAACATTTCGAGGCGTAGGGTCGCGCTACGGAAGGAGGGACGCCGCTGCCGCGCCGGACCACAATGCTGGCTGCCGTCACCGCGCTCGCGCTGGCGGCCGTGTGCCCGGACGCCGTCCGCGCGGACACGGAGATCGCGCCCGCCGACGTGCTCGACCTCCCAGGCGCATGGGAGCTGTCCCAAGGCGCCGGCGTCGTCGTTGCCGTGATCGACTCCGGCACGCGACTCGAGCACCCGGATCTCGCGCCCAACCTCTGGCGCAACCCGGCCGAGGTGGCGGGCAACCGGCGCGACGACGACGGCAACGGCTACGTCGACGACGTGCACGGCGTCGACCTCACGCGCAGACGCGGGCAGGACCTGCACGACGACCTCGGGCACGGCACGCACGTCGCGGGCACGATCGCGGCGGCCGCGAACGGCAGCGGCGTGGTCGGCGTCGCCTATCGCGCGAGGCTGATGACGATCAAGGTGCTCGACAGCGCCGGCAACGGCACGACGGGCGCGGTTGCCGAGGGCATCCGCTACGCCGCCGCCAACGGCGCGCGGATCATCAACCTGAGCGTCGAGTCGACCGACGACGACCGGCGTGTGCGTGCAGCGGTGAAGGCGGCCGCCGCGGCCGATGTGCTGATCGTGTGCTCGGCCGGCAACGGCGGCGCGGACCTCGACCACTCGCGGCTGTTCCCGGTCTCGATCGCGGCGCCGAACCTGATCGGGGTCGCGGCGACCGACGAGGCAAACCAGTCCGCGCTGACGCTGTTCTCCAACTACGGGCGGCTCACGGTCGGCGTCGCGGCGCCGGGCGTCGACGTCCTCTCGACCTCCCGTACCGGCGGCTACGAGACGAAGACCGGCACGTCGATGGCCTCGCCCCACGTGACCGGCGTCGCCGCGCTGATGGCCGCCGCCGCGCCGCAGTTGACCGCACCGGAACTGCGCGGGTTGCTGCTCGAGCACGCCGTGCACACCGACGCGCCGGTCGGCGCGGGGATCGTCGACGCGCTCGACTCCGTCCGGGCGGCGCGCACGGCGACCAGCTTCGAGGCCGGCCAGCCGCCGGGCGTCAGGATCCTGCTCGCCACCCGTCGCGAAGGCGTCACCCGTGTCCAGGTCGCGCTGCTCGGCGCCACCCAGGCCGTGCGACAGCTCGCGATCCGGCTCGACGGCCGGGTGATCGCCCGCGTGCGCGCCGGCCGCCGCGTGCAGACCGTCGCCTGGCGTGGCCGCGCCGGACGCCGCGTGACCGTGACCGCGCTCGCCGCCGGCGGTCGCAAGCTTGCATCCGCATCCGCCCGCGTCCGGGCGCTGAGGATGCGATGACTCGTGCGCGCCGCGCGTGGCGCCTCCTCTGTCTGGGGACGACGGCGACTCTCCTCCTCAGCCCGTCCCCAGCGGCAGCAGCCGCGGCGCGCACGATCACCATCAGCGGGGCCAGCGTGGCGCATCCGCTCGCCGCCGACCTGGCGTTCTTCTACCGCCGCGACACCCGGCACGGGCCCCGGTTCCGCCTGTTCGGCGGAGGGACCGCGACGGGGATCGCGGACACGGCGCGCGGCGCCGTCGACGCCGGGCTGACCGATCGCCCGCCCGGCCTCGGCGATCCGCCCGGTCTGCACTACACGCCGCTCGCGCGGAGCGCGCTGTGCATCGTCACCAACCCCGCCAACCCGGCGGCGAGCGTGAGTGACCTCCGAAGCATCGAATGGGCGGGCACCCAAGCCGCCCGCGGCTGGTTCGGGACGCCGCTGGCGCGGACGTTCACCACGCCGGCGCAGGTGCGGGAGTTCGTGCTCGCCACGTCCTCGGCCTGGGGCTACGTGGAGCTGGCGTTCACGGCGGGCCTCAACGTCGTCGCCTACCAAGGGAATCCCTGCTCTGAGACCGCCCCCTACCCGGCGCGCCGCGAGTTCGGCGTCGTGACCCGCGGACGGCCGCGCGGCGCGCTCGGGCGGTTCCTGCGCTGGATCGCGCGCGACGCGACGGCAAAGCGCGTGATCGCGTCGCGCTACGTGGTGCCGTAGCTAGGCTCAGTGGCCGGATGGCCGCGCCGCCCACCGAGCACGAGATCCTCGACGTCAACCGCCGCTACCACGACGTCGCGGCGCAGTCCTACGACGCCAAGTGGGGCATCTCGTTCGGCGAGATCGGCCACCAGCAGGTGCTGGGCAAGATCACGAAGCTGCTCGGCCCCGATCCCGGGCCGTTCGCGCGCTCGCTGGAGATCGGCGCCGGCACCGGCTACTTCAGCCTCAACCTGCTGCAGACCGGCGTGGTCGGCGAAGCCACCTGCACCGACATCAGTCCCGGCATGCTGGAGACGCTGGAGCGCAACGCGCGCGACCTCGGTCTCGACGTGGAGACCGCCGCGTGCGACGCCGCCGAGCTGCCCTTCGAGGACGAGTCGTTCGATCTCGTGCTGGGCCACGCCGTGCTCCACCACCTGCCCGACCTCGACCGCAGCTTCGAGGAGTTCGCGCGCGTACTGAAGCCTGGCGGGAGGCTGTTCTTCGCCGGCGAGCCGTCGCGTTCGGGCGACCGGCTGGCGGCTGTGCCCAAGCAGGCCGCGGTTCGTCTCGGCCCGGCCTGGCGGCGCGCGATGAAGGCGCGCCCGGCGCCATCGTACGCGGGTACCGCGCAGGACGAGCACGCGCTCGAGGCCTTCGTCGACGTGCACGCGTTCGTGCCCGCCGACCTCGAGCGACACGCGCGCGCCGGCGGCTTCACCGACGTCCGCGTCCGCGGCGAGGAGCTGCTGGCGAACTGGTTCGGCTGGTTCAACCGCACGCTCGAGGCGAGCGCGGACCCCAAGGACGTTCCGTGGGGCTGGATCCAGTACGCGTATCGCGGCTACATCCTGCTCCAGCGCGTGGACCGCGCGGTGCTCGAGCCGCGTTTGCCGCCGCGGATCTTCTACAACCTGATGCTCGCGGCCCGTAAGCCCGGGTGAGCACGCCGCCCGAGCACCCGCCCAGCCCGCTGGAGCTGCTCCGCGATAAGCGGGCGCTCGTGGACGCGGGGACCGGGCCGGTCGCGTTCGTCGTCGCCTACGCGATCTTCGATCTGAACACGGCGGCGGCGATCGCCGTCGGGCTCGGGGTCTTGCTGTTCGTGGAGCGGCTGGTCCGCCGCAAGCCGGTGGTCAACGCCATCGGGGGCCTGCTCGTCACCGGACTGGCCGCGTTCATCGCCGTTCGCACCGGCCGGCCCGAGGGCTACTTCGTGCCGCGGATGCTGATCCAGCTCGGCTACGCGGTCGTGTTCGCCGGCTCGGTGCTGGTCCGCCAGCCGGTGACCGGGTTCATCATCGCCACGCTCTACCGCGCCGACCACGGGTGGCGCCAGCTGCCCGCCGTGCGGCGGGTGATGAGCGAGCTGACGCTGGCGTGGGCGGCGCTGTTCGCGATTCGCGCGGCGGTGTACCTGTTCCTTATCGTCACCGGCCGCGTCGGCCTGCTCGCCGCGGCGTCGATCGTGATGGGCTGGCCGGCGTTCGCGCTGTGGATGTTCGCCAGCTATCGCCTGACGCCGCAGCGGCTCAAGCAGCTCGGCGCGCCGCCGCCGCGTGCCGAAGCTCCCGGGCCGCAACCTTGAGCCGCCGGTAGACGTACGTCCAATCGCCCTGCAGCGCGCGAAGCGGCGTCCGCTCGGCGGGCGCGATCAGCGCCGAGGGACGCACGCGGACATCCATCCCGAGCACGTCGAGCGCGCGCTCGGCGATCCACACCTGCCCGAACGCGGTCGGGTGCACGTGGTCGGTCATCACCAGGT
>WUUC01107566.1_pt1 | contig 11279 bp, 7 predicted proteins | sample 6278441 | NCBI WGS metagenome assembly WUUC01 (sample SAMN13675441, study PRJNA597444) | soil metagenome | isolation source: soil | place: USA: Washington | collected 2017-10 | reverse complement strand
TGGATTCGAACCAGCGGCCTCTCGGTCCCGAACCGAGCGCTCTACCAAGCTGAGCCACGCCCCGACGAAGGACTCAGTCTACCGTACGTTTGCCGCCGTCACCAGTGGCAGTTCCTCGACATATTTCAGCGCCTGGTGCGCCGTCATATCGGGCTGCAGCGGCGTGATGGAGATGTACCCGTCGCGCACGGCTTGCCAATCGGACTGGTCGTGCGGTTCCCAGTCGTTATGACCTTCCTCGATCCAGTAATAGGCGCGATTCCGCGGATCGATGCGCTCGCTGACCACGGTGACGTGGTTGCGCTTGGCCTGAACCGTGACCTTGAACCCTTTGTTCGGTCCGAATGGGACGTTGATGTTCAGCAGCGTGAACTTCGGCATGCCACGCTGCAGCACTGCCTCGGACACCAGCGCGGCCGCTTTGGCGCCGGGGCCGAACTCGAAGTCACCATTGCGCCGGTTTTGTGTGGAGACCGCGATGCTCGGGATGCTCAGCAGCGCACCTTCTAGGGCGGCCGACACCGTGCCCGAATACGTCACGTCGTCACCGAGGTTCCATCCCTTGTTGATTCCCGAAACAATCAGATCCGGCTTTTCCTTCATCACGTGCGTGATGGCGACGTTCACGCAGTCGGTCGGCGTCCCGTCGACGGCGAAGACGCCCGGATGCACCGCCTCCACGCGCAGCGGCCGGCGCAGCGTCAGGGCATGGCCAATCGCGCTGGCTTCCTGGATGGGGGCAACGACCGTGATCTCGCCAAGATGCTTCACTGCTTCGGCGAGCGCCCGGATTCCTTCCGAGTGGACGCCGTCGTCATTGGTGACAAGGATTCGTTTCATGGGAATTTATGAGTATAACGTCTTATCGGCTGGTAGCAGGAGGAGCAGCACGGCCGCAAGGACAGCCAACGCCGCGCCGGTCGTGAACGCCGCCGCAGGGCCGAACCGCTCGTACAGGATGCCGAACACGACGCTTGCGAGCAGTGCGCCGATTCCGAGGGCGGCGTTATACCAGCCGAACGCACGGCCTCGCCGGCCCACCGGCGCAAAGTCGGCAACGAGCGCCTTCTCGCTTCCTTCGGTGAGTCCGAAATACGTCCCGTAGATCAGAAAGCACGCAATGAGGCCCGACGCGGACTCCACGCGCGCGAAGCCGATGTACACGCCCGCATAGATCCACCACCCCGTGGCGATGATGGTCTTGCGGCCGAGGCGATCCGACAGCGCGCCCCCGTACACGGACGCCGACGCCTTGACCACGTGCAGCGCAGCCCAGAGAAGAGGAATCCACGCGTCGTTGCCGATTGCGGTGGACAGTCGCAGCAGCAGGAACGCATCGGCGGAGTTCCCGAGGCTGAAGACGAGGATCACGGTAAGCGCGAACCAGAAACGACCTGGAAGCGCGGCATCCTTTCCGAGGCCATTCGGAGCCGTTTCCGTTCGTCGGTTCGCAGGTGCATCCTCTGGCGGCGTGATGCGCTCGACGCTCTCGGGCACGCGAAACAACAGCCAGACCGCCAGCATTCCAGGGACAATCGTCAGAGCGAACAGTGCGCGGTATTCACCAGGCCACACGAACAGAAACGCCGTCGCAATCAGCGGCCCGATGATCGCCCCGGTGTGGTCCATCGCGCGGTGAACACCGTACACGCGACCCCGGTTCCGAGGCGTCGCGTAGTGCGCCAGCATGGCGTCGCGGGGCGCGCCGCGAATGCCCTTGCCGGTGCGATCGATTGCCCGGATCGCGAGGACCTGTGTCCAGCTCGTCGTGATGCCGATGAACGGACGCGCGAGCGATGAGAGCGCGTATCCGACAATGACGATGGGCTTGCGCCGCGACCAGCGATCCGACAGTTGGCCCGAGACGACCTTCAGGAGGCTGTTGACACCTTCGGCGACGCCTTCGATCACGCCCAGCGAGACTGCGCCCACGCCGAGAACTCGCGAGAGATACACCGGCAGCAGCGGGTAGATCATCTCGGTCGCGGCGTCCGTGAACAGACTCACCCACCCGAGCAGCCACACGGGTCGAGGCAGGGCCGGCCGATCGCCTCCACCATGGCGGTCGGCCGAAGGTTCACCCAACATCGCCCGCGTATTCAGCCAATCGTGTCCTTGAAGAGGCGATAGAAATTGCCACCGAGGATTTTGTCAATCGCGTCGCCTTTGTAGCCACGCTTCGCGAGGCCGTCCGCAACCGTTTCCATGCGCCTCGGGTGATTCAATTCCGAGATGAAGAACGGCCATCGGAAGCTGGCGGCATTCACCGGTCGCAGGCGCGACAACTCGTCGATCAGTTTCTGCTTCTCTTCCGGCGTGTCCGGAATGCGACGATGTTCGCGGTCGCTGCCGATCCCGACATGATCGACGCCGCCTACCTTCACGGCGTGATCGATGTGCGCGAGGAAGTCGTCCAGGGTATTGCGCTCCTTCGGACCGATATACGGATTGATCTGGAAGATGCCGAGGACGCCGCCGCGCCGCGCCAGCGCGCGGATTGTCTCGTCCGTCTTGTTGCGCGGGTGATCGAAGAGCGCCTTGCAAGCCGAGTGCGTGATCGCGACCGGCTTCTTGGATACGGCGATGCCTTCGTTCGTGGTCGCGTCGCCGCAGTGCGAGAGATCCACGAGCAGGCCAAGCTCGTTCATGCGGGAAACGAGCTCGAGCCCGAACGTGCTCAGGCCGCTGTTTTGACGTTCGAGGCATCCATCCCCAACAAGGTTCCGCATGTTGTAGGTGAGCTGGATGATGCGGATACCTCGATCCTTGAGGTCCTTCAGCTTGCCGAGATCGTCGCCGATGAGCGTAATGTTCTGGAGGTAGTACACGAGACCAATGACCTTGCGCGTGGCGGCCGTGTCGAGGTCGGTGACCGACGTGGCCCGCATCAGCCGGTCGGGCATCTTCTTCAGCCGCTCTTCGTGGCCGCGCCACTCGCCTTCCATGTCGGCGTAGGCCTCGGCCGCCGTCTGGAGCGCCGGGTTGCCGAGCGTCACCACACAACCTCGCATGCCGCCGGCTCGGATCTCGTCGAGCAGCGCCGGCTCGTAATCGAGGTTGATCTCACCCAATCCGTCAATCACCATGCGGTTGGCGATCGCGCTCTGGGCACTCGCTGTGCCGCCCAGCATGAAGCCGACGCCCGCGGCAGCGGTGGCCGTGCAGAACTCACGTCGATCCATCAGTAAACGCTCCTCTGAGGCTGGGTGCCCTTCGCGGCCAGGGTAAATCGCGGCTCGGGCGGGGCTGCGCCCTGAACGAGAGCCGCGACGTGCTCGCCGACTGCGGGCGCGTGTTTGAATCCGTGGCCAGATCCTCCGCCCGCGATCCAGACGTTCTCGAGTTCGGGGTGGCGGTCGATGAGGAAATCACCATTTGCCGTGTTCTCGTACTGGCAGACGCGTGTCTCGTTCACTGGCGCCCCGCTCATCATCGGCATCCGGCGCGCCAGCCACTGACGCGCCGTTTCGATGCTCCCCATGTCGGCGACTCGATCGTCGTGATCGGGATCGAACGGAGGCCCGTGGCGATCGACGCCCACCTTCAAGCCGCGCTGCTCCAGATCGGGCACGCCGTAGATCCCCGCGGGAAAATCGACCCAGGCCGGCGTGCCCTCTGGGCCGAACCGAGCGTCGCCTGGGGGAACGCCGAAGTAGATCACAACCTGCCGTGTCGGGCGTATCCGACCCGACAGGAGCGCCGGGAATACTTTCGGCAGCCACGGTCCGCATGCGAACACGAATGCGTCGGCTGCCAGCCGACGGCCATCGGCGGTCTGCACATGTGCCAGTCGCGGGGCGGGGTCGGGCGACATGACGTGGGCGCGTACGAGATCGACGCCTCGCGTCGTCAGGTCCGCCACAAGCAGTTGCACGGCGCGCCGGGCCATCAACACACCGCACTCGGCTTCGAAGAGGCCGACGTCTTCCTCGGCGGTGATGTGCGGAAAGCGGGTTTCGAGCGACGTTCGATCGAGCCGCTCGACGACGTGTCCGTCGCGCTCCAGCGTCGCGAGCGTCGCCCGCGTGTAGGCGTCGTCTCCACTCGCCAGCCAGAGAACGCCGCACTGGTGAAAGAGTGGAACCTGGTGTCGTCCAACGCGGTCGAACAGCGCACGCCATTGCCCGAGCGATCGGCGGGCCCATGTCGAGTAAATCGCATCGGGTCCGTAGCCACACCGGATGATGCGCGACTCGTCACCTGAACTCGCGCGCGCGTTGGCTGGACCGTAGGCGTCGACAAGTGTCACCTTGAACCGGGCCGTATGCAGGTGATGCGCTGCCCACGCGCCAAACGCACCCGCGCCGATGACGACGATGTGCACGCGGCGGCCATTGTAGCTGAGCGCAGCAGGGCACGCCCGTTGCAGCCTCAGCGCTCGATGGCGACCCGACCGACGATGGCCACGGCCAAACGGACGCTGAAGAAGGTGTTCGGGCTGGATGAGTTCCGGCCCGGTCAGCAGGAGATCATCGGGTCGATCCTCGACGGGCAGGACACGCTCGCAATCATGCCGACCGGTGCGGGCAAGTCGCTGTGCTACCAGATTCCCGCGCTCCTGCTGCCCGGCACCACCGTCGTCGTCTCGCCGCTGATCTCACTGATGAAGGACCAGCACGACAAACTCGATGGCCTTGGCGTAGAAGCCGCGCAGATGAACAGCACGCTCTCGGCACGCGAGGTGTCCGAGAACATCGAACACATCATCGCCGACCGCAAGGAGTTCGTGCTCACGACGCCGGAGCGGCTGGCCACGACCGAGTTCCGCGAGACCCTCAAACAAACGCCGATCGATCTGGTCGTCGTGGACGAGGCGCACTGCGTCTCCCAGTGGGGCCACGACTTCCGTCCCGCGTATCTCGAAATCAAGGACGCAATCCACGCACTTGGCCATCCGCGCGTGCTTGCCCTCACTGCCACCGCGACGCCCGAAGTCACGCGCGATGTGCTCACACAGCTCGGGATTCCCAAGGCGCACGTCGTGAATACAGGCGTCTACCGGGAGAACCTTCATCTCGAGGTCTGGCGCACCGTCAACGAGCCGCAGAAGCGGCAGCACCTCACCCGCCTGCTCGAGGAAATCCAGGGGACGGGAATTGTGTACGCCGCGACGGTGCGGCAGGTCGACCTGCTCTTCGACCTCCTCGAAGGCCTGGGCTTCAACGTGGCGAAGTATCACGGACGCATGCCGCCCAAGCAACGCCGGGAGAACCAGGAGCGGTTCATGGCGGGCGAGCTGCACGCGATGATTGCGACCAACGCGTTTGGCATGGGGATCGACAAGCCGGATATCCGCTTCGTGATTCATTACGCGATGCCCGGATCGCTCGAGTCGTACTATCAGGAGGCGGGGCGTGCCGGCCGCGATGGTGACCCGGCGCGTTGCGCGCTCTTCTACCAACTCGAGGACCGTCGCACGCAGCTGTACTTCCTCGGAGGCCGGTATCCCCGGAGCGAGGAGATTCGCGCGGTGTACGACGCGCTATCTCGCGCCGGCGCCGCAGCCGAGCCCGTCGGCATCACCCAACTGAAGGAGTCACTCGAGGGCGTCGCTGCCAGCAAGACGAGGGTGGTGCTCGCGTTGCTCAAGGATCTGGGCGTTGCCAAGGAGCGCCGCGGGTCTAAAATCGCGTTGGTGAAGGCAAACCTCTCGGGAGGCGCGCTCGACGAGATGGCGACGCGGTACCGAGAGCGTCACGCCGCCGATCACGAAAAGCTGAACCGCATGATGGAGTACGGCCAGACCGCGCGCTGCCGGTGGAAGCTGTTGCTCGAGTACTTCGGGGAGGACGCCCGTTGGGAGCGCTGCGGCACCTGCGACACGTGCCGGAACCCGCTCGAGGAGCAGATCGCGCCGCCGGGTGAGCATTTCGAGGCCGCCGACGAGCCGGACCACCGAAATTAGTCCGTCGTAACCTTGACCGGTACCCTACGATCGATCAGTGCCTTCCCTGCAAGATGTCCTGACGGTCCGGACGCGCGAAGCAGCGCCTGAGCTCGTCGAGCAGCTCGACAAAGAACGCCTGCGCTGCTACAGCTGCGGCCACCAGTGCCCCATCCCGGATGGGGCCGTCGGCGTGTGCAAGGTCCGGTTCAACCAGGGTGGCAAGCTGATGGTCCCCTGGGGCTACGTCGGCGGTGTGCAGTGCGACCCGGTCGAGAAGAAGCCGTTCTTCCACGCCTATCCCGGCGCGCTCGCGTACAGCTTCGGCATGCTCGGCTGCGACCTGCACTGCTCGTACTGCCAGAACTGGGTCACGTCACAAGCGCTCCGCGATCCGCGGGCGGTGGCACCGCCCAGGGACACGACCCCGCAGTCGCTTGTGCAGGACGCACTGCGTCAGGGCGCCAAGATCGTGGTTTCGACCTACAACGAGCCGCTCATCACGTCCGAGTGGGCGGTCGAGATCTTCAAGGCGGCACGTGAGCAGGGCCTCGTGACCGGGTTCGTCTCGAACGGCAACGGCACACCCCAGGTTCTCGAGTACCTGCGACCGCATATCGATCTGTACAAGGTCGACCTCAAGAGCTTCGACGACCGCCATTACCGCGAGCTGGGCGGACGCCTCCAGCCCATCCTCGACACAATCGCGTGGCTGCACCGATCTGGCGTGTGGGTCGAAATCGTGACGCTGTTGATCCCGGGGTTCAACGACAGCGATCAGGAACTGCGCGGCCTCACGCAGTTCATCGCGAGCGTATCGCCGGACATCCCCTGGCACGCCACGGCGTTCCATCAGGACTACAAGATGACCGACCCGGCGAACACCACGGCGGCAGACTTGCTCCGCGCCGCCACGATCGCGCGCGAAGCGGGCCTCCGATTCGTGTATGCCGGTAACCTGCCGGGACGGGTGGGCGATCTCGAGGATACGACGTGTCCGTCGTGCCATGAGACGCTCGTGTCTCGGTACGGCTATATGATTCGAAAGTACAACCTCAGCGCGGAGGGGACGTGCCCGGGCTGTGATGCTGCCATTCCCGGGCGGTGGAGCGCGGGATTCGAAGGCCAGCGCGCCGCACACCCGTTCCTGCCTCACGATCGCACCCGCCTCTCCGTGTTCTGATCGCCGATCCTTCGCCAAAGCCGCCCGTTTTCCCGATTTCGAGGGCCTGCGCCATTGACATCGGGCCGAACGCCCCTTAGGCTGCTCTGTCGCTTCATCTCATCGCTCCCGCTGACCCGTCACAACACGGCCCATTCTGGCTGGAGGTCCCGCATGCTCCATAGGTGTGTCCACGCCTTCGCGTTCCTCGCCGTCGCTCTCGTCCCGGTCACCACCCTCGCACAGTCAAATCCAGAAACGCGCGATCCCGCGGGCCTTCGACGGCTCCAGGACCAGACGGGCGGCGCGGTGGACGTCAGCGTTCACAAGTCCACGGGCGCTGCCCGCGTGATCCGGTTGAAGCCCGGCGCCGTGCGCAGCCTCGGCCGTGGCCCCGCGGCGTCTCTGGAGGAAAAACGGCAGCACTCGCGCGCGTTCTTCCGTGACTACGCGGCGCTCCTCGGGATTGCGGACGTCGCCTCCATGCAGTTCGTCGACGCGAGCACGGACCTGATTGGTGAGACCCACCTCACGTGGAAGCAAACCCATGGCAACGTGCCGGTGTTCGGCACGATGCTGCGCACGCATTTCGACAAAGACCAGCAGCTGAAGGCCGTCGCCGGCACCGCCGTGCCCGACATCCGCGTGAACGCGACGCCGTCGATTGCGCGCGCGCGCGCCGAGCGTGCCGCGCTCGATTTCGAGTTGGGGAAACGGGCCGGCGCCCAGCTCCGCACCGGGTCGGTCACCCTCTATGTCTACCGTCAGGGCCTCGCGCAGGGCATCCCGGGCGAGAACCTTCTCGCGTGGGAAATCGAGGTAACCAACGGCGCCGGCATCCGGCAGCTTGTCTATGTCGACGCGCACACCGGCAAGGTGATCGACAGCATCACGGGCATTCAGGACGAATTGAACCGCCGCGCGTACGACGGACGCGACCTGCCGAACGTGCCGAAGAACTATCCGAACGGCACCTACTGGACGGAAGGCGAGCGCTTCCCGACCGCGTCGCTCGAAGCAAACAACATGATTACGTCGTCGCAGGAGACCCACGCGCTGTTCAAGGGAGCCTTCAACCGCGACTCGTTCGACGGCAAGGGCGCGACGATGGACGCGATTTTCAACCGCGGGTACGACTGCCCGAACGCTTCGTGGAACGGGACCTTTATCTCGTTCTGTCCGGGGTTCACGACCGACGACATCACGACGCACGAATGGGCGCACGCGTACACGCAATACACGCACGGGCTCATCTATCAGTGGCAGCCGGGCGCCCTCAACGAGGCCTACTCGGACATCTGGGGCGAAGTCCTGGACCTGATCAACGGTCGCGGCAACGACGACCACGACACGCTCCGCGGCACCGGCACCTGCTCGGCCTCCTCTCCGCCGGTGGCGCAGGCGGTGGTCAATTCCCCGCCCAGCATCGCCGGCTCGAAGCCTGCCCAGTCCGCGGCGTTTGGAACCCCGCTTACGGCAACGGGCATCACGGCCGACGTGGTGGCGGCACTCGATGCGGATGAGGACGCTACGGCGGCGACCACAACGCTCGACGCCTGTTCGCCTCTTACGAATTCGGCTGCCGTGAGCGGCAAGATTGCGCTCGTCAACCGGGGCGGCTGCGAGTTCTCCACCAAGGTGCTCAACGCTCAGAATGCGGGGGCCGTTGCTGCGATTGTGGTGAACAACGCTGCCGCGGGGCTTCCGGGCATGGGCCCGGGCGTGGTGGCGGCGCAGGTGACCATTCCGTCGGTGGGCATCCTCCAGTCGGACGGGAACGCAATGCGGGAGGCGCTCGCGGCGGGCTCAGTGAACACGACGTTGCTCGCGCGGCCCGGCACCGACCAGACCGTCCGCTGGCTGATGGGCGAAGACAACCCGGAGACCTTGCTTCGGGACATGTTCAACCCGAACTGCCATGGCAATCCCGGCAAGGTGACGGACGCGACGTATTACGTCTGCGACGTCAGCGACTCCGGCGGTGTGCACACGAACTCGGGCATCCCGAATCACGCCTTCGCGCTGCTCGTGGACGGCGGAACCTACAACGGGAAAACCGTTGGTTCGATTGGCGTCACCAAGGCCGCGCACATCTACTACCGGGCACAGACGGTGTACCAGGTGTTCGACAGCGACTTCGCCGACCACGCGGTCGCGCTCGAGAGCTCGTGCAGTGATCTTGCGGGTAAGCCACTGCCCGGCCTCACGCCCGGTGCCGCGTCCGTCGAGATCACGCCCAACGACTGCGCGCAGGTGGAGAATGCGATTGCCGCGGTGGAACTCAAGACACCGCCGCCTTGCAGTTTTGCGCCGATGTTCAACCCGGCGCAGCCGAACACCTGCAGCACCACGTTCACGTCCGGCGTGACCACGCCGATCTTCGGGGCCGGGTTCGAGGCCGCTACCGAAGGTTTCGTGACCGAGACCACGGCCGCGGCGCACCAGTGGAGCCGCGTGGCGCCGCCAGCGAACTCCCCTCAGCGTGTCGGCGGATCGTCCTTCTTCGCGCCGAACCCGAACGCCAGCTGCGAACCGCTGGCCAACGACACGAGCCTTGCCGCCCTGACCAGCCCCGAAATCACGCTTCCGGCGGGCACCGATTTCGCGCGTGCAACGTTCGATCAGTGGGTGGCCACCGAACCGGGATGGGACGGCGGCAACCTGAAAATCAGCGTGAACGGCGGAGCGTTCCAATTGATTCCCCCGAGCGCCTACTCGTTCAACGGCCACAACGTGCTGCTCTTCAGTGCTGAACAGGGCAACACGAACCCGCTCGCTGGTCAGCCGTCGTGGTCAGGCAACACGGCGGGTACAGTCAACGGCGGAAGCTGGGGCACAACGCTCGTCAATCTCGGCGGCTTCGCCAAGGCCGGCGACAAGGTCCGGCTGCGCTGGGATTTCGGGACCGACGTCTGCAGCGGCCGCACCGGTTGGTTCGTGGACAACGTGAGCGTGTTCAGTTGCAAGCCGAACGTCCCCGAACTTACGGTGAACGATCCGGAGCTGTTTGAAGGAAATGACGGCAAGCACGTCATCAACTTCACGGTATCGATGACCGGACGCAACGCGAGCGGCACCCGTGTGCCCCAGGGGTCGCTCCGAACCGTGCGCGTGTTCTACTCGATTGTTGACGGAACCGCCGTCCACGGCGACGACTTCCATCCAACGCCGGACGGCTTCATCGACATCCCGACGGGCTTCGCCGGCGGGACGATCGGCATCGTGCTGAAGGGCGACGTCACTCCTGAAGCCACGGAACATTTCTTCGTCAGGCTCACCGGAGCGGTCAACGCGACCGTTCTCGACGGCGAAGGAAAGGCCACGATCAAGGACGACGATACGCGGACGACCATCACCACGACGACGCCGCCCGAGAACTAGGCGCAGTCATCGGCTTTTCTCAGGGACGCCGGGGTTTCCGGCGTCCCTTTTTTTTGGGTCGGACCTCCGCCGCCACAAAGCTGCGATAATCAGGGCGTGTCTCCCGTCGACGTCCTCGGCCGGCCGCTGAAGAACCTGCGGTTGTCGGTCACAGATCGGTGCAACCTCCGCTGCAGCTACTGCATGCCGGAGGCGGACTACGTCTGGCTGCCGCGCGAGGACATTCTCCACTTCGAGGAGATCGACCGGCTGGTCGACTCGTTCCTCGATCTCGGGGTCGACAAGGTGCGCCTCACGGGCGGCGAGCCGCTGCTGCGACGGGACCTGCCGCGGCTCGTCGAGCGCCTGGCAGCCAAGCCGCGCATCCGCGATCTGGCCATGACAACCAATGGCGTGCTGCTCGCGGAGCACGCCGCCCCCTTGAAAGTCGCGGGACTCCATCGTCTGACCGTCAGCCTCGACACCCTGCAGCGCGAGCGGTTCAAGGCACTGACGCGGTTCGACGAACTCGAACGCGTCATCGCCGGCATCGACGCCGCAACACCGCTCTTCCCCGGGTTCAAGATCGACACGGTGGTGATCCGGGGCGTCAACGACGACGAATTGACACCCATCCTGGAGTTCGGCCGCGAGCGCGGCGCCGAAGTGCGGTTCATCGAATACATGGACGTAGGCGGCGCGACACACTGGTCGATGGGTCGCGTCGTCTCCCGAGCCGAAATGCTCGCGCGCGTCTCACGCGTGTTTGGTCCCGTCGAGCCGATCGTGGAGCAGAGTTCAGCTCCCGCGGACCGTTATCGACTTGCTGATGGAACGGTCTTCGGCATCATTTCGTCCACCACCGAGCCTTTC
>WUUC01104472.1_pt1 | contig 11279 bp, 13 predicted proteins | sample 6278441 | NCBI WGS metagenome assembly WUUC01 (sample SAMN13675441, study PRJNA597444) | soil metagenome | isolation source: soil | place: USA: Washington | collected 2017-10 | reverse complement strand
AGATCAGCTCGCGCAAGAAGGTGTCCTTGTTCGAATAGATCGAATGGATCATCAACTGCAACAGCTGACGCGCCTCGGACTGGAACTCCAATGTCTCAACCTGCGCGGTCACATCCACCCTTTCCCACAAACCACAACGTGCAGCCCAGGATCGTACCGAATGCCCCGAAGCACGCCTTCGGGACGTTGAGCCGTCCCCAAGGACGCCTTCAGGACATGTCGCGAGTGGCGATTTGGATGAGATTTCCGCACGTGTCGTCGAGGACCGCGGTCATCACGGGGCCCATCCGCAGAGGTTCCTGGGTGAACTTCACTCCCAGTCCCCGCAAGCGCTCGAACTCCGCCACGACATCGGTAACCGCGAACGAGGCGGCCGGGATCCCGTCCGCGACAAGCGCCTCCTTGTAGGGCCCCACCGCGGGGTGGCTGTCCGGTTCGAGCAACAGTTCTGGCCCGTCGGGCTCCTGGGGTGACACCACCGTGAGCCAGCGGTGCTCCCCGAGCGGGACCTCGGTCTTCGTTTCGAAACCGAGGATCTCGGTGTAGAACCGCAGGGCCTTGTCCTGGTCGTCCACGAACACGCTGACGATATAGATCTTCAAAACACTCTACCTCTCGTAGTTGATCGGCCATCGCTCAACAATGGCCCGCAACGGCGACGTGTTGAGGCAGTGGAACTTGTACCGACCCTCTCTCCTCGTGGTGACCAAGCCGGCCTCCTCGAGGACGGCGAGATGCTGCGAGATGGCCTGTCGAGATGAGCCCAACCCGTGCTTCATCGCCAGTCGGGTGCACAGCTCGAACAAAGTCTGATCGTTCCGGTCCCGTAGTTCGTCGAGGATGGCGCGGCGGGTCGGATCAGCAAGAGCCTTGAACACATCCGCCACGCGGGGACTATAGGCAAGCGCACGCTTGCATGTCAACCCGCCCGCCTCGATGTCCACATAGGACACCCCTGCCGGGATCATCCACCTGTTGTGCGGGATTGTGCATGCGGTGCCGCATAGCGTCGAGCGTGGGATCACCCGGGAGCAACCATGCGCAGACGAATCGTTCTCGCCGCCCCGCTCGCCGCCGCATTCGGCACGCTGGCCGCGCGGGTTCCGGCGTCCGCCGCCACCGGACCGCGCGTGCGGGGTGCGGACATCTCGTTCACCTTGCAGGAGGAGGCGGTCGGTAAGTCCTATCGGGACGGTGGGATGACGCAGCCGATCGAACGGATCCTCGCTGGGCGGGGCGCGAACTTCGTACGGCTCCGGGTCTGGAACGCGCCCCCGGCCGGGTACAGCACCCTCACCTCCGCGCTCACGCTGGCGCGCCGCGCGAAGCAGGCCGGCATGAAGGTGTTGCTGGACCTGCATTACGCGGACTTCTGGGCGGATCCAGGGAAGCAGCCAACGCCCGCCGCGTGGTCCGGACAGAACCTCTCGACGCTGGCCAGCACCGTTCGCGCCTACACCCGGGACGCGCTGGCGGCCTTCGCCCGGCAGGGCTCGCCGGTGGACATGGTGCAGATCGGCAACGAGATCACCAACGGCATGCTGTTTCCGCTCGGCCGGATCTACCGGTCCGACGGTCAGCACTGGGCGGAGTTCGCCACGCTGCTCAAGGCCGGCATCGCCGGGGCGCGTGACGGGAACCCGGCCGGCAACCCGCTTGCGGTGATGGTCCACATCGACCGCGGCGGAGACAGCGGCGGTTCCCGCTACTTCTACGACCACATCCTCGCTCAGGGCGTCCAGTTCGACGTGATCGGCCTGTCCTACTACCCGTTCTGGCACGGCTCCCTCGCCGCGCTGCGGTCCAACCTCAACGACCTCGCGACCCGGTACGGCAAGGATCTCGTCCTGGCGGAGACCGCCTATCCGTGGACCCTCAGCAACGGTGACCAGCTGGGCAACCTGATCAACTCCCCCGGCCAACTTCCCGACGGGGGCGCCTTTCCGGCCACCCAGACCGGTCAGGCCGCGTACTTCGAACAACTCCGCGGGGTGCTCGCCGCGGTGCCGTCCGGACGCGGGGCCGGCTTCTTCGACTGGGAACCGGGATGGCTGCCCGGCGTCGGCTGGTCCCCCGGCCAGGGCAACCCCAACGACAACCTCACCATGTTCGACCGGTCCGGAAACGCCCTGCCGTCCCTGAGCGGGTTCCGCCAAGGCACCTGAGTGCCGCCCATGCAACCGGCGAAGGTGCGAAGCACGTCTCGTCGGTATGGCGAGGAAATGCTGGGGGGCGGCGATCGCCCTGGTGTTGCTGGTGGCGACCGCGGCATGCGGGCGGGCACCGGAAGCCGGCCGCGGCGGTGCGGGCGCGAACCAGCCGCCGGCCTGGGTGGAGCCGGCCTGCACGGCGTCGGCGAGCTCTCCGCTCGAGACCACGGCGGCGCCCAGGGGCGGGATCCCGGACGACTTCGTTCCCAGTGGGGTGCTGCGGTGCCGGACCGAGGCCCGCGAAATGGTGGGACAGGGCACGTTCAGCATGCTGATCACCGAACGCGCCGACACCGGCACCGCCGAACTGCTCGCGGAGCTGCGCCGGCCATCGGACCCGCTGTCGAACGGCGTCTGCGACGCGAGCTACGTGGCGCCGCCGTACTTCATCCTGGTCGACGCCGAAGGCAAGGCGTTGCTGCCCGCCGTGCCGACCGACGGCTGCGGCAAGCCGCGCCTCGAGGTGCGGAACCTGGTGGAGGCACTGCCTTACCGCACCGTGTCCGAGGTCCGGCAGGGTCAGCTGGAGAGCCCACTGGCCGACAAGACCGGCTGTTCCGACTCCTGGAAGGACACGATCGCCATCGACGCCGGCCACGCCCGGCCCGCGCCGGCCCACCCGTTGTGGCCGGAACAGACCAGCGAGTTCAAGGTCTGCGTCTACGACCGGATCAGCGACGACAACATACCGGTCGGCCAGCTCAGCGCCGGCTACCCGATCGCGGGCGAGGCCGCGACGACCCTGCGCGCGAACCTCGACAGTGCCGGGCCGGCGGCGAACTGCTCGGCCGAGCACACCCGGTTCGCCGTTCTCAGGGTTGCGGGTCAGGGAAACTGGGCCACCGTCGAGCTCGACGGCTGCCTGCGCGTGCAGCGCCCGGACAACTCCCTCGGTCAGCTCGACCAGGCCGTCCTTTCCCTGATCGCCCAACGTTGACGACCGGCGCCACGGTGACACAATCCGGTCATGGCGAGTCATGCTGGGAGACTTCGGGTTGCGGCCGTGTCGGGGGTATTGGCGGTCGCGGCGGCGGGTTGTGAGGGGTGGGCGGCCGCGCCGACGGACATCACGTCCACCGGTGCCACGCTGCACGCGCAGACCTCGTGTCTTGCTGAGACGACAACGAATCCGTGCACCGGGTGGTTTCAGTACTGGCCGGATGGGGCGACCTCGGTGCAACGCACCAGTCCGGTGCTGGCCAACATCAATACCAACGGGTTCGTCGACTTCCCCCAAGCGATCACCGGGCTGAGCCCCGACACGCTGTACCGCGCACAGTTCTGCGGCTACGGCGATCGCGGCGTGGCACAGCCGGGCATCTGCACCGGCCTGCGTGACGGATCGATCTCCACGCCGGGCAACCAACCCGACGCCGGTGACTTCAGCGCCACCCAGAACTTCCGCACCGCTGGGCCAAACACTGTCGGGACCGCGGACATCGGCCGACCACTGTCCACAGCGGACACAACGGCGAACGCTATCTCACGCGACGCGGGCCTGAGCGCGGCGTACTCGCCGACCCGCAGCCTGTGGCTCTTCGGCGACACCGGCCAGCGCAACGGACCGCCGTTCCTCGGCGGCACGACCGCGGCCGCGGGGCCGTACACCCGCGGCCATGCACCGTCCCAATTGGAGGAACTGCCGACCCCACCGGCCGCACCGCAGCCAGGACGCACGTCTCCCGCGCTGTTCTTCCCCACTCCGCAAGGTTTGCTGACCCCGGACAACCCGCCCGTGGCATGCGGCACGAACGACAGCTACCCGGCGTCGTGGCCGGCCGGCCTCGCACGGATCCCAGGAACCTCCCGGATGCTGATCGTCTACGCCCAGGTCTGCGTCGCGCGCGGCCGGGATTGGCCGACCGAGCGGCTGACACTCGTCGAGTACGACCCGGCGACAAACCGCTTCACCTCAACCGGAACCCCGTTCGTCGCCTCGCCCCTCCAGGCCGGTGTGCCCGTCGCGCAACGGCTCGGCAGCCCGGTGTTCGGCGGCGACGGCTTCGTCTACTTCTACGGCGGCGACAGGGAAACCGGCACCGTCTTCGTCGCCCGCGTCCCGGCGAACCCGGCCGCGTGGGGCAACGCGGCGAACTACCGCTGGTGGGGACGCCCAGCGGGCGGCGCGGCACAGTGGACCGCCGACCAGTCCTCGATCACGTCCATCGTCTCCGGTGTCGAACCGTGGGGCATCCACGTCGCCGACTACACCGGGGTAGGCACGCACCGGCTGGCCATGATCGTCAAATCGGCCTTCTTCACCAGCGATTTCCGGGTCTACACCGCCACCTCACCGGCCGGGCCGTGGACACCGGGGCCGGCCGGACGCATTCCCGATCCGTGCCAGGGCGGCGGTTTCGGTTGCTACGCCTACTCCGGTCACGCCGAACTGAGCACCGCCGACCGGTTCGTCTTCTCCTGGCTCTCGCCCGGCGACCACGGCGGCTTCGGGCACATCCGCCTCGGCACGATCCCGTGGTAACCCGACTTAGCCGGCGTTGATCGCGCCGACCACCAGAGCACGGAACTCGTCCTCCGGCACCGCTGGCACCACATGCTGGCCTTCCGGCGCGAACTTCTGTGGCGAGAGAAGGTAAAGCGCCGCCGCGTCGTCCCACAGCCGGGTGCCCAGCCACTGAGTCGGGTCGACCTCCAGTGCGGCCCGCAGCAGCCCCGGCATTCCCGCCTGCTCGAGTTGGGCGACCATTTCCTCTGTCGGATCGTAGGTGAGGTCCGCGCCAGCGGCCGGCAGGTCGACGAACACAACGCCGCGGGCGCCGGCGAGGACGGCTACGGCGTCGCGGCACGCGGAAAGGTCGTACTCGCAGTTGAAGTTGTCCGGGTTGTTCTCCGCGAACGAACGTCCGGAGGCGATGACGCGCACGTTGGGGCCCAGCGCGGAGGCGTAGCGCAGGTAGGAGGTCCAGGGACCGAGAGCCAGCACGTCGACCTTGGCGCAGCCACGCACCGCCGCGCGGACGTCGCGAGTGAGCCGGTCAGGGTTGCCGCCGAACGGAACGGCGGCGTGTAGGAAGTTGTTCAGTCGCTCGGCACCGGCGCGGACCGCCGGCAGCCAGTCGTACGCCGGCGGTGTCGCGGACGCCAGCCCCGGGATCACCGGCGCCGGTTCGCCCCGGCTGGCCAGGAACATCGAGACCGCGGTCGAACCGTTCTGGACGCCGGAAATGCCCTCGGTGACGACGACCGCGCGCACGTCACGCTCCGGCAGAAATACCGCGAGAGCCCGGAAGTCGTCCAGTCCGGCATCGGTGTCCACGATCAGGCAGGCGCGTGGGTTGGCCGCCGGTCGATCGGCCGCGAGCGTCGGTACGCCAATACCGACCCAGCCCAACGCGAGCGCCAATGCGGTGACGGAAAGCCGGCCTACTCGCTGTTTGCTCATACCCGCCATCGTCTACTGGTATTCCGCACCACGTCCAGACCGGTCCCGCTCGAGCTCACCACGACCAGCCGGGTGATACTCGGATCAGCTCCAGATGGCGCACGGCAAGCCGTCGCTGAAGACCTGGGGTGGGTCGGGCAGGGATCGTGCTTGACCCAGCGCGACGCGTCGCGCGGTCCAGGCGCACACGGCGGCGTCGAGGACGTCATCGACGCCGGCTTGTCGCCCGGCTGCGCCGAGATCGCCGTCCAGCGCGATCCCCACCGTGGTGAGGAGTTCGTGCCGTAACCGCGCGCCGGCCCAGGTGTGTTTGCGGGTGGTGAGTGGGAGACCGGCGAGGTGGGCGAAGCTGACCTCGGGGTGGACTTCCACGACGCGGCACGGGGTTTGGCGAACCCAACGGTCCACTTGGCGGAGCTTGGGTCGCAAGCCGAACGCCTGGATGGAGATGCCCTCGCCGGCCAGTTGGCGGTTGCGCGCGCTGGCCGTGTGATGATCGGCAGCGTCGAGCGCGGTGCGGACCGGAGTCATGAACACCGAGGACCGCAATGAGCCGATCGCTTGCCTGGCAAGGATGTCCGCTTCCCGGCGACCCTTGTCGGGCAACCCGATCGGCATGTCGATGCCAACCACGGCAAGCGGACCGTCGGCCTGAGCCGAGGCGACCAACTGCTCGATCGTGCCCGCGACATAACCGCTCACCCGCCCGGCGGCCAACGCGATGCCTACCCACCCGGCCTTACACGCATCGACACCCAGCACCCGATCAATGGTCATACCCCGCAGTGTGCGCGGCTGGTGAGGAGTGCGAGGTTGGCGATGGCTTGGCGGCCTTCCGCGGTGCGGGGGTGGATGCCGTCGGGTGGGTTGGCGCCGTCGATCGGGTCGTCCAGCGCGTGCCGGAGGGCCTCGTTGGCGTAGCTGTAGGCGTGGTAGTCGACGTAGAAGAACCGGCCGGGCCACCGGTTTCGCAGGTCGCTCAGGTGCTGGTTGAACGCCTGGCCGAACGATGCGGCGGTGCCGGTCCGGTCGATCGCGCGCACGCCCGCCCACACCACGCACTTGCCGGCGTCGACCAGCCGTTGTGCTTCCGCGTCAACCTCGGCGAACACCCGCCCCAGCTCCACCAGCCACGGATCCGGCGTCGCCCCAAAGCATCCGGGCAGGATGCAGCCGATGTCGTTGGTGCCCAGCTCCACCCAGATCGCCTCGGCGGGTGAGCGGGCGGCGTCGCCGAAGGAGTCGGCGTCGCCGTCGGCCCCGATGGCGCCGCCGGCCGGGTCGTTGGTGTCGCCGCCGGGCACGCTGTGGCACGTCACGTTCCACCCGATTCCGGCCCGCTCCCAGGTGTGCAGCCCGGCCGCGGTGTTCGTCGCCCCGTACGGCACGAAGAACGAGATGCTGTCACCGATGACGTAGATCCCGCGCGCCCACGGCCAGCTCTGGCCCATGCCGAACAGATTCCGCCCACACGGTGTCCGTTCCAGCGCCTGAGCCGGCACCGCCGGAACCACCACCATCCCGACCACTGCCACAAAACCCGACAGCGCGATACCTAATCGACGACGCATGCCGTGCCCTCCCAACCCGCTTTCGACGTCCGCGTACCCAGTGACGCCGGTCATGGCCGTGCTCATTGTCTTCTCTCTGTCACCGAACCATGACCCCTCGCGTGTCGAAGAAGAAGGGCCTCCGACGCGAGCTTCTTGTCGTCGCCAGCGTGCTGGTCCTGCTCGTCGGGGGCGGCATCGCCGCGTACCCGGCGGCGCTCCATAAGGTCGCCATCCGGCAGGTCGGTCAGGTATGCCCGGACAACGCCTACGACTCCTACACCGAGACCAGCACCGGCGCCGGCAGTTTCACCCTCTGCCTGATGCTCAACGTCGAGGAAGGCGAGTGCCTCAGCGGCCTGGGCAGCCCGGACACGCTGGCCAGGGTCGATTGCGCCGGCGCCGAGGTCGAGGCCACGGTGCTCAAGCTGGTGACCGGCACCGCGGACGAGACGGCGTGCGCCGAAGGATCCACTCCGGTGGTCTACCCGCAGCCGCCGACCACGTACTGCCTCGGCAAGCCCGCGCCCTGAATTCCCCCCGCATGCCGAGTCAACGCAGGGTCACGGCGACTTCAGCGGGTCGTGCCCGAGCGACATCAGCCGGCGGCGCCAGGTCGCCTGACCCTGTGTGGGCTCAAGGTCATCTCGACGCTCGGCGTGCACCCGGTCCACCACGGTGCGCATGACCCGGATGTCCTCCGCGTCGAGATCGGTGCGGCGCTTGCCCAGAATCGACAGCACCCGCTGCCCGGTCGGGGTGCCGGCCTGATCCGGCAGCGCCTCGGTGTCCGGCTGCGCGGAGCGGGTGCGCAGCCACTCACTCAGCTCCCGGGAGGTCATGTTCACCACCCGATGGAACTCATTCCACAGCTCCTCGTCGACACGTGTGTCGGCCACGTCGCTGGCCTCCCTTCTCGGTGACTAACGGAGGTGGTCGTGGAACCAGGCGGTGGCCAGCCGAGCGACCTGCTCCAGCGCGCCGGGTTCCTCGAACAGGTGAGTCGCGCCGGGGATCACCTCGATCCGATGCGGCGCCGCCAACCTCCCACCGGCTTGCTGGTTGAACTCGAGCACCTGGGTGTCCTGGCCGCCGACGATGAGCAGGGTCGGCGCCCGCACCGTGGCGAGCAGGTCGCCGGCCAGGTCCGGCCGGCCACCCCGGGACACCACCGCGCGCACCGACTGGTCGCGGGCAGCGGCCACCAACCCGGCCGCCGCACCGGTGCTGGCGCCGAAGAGGCCCACCGGCAGCCCGCGAACCACCACCTGCTCGCGGATCTGCTCCACCGCGGTCGCGACCCGTGCGGCCAGCAGCTCGATGTCGAAGCGCAGCTCCCGGGTTCGCGCGTCCACCCGTTCCTCGTTCTCGGTCAGCAAATCGAGCAGCAGCGTGGCGAACCCGCTGTCCTGCAACACCTCAGCCACGGCCCGGTTGCGCCTGCTGCGCCGCGAGCTCCCCGAGCCGTGCGCGAACACCACGATCCCACTGGCATCGCCCGGGACCACCAGGTCACCGCTCAGCTCGCCGCCGGCCGACTCGATGACCACGGGTACGGTCATCCGCCTCGCCTCCGTTTTCCGTTGTGCCCATCCGGGTACCCGGGGCGGCCGTGGTTAGACCTACCGGGCCGAACCGGGTTTCCACGGCCGCCAGGACGGGAACGCGTTCGGTATGGATGACACAGCTCCGCATACCGATGACCTGGCCGAGTTGGGCCAGCAGCTGCGGGTGGACGCGGTGCGGTCTTCGGCGGCGGCCGGCTCCGGCCATCCCACCTCGTCGATGTCCGCGGCCGACCTGATGGCCGTGTTGCTGGCGCGGTACCTGCGCTACGACTTCGCCGATCCCCAGCATCCCCGCAACGACCAGCTGATCTTCTCCAAGGGACACGCCTCGCCGCTGCTGTACGCCATGTATACCGCGGCCGGCGCCATCGACGGCGACGAGCTGCTCACCTTCCGCACCGCCGGCAGCCGGGTCGAGGGCCATCCGACCCCGCGGCTGCCCTGGGTGGATGTCGCCACCGGCTCGCTCGGCCAGGGCCTGCCGGTCGGCGTCGGGGTGGCACTGGCCGCCCGGCTGGCGGCCCTGCCTTACCGGGTGTGGGTGCTGTGCGGGGACAGTGAGCTCGCCGAGGGCTCCATGTGGGAGGCGTTCGAGCACGCCGGCCACGAGAGGCTGGCCAACCTGACCGCGATCGTCGACGTCAACCGGCTCGGCCAGCGCGGTCCGACCCGGCACGGCTGGGACACCGACGCCTACGCCCGGCGCATCGGGGCATTCGGCTGGCACACGATCCAGATCGACGGTCACGATGTCGCCGAGATCGACCGCGCCTACCAACAAGCCCTCGAGCAGGATGGCCCGACCGCGATCCTGGCCCGTACCCGCAAAGGCCGCGGTGTGTCCACTGTGGAGGATCAGGAAGGCAAGCACGGCAAGCCACTCGACGATGCCGACGCGGCGATCGCCGAGCTCGGCGGCCGCCGAGACATCCGGGTGGCGGTGGCCGAGCCGCCGGCCGAGCCGGCACCGAGGCCGGTCGAGCGGCGAAACCTGAAGATGCCCACGTACACCGTCGGCGAGCAGGTCGCGACCCGCACCGCGTTCGGCGAGGCCGTCGCGGCCGTCGGCGAGGCCCGATCCGAGGTCGTGGTGCTGGACGGCGAGGTGGCGGACTCCACCCGCGCCGAGTACTTCGCCGACGCGCACCCGGACCGCTTCGTCGAGTGCTACATCGCCGAGCAGCAGTTGGTCGCCGCCGCGGTTGGCTTGCAGGTACGGGGTTTCGTGCCCTACGCGGCGACGTTCGCCGCGTTCCTCACCCGCGCCTACGACTTCATCCGGATGGCCGCGGTGAGCCGCGCGAACCTGCGCCTCGTCGGCTCGCACGCCGGTGTCTCGATCGGACAGGACGGTCCGTCCCAGATGGGCCTCGAAGACCTCGCCATGATCCGGGCCGTGCACGGCAGCACGGTGCTGTATCCCTGTGACGCCAACCAGGCCGCGCAGCTCACCTCGCTGATGTCCGATGTGGACGGTGTGAGCTACCTGCGCACCACCCGGGGGAACACGCCGGTCATCTACGGCCCGGATCAGGTGTTCTCGATCGGCGGCAGCCACACCCTGCGTCACTCGACCGGCGATCGGCTCACCGTGCTCGCCGCCGGAATCACCGTGCACCATGCCCTGGACGCAGCCGATCTCCTTGCCAAAGAAGGGATCCAGGTCCGGGTGATCGACCTGTACTCGGTCAAGCCGATCGACGCGCCGGCCGTCCGGCAGGCCGCTGCCGACACCGGCGCACTGCTCACCGTCGAGGACCACTGGTCGGAGGGCGGCCTCGGCGACGCGGTGCTCGACGTGTTCGCCGACGGCACACCCGTCCCGCGGATCCGCAAGCTCGCCGTGCGCGCCATGCCCGCCTCCGCCAGCCCAGACGAGCAACTCCAAGCGGCCGGCATCGACGCCGAGTCGATCGCCCAAGCCGCCCGGGCCCTTGTCTCGCCCTGACCGGTTTACCTGAGGAGGTGGACATGCATCGCGAGAGCGACAAGCACGGACCGCTACGAGACGACGAGCTCAAGCACGAGCTGGAGGGCACGCTGCGCGGCAACCGACCCAGCCGCGCAGAGGAATGGCGTGATCCGGAGCCCCCGGCGGACGATGACGAGACCGCACCGGTTGACGAGCGGAGCGATCCTGGGCAGTGATCATGTGCCTCAGGTGAGGTTGGCCACCCGCTCCACCTCGGCCGTGCGCCCGGCGATGATCAGCACGTCGCCCTGCCGGACGACAGTGTCGGCGGTGGCGTAGGTGAAGCCCTCGCCCGGTCGCTTGATGCCGACCACGGTCACGTTGTACTTGCCGCGCAGCTGGCTCTCGCCGAGCGAGTGACCGACCGCCTCGGCCGGCGCACGGGTCTTGACCAGCGCGTAGTCATCCTCGAACTCGATGTAGTCGAGCATCCGCCCGGTCACCAGGTGCGCGACCCGCTCCCCCATCTCCTGCTCGGGCAGCACCACGTGGTGCGCGCCGATCCGCCGCAGGATGCGGCCCTGCTCCCGGCTGGTCGCCTTCGCCCAGATGTTCGGGATCTCGAGGTCGACCAGC
>WUUC01047752.1_pt1 | contig 11280 bp, 9 predicted proteins | sample 6278441 | NCBI WGS metagenome assembly WUUC01 (sample SAMN13675441, study PRJNA597444) | soil metagenome | isolation source: soil | place: USA: Washington | collected 2017-10 | reverse complement strand
TTGAGGTGCTTGAGATCTGCGACGCGGACAAGGCGTTTGAGATGCCAGCCGGAGGTGACCATGTCACGCTGGCGCGATTTCAAGGTTTCGGCGCCGGTCCCGGCCGGCCGATCGCCAGCTGTGCGGTGGCCGTGGAGGCTGGCGTGGCAGATCGTCCCCTCGACCTCTTCGTCGGCCGCGGCAGCGAGGGCACGAATGGCCACCGCATAACTATCTTGAGAACCGCGCGTGGCGTTGAGCGCTGGGTTGTCCGCCGGGCCGGTCAGCTGCGGATCAGGGAGGTGCGCGGGGCGCGTGCCGAACAAGTCGTCGTCGATGTCGACGGCGTCCTGGCCGTACTTTCGCGTCGTCGCCCAGAACAGTCGCAGCACAACATCCGTGATCTCGTCTATATCCAGCCCGCCTTCGTGGCGCGGCCCGGCATCGAACCGGGCGAGAGTTTGGACACCCTCAAGGTAGGTGCCAATCGCGCGACGGGTGAGATTGTGTTCATGCGGCGTCAGGTAAGCGCGACCGGTGAGCTCCAGAAAGCCGTCGTAGACGTTGTCGAACCCGCTTTGGGACACCTCGTGTGCTGCTTTGAGGTGCTGGGCGATGTCTGGGCTCGCGTCAGCAAGACTCACGAGCGCGTAGTAGATGCGGTCGGAGCTGCCAAAGTCGCTGAGGTCACGCGCGAGGGCGTCTCTGACCGCTCCCCGGCCAAGCGAGCGCAGGTCCTGTCCTGGACTCATTCGGGTGAGCGTCGTCAAGAAGCTCTCGTACTCGCCTGCGTTTTTCGCGGCCTCCGTGATCGTGTGTTCGCGCAGGTGCTCGGCGACTGCCACCCTGATGTCGGTCTTGCCCGGCCCGAAGTGGTAGTCCCAGGTGTTGTTCGCCACGACGGCGTTGCTGACGACGTCCGCGCGCGTCAGGCCGAATGCCTTCCGTAGCCACGACGGACTACGCATCTGGGCAACCACGGCGGACACCAGCGCCTCCCGTCCGCTGCCGCGTGTCGCCATCTCTCGAGTCTAGGCGAAATGGCCAAGAAACAGGTCCGTCTGCCAAGGCACTCCCGCCTGGCCTCGGACCTTCTTGGCGTTCGCGCCCGCAAACGAGGACGCTGAGCCGGTGACTTCCTTCTCGTCGGGGATGAGGATGTGGCTCACCAGGGGTGAGCGGATCATCCCTCACCTCGACAGTCAGGAGGCACTGTGTTAACTCGGTCCAATCACATCTCGTTCAATGCCCTGCTTGGCGCGCTCGCATTGTGCTGCGTGCTTGCTGTGTTGCCGGTCGGGAGCGGAGCGCTCGTACCCGGCTCGCTCGGGGCGCAGGACGCGCAAGCGGCGCTTAGGTGGCCCACGCCGCCTCGCTGCGTGGACTCGCAGTGGGTCCGGGACCAAGGCCGTCTCGGTCTTTACTCGAAGGCGAGTGAGTACGTGAAGCGGCGCACCTACGGAGGCGGGACGGAGCTGCGCTACATCTGGGTCTTTTACGTCGAAGTGCCGATGTACCCCTTTGGGATGGTGCCGGGCGGACGGGCGGAGCGTCACTGCGGGACGCGCTGGGTGCCGGGCACGGCCTGACCCGACGGGGATGATGCGCCGCAGGCGCCGGTCACCAAGACCGGCGCCGCCGCGTCTCGCGGAGCAACAACACTGCATCGAGTCGCCGTCGGGCTCAAAGTCCGGCGCCGGCGCCCTGCCGATCCGTCGCTGCTTGACCGGCTGCAGGGGGACGGGAGTCCTTCGCGGCTGACGACCATTGGGTCGACGCAGTTGCGCTTTGAGGGCATTGACGCGCTCGAGCTCCACTTCGAAAGCGCCATCCAGCCACGGCTGCTGACCGACCAGGCCCGCGGCTTTCTGATCGGCAAGCTGACCATGAACCCGGTTCCCTATAACGCGCCGACCAACCTGCGGGTCGCGCGACCTGCGCACCAGCTCACCAAAGCGGCCGCCCGTGCCAAGAAGCTCGGCCTCTGGGCCGCCGACCTCTCGACCACTGGACTGAAGGTCTTTGACCAGCAATCGCGCCAGGTGCAGGTCGCAGTACAGGGCGCCAAGCGCAATGTTTACTTCGGGTCCTTCTCCGTGCAGTTCGTCAAGGTGACCGAGCCCAAGTTCTTCGACGGTCGCAATGTCCCGAGACGGGAGATGATCTCATCCCCGCCGCTGTGGAGCGTGGAGTGATCACTGCAACGGCGTCGATGGTTTAGATTCCGGCACATGTCGCCGCGCCCATTCGTCCGAGCGCAAGGGATCGCGCTGATGATCGCCCTTGCGGTTATCGCCGCGGCGGGGTTGGCGGCGGTCGCCGCGGCTGGAATCGTCGTGACCCTCGCGATCTGGCTCCCGCTGCGAGTGGCGTACCGGAGCAAAAGCTCGGGGCAGCCGATCTACGTGTCCACGCCTGTACGCCGCGACTTGGATCGCTTGGTCGACGTGGTTGCGCTTGCCTCGGTGCTCGTCCCGGCGGGTGTGGTCATCGCGCAGGTCCTCGTGCGTTGGGACCCGGTCACGGGCGTGTTGGCGATCATCGCGGCAGTCTCGATCGTGCTCATCACCGGAGGGCTGTTCTGGTCGAGCCTCGTGGATTGGTACTGGGTTCTGCCACGTCTGTCAGGCATGCTCGGCGCACGACCATGCCGTCGTGATGACGCCGCTCAGCCGGACCCGGTGACTGCCTGGGACGTTGTGACGAGCCTCTGGTATGGCCATCGGACGGCCTCGGTCATTACCGTCTTCCTGGGCGCGGGTGGTTTATCGAGCGCGATGATCGGTGCCGGGGCAAACGCGGCCAACGCCGACCCCACCCTGACGAAGGTCTTGGCGATCGCGGCGGGCATCGTCCCGTTCGTGGCCGGCGCGATCATGCAACGAGTGCCGTTGGGCTTTGCCGAGGCGATTAGGCCGACGTTCACGCTGGGTGCGTCGTACTCGGTGTCCAACGCCGCTCTGACGCGGTGGGTCATGGATGTCTCGCTTGAAGGACCGGGAACGGTTGACATCGCTGAACATCGTCTCCGCTTCCTGGACCGGAGGGCACACAACCGGAGTCAGTTCGGCGCGCCCAAGCACGATCGTGTGGTCCCGCTCAAGGACCTTGACAAGGAGGGCGTGAAGCAAACGAAGTTCGGAGACTGCGCGAATGACACCTGCTGCGGTATCAACTGGTATTGCGTCGAGAATGTCAGGTTTGCGGAGAAGCCCTGATCGATCTCGGCTGGCCGTTGCGGGCGCTCCTGGCCAAATGGTGTGGCGTTGAGCGTCCATGCGTGTTGAGAGCTCATCTGCGGCCAGCGTATGCTGCGCGCGATGAGCGCGGATATTGTCGCTGACTTGACGTTGGATGAGGTTCGGCGGTTGCTGGAAGGAGACGGCGACTCCGATCTGCTCGACCACTTCGAGCGCTTCGCGGGCGCGGGTCTCGTGGTCGGGGCCGCCGTGTCCGGGACGCCGGCTCCGCTGGCGCTGCTGGGTCCGAAGAACGAACTCGTCAAGCTCGGCCGCTCGCTCACCAGGCGCTTCGCTCGCGACGAGGCGCCGACGTCAGCCGATCGGCTGCGGCGGCTCGAGGTGGCGCATGAGCTCCTGGTCTTCACGGCGTTCTTCGAGGCGTGCGAGACGGTCTTCGTCGCCATGGGCGTTCCCAGCGAGATCACCGCCGACGATCGTCGTTGGCTGTCCTCGCGGGCGGAGACGGGCGAGCGTGCGGTGGTCGTCACGCTTCCGCATCCGGCCGACGGGCTCGCGCGCAAAGTCGCCGAGCTCAAGGGTGCGTACGAGCGGATGACGCGCGACCTCACTCGGCTGCTGTCCGGGCTGTCTGCGTGGGAGCGGCTCGAGGAGGGCCCGCGCATTCGGGCGGAGAAGGCCATCCAGGCGCTGCCTCAGCTGGCGGCTGACATCTACTGCAGTCAGCTCGTCAAGCTGGCCTCGGAGGTCCCTGAGTACGCGGCCTGGCTTACCGTCAAGGCCGACAGCCTCCTGCTGAACGAGCTGGAGGACCTGGGCGTTGCCGCGGCGGCCATGCACGCTCGCATCGTCAGAAGCGAGCAGGAGCTGGACGTAGGCCTGTGCCGCCTCCAAGAGGCGGTCGATGACATGCCGAAGCGGGCGCGTGTCGAGCAGGCGGAGCGCGTGATCGACGGTCTGCGTCGTGCCTACCACGCGCACGTCGGCAAACCGATCCTCAAGCAGCAGGCGAGTGACACAACAGACGTTGAGCTGAGCTACCCAAGCAAGGCGGAGGCGTTCATCCCGCAGAGTCACAAGGTGCTGCGGGTCGTCCGGACGAGCACGCCGGTCAGCCTCGAGGCAGAGCTGGTATGGGCGAAGGAGTCGCTGCAGCACAACCTCCCCGAGTTTTTGCTCGGCTATCTGAGCTCGCCCTTCAGTGCCGAGACCCCGATGCTGGTGCTCGGCCATCCCGGATCGGGCAAGTCGCTGCTGACGGAGTTGCTCGCGGCACGCCTGGCGACACCGGCCTTCAACTGCGTGCGCATCGAGCTCCGGGACGTGGATGTCGAGCGCGACCTTCAGCGTCTCCTCGAGCGCCAGATCGAGCTCGACACCGGGCTCGAGATCAACTGGGCCAACTTCAGCGCGCACCTCGCCGATACGCCGCCGGTCGTCATCTTCGACGGCTTCGACGAACTCCTGCAGGCCAGCGGCAAGGTCCATGCCGACTTCCTGAACAAGGTCCAAGACTTCCAGCAGCGCGAGGCCGTGCAAGGACGCCCGGTCCGTGCGATTGTCACCAGCCGGATCACGCTGATCGACAAGGCAGTCGTGCCGGCGGGCTCGGTCGTCGTCCGGCTGATGGCCTTCGACGACGATCGGCAGGAGCGCTGGGCGACGATCTGGAACAGCCACAACGCTGAGTACTTCACGTCCCGTGACGTCACGCCCTTCCAGGTCCCGGCCGATGCCGATGTGATGGAGCTCGCGAAGCAGCCGCTCCTGCTCCTGATGCTTGCCCTCTACGACTCGGAGGACAACCAGCTCGAGAAGCAACGTGGGCTCGACCGGACGCGGTTGTACGACGACCTGTTGCGCCGGTTCATTCGCCGCGAGCGGAACAAGGTCGAGTCCTCGCTCCCGGACGATCAGCTGGACGAGTTGGTCGAGACGGACATGCGGCGGCTGCGCGCGGCCGCGATCGGGATGTACAACCGCCGTTCGCTCTATCTCAGGACGGACGACATCGAGCGTGACATCGAGTACCTCGGCCTGCTACGCGACGTTCCCGACGCGAGCGGCCGCCTGCTCACCCAGTCGGACCTCCTGCTCGGGAGCTTCTTCTTCGTTCATCAGTCGGACGCGAGTTCCGGGACGGGCACGGCGGCAGGGCAGCAGCGCGTCTCAACGTTCGAGTTCCTGCACAACACCTTCGGCGAGTTCCTGACCGCGGACTTCATGCTCGCGGTGGTCCTACCTCAGATCACCAGCTTGATGAGCATGATGGACCAGCAGGAGCTTCGCGAGCAGGCGCAGCTCACCCTCAACGAGGGGACGTTGCCAAAGCAGTGGTTCGTCGCCTTCATGCATGCGCCCCTGTACGGGCGGCCGGTGATCGTGGAGATGCTGCGGGAGTGGTGTGACCATCTGGTCCAGGATCGCGATGTCGAGCCGTCGAAGATGGCGATGGCAGCCGAGCAGTTGATCGGAGCGCAGATCGCGAAGCTCGTCGACGGTGGGACGCCGCCGCCGGGCCTCTTAGGCGACGGCAGCCGTCCTTATCCCGCGGCGTCGTTGTTGGAGCACTACGCGGTGTACTCGTTGAACCTCGTGCTTGTGTGGACGGTTGTCAGCGATGTCGCCGGTGTACGTCCGACGCTTCCGGCCGCGTCATGGGAGGCGCTGACCTCGCTGTGGCGGACAAAGCTCTCGCTCGAGGATCTCTCGGCGCTGGTCCCGCTCATCACGACCGAGGAGCGCGACGGGCAGGTGGCGATCGGGGTGAATGTTGAGCCGGACGCGCTGATGAGCAGCCTCGACGGCATCCGCCAGACCGCACGTGTCCTGCAGGACGACATCCTGGCTCCGCTGGTCGGGCTCCACCAATACGACGCCTGGGCGAAGGGGCCGGAGAGTCTTGGCACGCTCGCAACCGAGCTCGAAGAGCAGGGTTTCGACGACTTGGAGCTCCCGGTGCTCCTGCGACGCGTGCGACGGCTCACCTGGCAGATCGACGAGCCGACGCGACGGGCCCTCGAGCCGCACATCCGCGAGACGTGCGGTTCGCTCCGCTTCGGGGGCTCGAACCGTGACCTCCTTGTGCTGCTGGCGCATCCTGATGCGCCGATGGCGTTGCGTCAGCTCGGTCACGCGGCGGTCGAGCCGCCGTCTTGGGAGGAGCTCTGGCGGACGTCCGAGAGCTACTCGGTCGCGTTCATGCGGTTTGCCATCAACGATCCGATCAGCTGGCGAACGATGCTGTCGGACATCGATGACGCGCGATGGTCGGAGCTGGCTCGGCTTCCATTGGCTTGCGGCTTCGTGCTTCGTGCACTGCAGTCCGTGCCCTCGTTGGTGCTCAAGCTGGACCTCGCCGCGCTGATCGCCCGCGGCGCCTCGTCCGAGGTCCTCGCGTCGCTCGCCGCCTACCGTGAGCTGGCGTTTGAGCAGCCGACGGCCGATGCGGCCATCGACGTCCTGATCTCCAGAAACGCGTCGGTCGTCTTCTCCGAGATCTCGCCGGACGCCATGCGTGCGATCGTGCGCACGGCAGGCTGGCCGTCGCGGCACGATGGGCTCGCGTCCTGGTTGGCCGAGGTCGACGAGGACGTCGTTGGCGTCCCGCGTGACGTGTGGCTCTCGCTGCTTGCGCTGCGGGGCGGGGTCGCTAAGGCCGGTGGCGTGTACCGCTCTGCGGATCCGCTCGGGGAGCTCACGGCGCCGATGTCGGCATCCGAGTTCGGCGCGCTGATCACGTTCATGGACGCGACCCGACACTCGATCGATCGCCGCCTCGACTCCGATCACGAGTTGCAGATGACCATCGAGATGCTGGACCACGTGCCGGTCGTCGCGTTGCTCAACTTGCGCGCGGTCTTTGGCGATCAGCTGAGGCCTGAGCTTCGCGAGCATCTGGAGGCGCTCGTCAAGGCCCTCGGTGAGCGCTGACGTTCACCGGCCGTTGCGATCGGTCGATGAAGAGTGGGCTGATGGACGTGCCGCCAGCCGTTGAATCAACTAGCTCGTCACATGCCACAGTGTCTGAGCGTCCGAGTGCCAGTGGGCGCGCCAATCCAATTGGCTCTGGACATTCGGAACCGAAAGCGATTGGCCGAGGCCGCGGAGTCAACCATCCGCGGTCTTGGTGTTCGAAGCTGTCGCTGACGGTGGCCCGGGCATAACTACGGCGCGGCCGCGCTCCGGCAAGCAGCTCCGACCGCTCGCGTAGGCCGAGAAGGCCGAAGCCGCCGGCGGGCGCGCTGGACTCGAGCCCGAGCCGTGTTGGCGACCAGGCCCGGGCCGCCGTGGCTGGGCCCGTGACGAACAGCGGCTTGCGCAGCAGCGGGTTGTCGAGCAGGTAGATCTGGCCGACCGACAGGTAGTTGGCCGCGCGCCAGTAGGCGTCGAGGAGCTCGAGGTCGTCGTCCATGACCCCGCGCTACCCGCTTGACCTCCGCTACGACGCGGCGGGCTCGTCGAGGCGTCCGTGGTCCGTGATTACCCGCAACGGCGCGCGGCCGATCCCCGATAACGGCGAGCTCGGCGCAAGCCATCTCGGCTCGCCGTCCGGCCTTCAGGAGGCCCGCTTGGCCGTCGCCGATCCGCGCGACTTGGCGCGTGCCTTGCGCGTCGCGGCGCCGCGCTTGGCGGCCGCGGAGCGCTTGGCCGCCTGGCGCTTGCGCGTCGCGGCGGCCTTCTGGGCGGCCTGGCTGCTCTTGCCGCCGTCGAGCACGCGGGCGCGGATCGCGTCACCGGCCTTGTTGAGGTCGTTGATGACATCGCGAGCCAGCGCCTCGGCCTTGGCGCCGCCTTGCTTGCCGGCCGCCTCGGCATCGGCGATCGCTCTGGCGACGCTCTTGCGCAGACCGCATTCGCGGAGCGTGGTGAACAGATCCTCGGTCTTGGCCATGACGGCGGGGTTCCCGGCCCGCGCACACGCCATGCCTCAGCAGGGGGCGCCTCAGGGCGCCAGCCGGAACGGCGGGTACTCGTCGGTGACCAGCGCGAACGCATAGGCGACCACACGCAAGTGCCAGCGGCCGACGCCGACGACGTAGTCATAGAGCCCGCGCGGGTAGCGGCCGGTGAAGAGGATGGCGAACCAGGCGATCACGACGGCGATCAGGACCCCGAGGTACAGGAAGGCCAGCACGATGTAGTGCGGGATCGCCAGGAGCCACTTGATGAGCGGCAGGCCGCGGTTGAGCTGCGTCGGGTCGGGCTCGGGGAGCTGGAGGTGGACGTCCTGTTCTTCGTCGGTCGCGGGGTACCGATCGGTCAACAGCGCTGCGTACGCCCCGACGCGGGCGGTGAAGCGCAACAACTCGCGGTTGAAGTCAAACCACCACCGCGGGTACTTGCCGCGGAAGAGCAGCATGAGCAGCGGCGGCAAGACCAGCAGGCCGGTGCCGCCGGCGGCGACGGTGTAGCTCTCGTCGGCGTGCTGCCAGGAGGTGCTGGAGCCACCGATGAGGCTCAGGAGGATCGCGATCGGGATGATGGTGAACATCCGCAGCGCGGTGGTCAGCCGATTGAGGTCGCGATCGGGATAGGTGACGTCGAAGGTGAGCGGGGCCGCCGACGGGCGGTCGGGCGAAAGCTCGGACATACCACCAACCTACGCCTCTGCCGCACCGCGGCGATGAGTTTTCTCGGACCGTCTCGTCTCATGGCCATGACCGAATCCACGCAGGTTCCAACCACCGTCTCGAACATCGGCGTCGCCATGTTCACCGTCGCCGACCAGGACGTGGCGCTCGCGTTCTACACCGACAAGCTCGGCTTCGAGGTGCGCGCCGACGTGCGCTTCGGCGAGAACGGTGAGATGCGCTGGCTGGAGGTGGCTCCGCCCGGCTCAAAGGCCCGCCTCGCGCTCAACCCGCCGATGTACAGCCAACCCGGCGGCGGCTCGATCGGGGTCGAGACCAAGGACGTCCTCGGCGAGCACGCGCGCCTGGCCGCCATCGGTGGCATCGACCTCGACCCCGAGCCCATGCGCGCTCCCGGCGCCCCGCTCATGTTCATGCTGCGCGATCCGGACGGCAACTCCGTCGTCGTGGTGGACGAGCCGTCCGCTTAGCGCCGCCTGGTGGGATGCTCCCGGGATGCCAGAGCTTGATGACGCGCAGGCGGCACGCGAGCTGGAGGGCATCCCGCTGGAGATCCCGCCAGGGCTCGACATCGATTGGCTGGGCGTCTCGGGCTACCGGCTGACCTACGAGGGCGTGTCGCTCTTCATCGACCCGTACGTCTCCCGGGTGCCGTTGCGCGCGCTGCTGCTGCGTCGTCGAGCCTTGCCGGACGCGACGATGCTGGAGCGCTACGCCGGCGCCCCGGGAGCGGTCGCGGGCATCCTGGTCGGCCACACGCACTTCGACCACGCCGTCGACGCGGCGGCCTTGGCCCGCCGTCACGACACCAAGGCCTATGGCTCGGCATCGCTGGCGCATCTCATGCGCATGCCCGGCGTCGGCGAGCAGGCCGTCGAGGTGGTGGCTCATCAGCCCTATGAACTCGGGCCCTTCGTCGTCCGGTTCGTCCCCAGCCGGCATTCCAAGCTGCTGCTCGGGCGCAAGGTTCCGATGGACGGCGAGCTGACCTGCGAGCATCTCGACGGCCTGGTCCCCGGCAGCTACAAGTGCGGCGCGGTCTACGGGATCCGCATCGACGTCGCGGGCATCTCGCTCTATCACCAGGGCAGCGCGGACCTCAACGACAGCGAGCTGCGCGACGGCCCTGTCGACGTGTTCCTGGCCGGCGTGGCGGGGCGCAGCGTCACGCCGCGGTACTGGGAACGGATCCTGCCCAAGCTCGATCCCCGCATCGTCGTGCCGACCCACTATGACAACTTCTTCTCACCACTCGGACAGCCACAGGACTTCGTCCGGCGCGTCCAGCTCGGCGAGGTCCCGCACGAAGTGCGACAGGTCGCGCGCGACGCGCAGGTCCTGGCACTCCCGCGCGTCGACGCCTGACGTGCGTTACGCGGTCGGGGTCGCTGCCTCCGGGCCCTGATCGCCCTCCAGCCACGGCGTCAGGTAGCGCCCATCGACCTTGTGCGCGGCCGACCAGCGCTGCGGCTCGGAGTCCGGGCCCTCGCCATCGCCACCGTGCAGGTCATGCTCGAGGTACTGGGCGCCCTCGCCGGTCAGCACGCGGCCACGGAGCACGGGATGAAACGGCTGCGGCTGCACGGGCGCGCCCGCGGCAGCGGCCAGCAGCTCGGCGATCGCGTCGGCCTGCTGGCAGGCGATGCCGCCCTGCTTGACCGGGAACGTCGTCCCGTCGCCGGCGGCGTAGACGTCGGCGAGACCGACAACATGGCCTTGCTCGTCGACGGGGAGGAAGCCGTGCTCGTCGGCGGGGAGGCCGTCGATCTCGATCCCCGCGATGGTCGGCAGTGCGACGACGCGCTGGCTGTCCAGCGGCTCGCCGCCGGGCAGCACCTCAAAGCGGTGCTCGGCGGTCTCCTGCACATAGGAGTCGCCACGGAAGCCGATGCCCGCGCGATCCAGGAGTTCGCGCACCGTCTGCGACGCCTTGGGCCCGAAGATCGCCAGCGGCGAGCTCTCGGGTGAGACGATCTGGAGATCGACGTCGTCGATGCCGACGCTCCGCGCCTCGCGGGCGGTCATCAGCGCGAGCTCGTACAGCGGCAGCGACCAGGTCGTCCCGGGCGGGACGACGAAGCTGACGGTCTGCGAGTAGCCCTCGTCGATGTCGGCGAGCAGGCCGTTGTAGTCGATGGTCGACGTGTCGCCGGTGAAGGTGAGCGCCTTCTGAAAGGCGGTCACGTGCCGGGCGCCGACGGCGACGACGAGCGCGTCGTAGGCGATCGTGCGGTCGCCGGCCAGCACCTGGTGGGCGTCGGGGTCGACGCGAACGAGGCGCTCGCGCACGAGTTCGGCCCCGACCTGCTCGGCGAGATCGCTCAGCGCCCGGCGCCGCACGTGGTCGCGGGCAAACGGCTCGGCGGTCCGCAGCGGACGCAACTCGAAGTCCGGGTCGGGCGCGACGAGCGTCAGCGCGACGCGATCGCCGGCGAGGTCGGCCAGGGCGAGCGCGAGCTCGACGGCCGCGACGCCCCCGCCGGCGATGACGACATGGGTCTGCGGTT
>WUUC01237982.1_pt1 | contig 11282 bp, 2 predicted proteins | sample 6278441 | NCBI WGS metagenome assembly WUUC01 (sample SAMN13675441, study PRJNA597444) | soil metagenome | isolation source: soil | place: USA: Washington | collected 2017-10 | reverse complement strand
CCACCGACGGCACGTTGAACTCCCGGGACACGATCGAGCTGTGGGAGAGCATCGATCCGATGTCGGTGACCACGCCGCCGGCGATGGCGAACAGAGGCGTCCAGGAGGCGTCGGTGTGGCGGGTGACCAGGATCTCCCCCGGCAGGAACTCGTCGGCCTGCCAGACCAGGTCCTCCACGAGGCGGGCCCGGCCGACGATCCGGCCCGGTCCGGCGCCCAGTCCCGTCAGGCGCGTCCCGCCCGCCGCGGGCCGCACCGACCGCGACGGGTCGTGCTCACCGATGAACGTCAGGGGCGGCTCGGGCAGCCGGTTGTGGTACTCGTGGACGCGTCGGCGCTCGTCCAGCTTCGCGCGGGAGAACGCCTCGCGTTCCGTGCGCGTACTGCCCAGGTAGCCGCGTACGTCCTCGAAGTCGAGGTGGGCGACCTCGTCCAGGGAGTGCAGGACGCCCTTCGCCACGAGCCTGCGGCCGACCTCGTACACCACGTTCCGGACCAGCCAGATCGACGTGATCATCGACATGCGCGTGGTCTCGCGCAGTTCGCTGCACAGGGTGTACATCGAGATGACCTTCTCGAGGGTCTTGCGCCGGGGCAGCGGCAGCTTCTCCAGGGCCGACCGGGCATCGCCCTCGGCCCGGGCCCGGCTGCGCCCCATGATGTCGTCGACGGAGAGTCCGTCGGCTGCGTAGCGGCGGATCATCTGGAAGAGGTACGAGGGGTCGTCGATCCAGCGCGGATGGGTGAGCTCCATCTCCTGCCGGCCCCGGGTGCCGTTGGCCCGCAGGAACGGTTCCATCTCGGTGTTCCAGAAGGCGCGGCCCTCGTCGTCGTCGCGCAGCCGCTGCGCGATCTGTTCCAGCGGGGTCGCGTCGATGATCTCCATGACCCGCGGCCGGGCCTTGGCGGCCTGGGCGACCTTCCAGATCTCCTGGGCGGAGGCTACGGTCCGCAGGCTGGACATGTCGGTCTTGAGGCGGTTCTGGAGGTTGTCGCCTTCGGCCCCGAGCCACTTGCCGCACAGTTCCGTCAGGGCGCCGTAGAACCCGAACGCGTTGATGTAGTAGGGCATGTAGCCCACGTGCGCGTCGTGGAAGAAGTCGAGGTGGCGGGCGAGTTCGGCGTGGAGCTCACGGCGGCTCATCCGGGTCAGGTCCAGGCCTCGCGCGCGGTCGAACTCGTACAGCCTGGTGGCGACCATCTCCTCGGCGCGGTGCTTCATGGTCAGCATCTCGGTGGCCGTGGACCGCACCCAGTGGAGGGTGGACCGGAGGCCCTCGATGCCGCCGGGGAACCTGCCGAAGGGGTTCTCGTAGGCGGCGAGGTCGACCTCCTCGCTGACGAAGCGGCGGGTGAAGTGGCGCTGGTCGCGGGTGGGCAGGCACTGGCCCAGCAGGTGGGCCGTGTAGGAGATGTTCAGGTAGACGTGGCCCTGGAGACAGCCCATGTGCAGGTCCACGTCTCCGGTGTCGCGAACGCCGAGAGCGGCGGCGCAGTCGCGGTGCACGTGCTGCTGATAGTACCGGGCAAAGCTGAGGCCCAGCGGTGACATCAGGCCTACGAAGATCTCGCCGATGTCCATCCGGGACCACAGCGTGCCCTGCCGCACCGCGTCCGGCTGCGGTGCGACGTAGGGGCTGTGCTTCTCCTCGGCCGCGTCTTCGCGGGGCCGGGTGGTGATCGGCCTGGTCTGGAGCAGGTACAGGGTGCCGTCCCGCAGGGCCCACTCGATGTCCTGCTCGGTGCCGTAGTGGTCACGGACGTCGAGAGCGAGCCGGGCGAGGGCGGCGAGCTGGTCGTGGGTCAGGCACGGGGTGTTGCGGTCGGCGGCGTCGACCTTGGTCATGCCGATGGTGCCGGGGGTCACGGAGGCGCACTTGGTCACCTTGTGGCGGACGCGCTCCTCGACCACCTCAAGCGTGCGGTCGTCCACGGCGAAGAAGTCGCTGGAGACGCGCCCGGACACCAGGCCCTCGCCGAGGCCGCAGCAGGCCTCCACGACGAACCGGTGGGGCTGTGCGCCGACCGGATCGACGGTGAACAGCACACCGCTGACGTCGGCGTGGACCATCTCCTGCACGACCACGGCGATGGAGCCCGCGGAGCCGCTGTCCCGGTAGGCGGCGGCGCGGTCGGACCAGAGCGAGGCCCAGCAGGTCTTCACCGCCTCCAGCAGCGCCTGGTCGCCCGAGACGTCCAGGACGGTGTCGTGCTGGCCGGCGAACGACCGGTCGGCGGAGTCCTCCCGGCAGGCGGAGGAGCGGACGGCGACCCGTGGCCGGCCCAGGTCCTCGTAGGCGGCGAGCACGGTCCGGGCGATGGGCTCGGGGATCTCCCGGGCGGCGATCAGTTCGCGGATCGTCCCGCTGGCGGCGCCCCGGGCCTCGGCGGCACGGATCTCCGCCGCCAGGCCGGTCTCGCGCAGGAAGAGGTCGAACAGTCCGGTGCTCAGACAGAAGGCGGGCGGCACCGGAAGGCCGGCTGCGATCATCTCGCCGAGCCGGGCGGCCTTGCCCCCGGCGGTCTCGATGGTGGCACCGGTGCGGCCCGGGGCCTGTGTCGGAAGAGGCGTCGTCCGCCCGGAGGGCGGGCCGGGGGGCGGCGTTGGGGGCGCCCCCGCGCGAGCTCCGGTTCGCGCGTGGGGGAGCGTGCTCCCGGCCTGCCGGGTGGAAGGCCCAGTCGATGGCCTGGACGTACTTGGGCTTTCGCCCGGTGCGGTGAAGGGGGTCCCCCCGTCCGAGCCGTGCGAAGCCGGTTCGCGGATGGGGGCGCCTGCCAGGCGTCGCCCGGCAGGCGAATCTTCCGGCACGGGTCCTAGGGCGATCACGAGGTCCGCGTGCGGCGCCTGAGCCACCGCCACGGCCGGCGCTGGGGCGGGGGTGCTGTCGGTTCGGGTTTCCACGGTGAGGCCTCCTGGCCTGTCAGGCGCTCGGGACGGGTGAGTTGGTGCCGACGAAGGCGCGGAACGGCTGACCGGGGACGACCCGCGTGGCCCGCACGCCGGTGAAGCCCGCCTTCTCCATCTGGGAGACCAGCTCGTCCGCCCGGGGCAGGGGGCCGCCGAAGCCGGCGTACGTGAACCAGAGGTTGAGCACGTCGAGACCGAGGTTGCCGCCGCCCTGGCACGACGAGGTGAGCAACACCCTGCCGCCGGGGGCGAGGAGGGACCGGGCCCGTTCGAGGGCCTCGACTCGCTCGGTCTCGGGGAAGTAGTAGATGTTGTTGTGCAGGGTCACCAGGTCGAACTGGGGCTGGAGATCCAGCGTGCGCAGGTCGCCCTGGCGGGTCTCCACGCGCTCGGTGAGCCCCCAGGCGGCCATGTTGTCGGTGGCATGCGCGGCGACCTCCTCCTGGAGGTCGACGGCAATGGCGGTCAGCCGGGGGTTCGACTCGGCGGCGTACCGCACATAGGCGCCCGTCCCGCAGCCGATCTCCAGCAGCCGGACCGGGCGGTCGCGGTCCAGCGTCCGGTCGATGGCCGCCTGGACCATGTCCCGCAGTGCCAGGGACGAGCGCGCGATGACGGTGCCGTCCTGGTCCTGAAGGGAGAAGCGGCGGCCGCCGGAGAGCATGCGGGGCGCGTCCAGCAGCACCGGCACGTGGAAGCGCAGGATCTCCTCCAGGGCGGCGGCGACGGCGTCGTTCCCGGGCTGGGCCAGCAGCCTGGCTGTGGGGCTCTTGAGCCGGTAACGGCCCTCCCGCCGGCCCAGTTCGCCGAGCCGGACGCCGGTCTCCAGCCAGGCCCGCAGCTGGGGGCGGTCGTCCTCGGGGATGTCCAGGTGCTCGGCCAGGCTCTCCAGGTCGCACGGGCGCACCGTCAGGCACCGCAGGACGCCCGAGCCCGCGGCGGAGGCGAGGAACGCTGCCCGGTACAGCGGGTTGACCAGTACTGTCGACAGGGTCAGCAGCACCGGTGTGCGCGGGTCCGCGACGATCTTCGCCACGGTCAGCGCGTCGGTGAGCGGTTCCTCCACCCGGTGCTTGACGTTCCTGGCCAGACTCAGCAGGTCCATGAGGGTTCCCTCTTCACAGTGGGGAGTCGGTCGGGCGCGTGCGGGCGGGCGAGTTCGCCGCGGATCTCGCGCAGGAGTGACAGCCGCGCGGGGCCGTTGAGGAAGAAGTGGTCGCCGTCCAGGTGGTGGTGGAGGAGGGAGCCGCGGGTGTACGACCGCCACGCCTCCACCGCGGGTCCCGGTGCGAGGGGGTCGCGGGTGGCCGAGAACGCGGTCATGGGACAGCCCAGCGGGGGCCGCGGGCTCCAGCGGTACTCCTCGCAGACGGTCAGGTCGGCGCGCAGCACGGGCAGGCGCCGGTCCAGGTAGGCGCTGCCGATGGTCTGGTCGTCGCCGAGTCCGCCAAGGGCGTGCACCAGCTGCCGCAGGTCCGCGTCGGAGAGCGTGCGGTCGGCGCGGTCGCCGTAGAGGTGGGGCGCCCTGCTCCCGGACACGAACAGGTGCCGGGGTGGTTCGCCGTGTCCTCGCCCGTGCAGCTCGCAGGCGACTTCGTAGGCGAGCAGCGCGCCCATGCTGTGCCCGAACAGGGCGTAGTCATGGGCGAGTTCATGCTCGACGAGGGCGTCGGCGAGGTCGCGGGCCAGGGGCCGCATCGCCGTGTAGGGCCGCTCCCGCAGCCGCAGCCCGCGTCCGGGCAGCAGGACGGGGACGACCTGCACGCCCGCGCCGAGCCCGGCGTCCCAGCCGCGGTACACGGAGGGGGTGCCGCCCGCGTACGGGAGGCAGATCAGTGAAAGGGGCGGGGCATCGGCTCCGACTCCGCTCGCGGGCGGGAGGCCCGGGAACCAGTCGGCGGCGGGTGGCCGCGGGGCCGTGGCGGGGCCCGGCGGCCGCTCGGTGATGGGCACGTGGCTCCTCGAAGTCCTCGTTCGTCCGTCGCTGTGGGGTGGGGTTCTCCGGTGTCGTCACGGTCGGGTTCAGCGAGGGACGTGCCTGCGGCCCTCGGGCGAGTTCAGCCAGGCCAGGGTGAGGTCCATGCCCTCCTGGAAGCCGACCTCGCTCTTGAAGCCGAAGTCGTTCCGGGCGCGGTCGATGACGTAGGACTGGTCACGGTCGAAGAGGTGGACGGCGTGCCGGGTGAGCACGGGACGGGCCTTGACGCCCAGGGCGCCGTAGAGCTTCTCGGACGCCGTGGCCACACCGCGTGCCAGCGGCGTCGGCAGGCTGAAGGCGGGCGGCTGGACGCCCAGGCCGCGGGCCAGCGTCTCCACGTACTCGCGCCAGGTCGTCGGATCGGGGTCGCGCAGGTTGTACGCCAGGCCGGCCGCGGTCTCGGAGGCGCAGGCGGCGATCATGCCGTCGACGAGGTTGCCCACGTAGCCGAGTCCGGCCGGTACGTCACCCCGGCGGATGTAGACCATCTGCCTGCTCAGCAGGAGGTTCGCGATCTCGATCACGAAGTCCTTGCTGCGCGGCCCGTACACCGAGACCGGCCGGACGACGGTCAGGGGCAGTCCGGCTCGCTCGGCCGCCTCCCGCACGGCACGTTCGCCGAGTACCTTGCTGCGGTTGTACGGCAGCCCGATGTCCCGGAGTTGCGCGGTCTCGTCGCAGGGCGTGGCTGGGTAGCCGTAGACGTCAGTGGTGCTGACGTGCAGGAAACGTTCGACGGTGCCCGCGTGGTGCGCGGCATCGACGAGGTGGCGGCTGCCGTCGACGTTGATGCGCCGGAAGTCCTCCCAGGGACCCCAGTCGGCCGACATCCCGGTGCAGTTGTAGACGTGCCGCACGCCGGCCGTGGCACGGCGCAGGCTGTCCGGGTCACCGAGGTCACCGGTGGTGATTTCGACGTCGACGCCGTCGAAGGCGGAGCGGTCGCTGCCGTCGCGGACCAGGACCCGTACGCGATGGCCGTGTTCGGCCAGCCGCCGGGTCAGGTGTCCTCCGATGAAGCCGCTCGCACCCGCGACCAGGACGTCCGCTCCGGAGGCGTGGAGGGGGATCGGCAGGTGCCGGGGAGCGGTCTTCGGCGCGGTTTCGGTCGTGGTGTCCGCCATGGCATGCCCCAGGATGTCGAGGGAACGGTCCAGGTCGGCTTCGCTGTGGTCGGCGTTGATGAAGAAGCGCAGGCGGCACGCGTCGCGGGCGACGGCCGGGTAGCCGATGGGCATCACGTTCACGCCCCGCTCCAGCAGGGTGTTGGACAGCGCCATGGTCTTCTCCCAGTCGCCGATGATGACCGGGATCACCGCGGACGCGCGGGAGACGCCGACGTCGAGGCCGCGGGCCCGGGCCGTGTCGCGGAAGTGCTCGGCCAGGCGCCGTACCCGGGCTACTCGCCACGGATCGTCCCTGACGACCCTGATGGCCTCCAGGGCCGCGGCCGTGTTCGCCGGCGAGATCCCCGTGCTGAAGATGTGCAGGGGGGCGGTGAACCTGAGGTACTCGATGAGCGGGCCGCGGGCCGCGATGTAGCCGCCGAGGCTGCCGAGGGCCTTGCTGAGGGTGCCCATCCACAGGTCGACGTCGCCGCGGTCGATGCCGAAGTACTCGCCGATGCCGCGACCGGTACGGCCCAGCACGCCGATGGAGTGGGCCTCGTCGATCATCAGCATCGCGCCGTGGCGCTTCTTGACGTCGATGAACCGGTGCAGGTCGGGAATGTCGCCGTCCTGGCTATAGGCGCCCTCGATGAGCACCAGCGCCCGGCGGTGCTGTGCGCGCAGCGAGCCCAGCAGCGCATCCAGGGCCCGCCAGTCGTTGTGCGGGAACGGCCTGCGCCGGGCCCCGGACAGGACGCAGCCGCGTACGGCGCTGTCATGGATCCACTCGTCGTGCAGGACCAGGTCCTCGGGGCCGAGGAGGTGACCGATGGTCGCCACGTTGGTGGCATGGCCCCCGGCGAACACGATCGCGTCCTCGGTGCCGAGGAAGGAGGCGACCTCCGCGTCCAGTTCGTGGTGCAGCGGTGTTTCCCCGCACAGCAGCGGCGTCGCCGAACTGGACGTGCCGTAGCGGTCGATGGCCTCCTGCGCCGCCCTGCGGACGCGGGGGTGGTGGGAGAGCGCGAGGTAGTTGAAGGACGCGAAGTTGAGGACGGTACGGCCGTCGACGGTGGCGTGACCCGCGTTGTGTCCCTCGTGGATTCGGCCGTAGGGGTTGGCGCCGCTCGACCTGGCCTGGCGCAACCGGCCCTGGAGCTCCGCGTATTCGGCCCACTCCTCGAACTCCCGCTCGTGCCGGACCGCGGTGGCCGGGGGGCTCGGCGGGGCCGGCACGGACATGGGTTCACGGAGCGGTTCGGGCGTCGCGACGGCGGGTGCCGCCGCCTCCGTGCCGAGCAGGTCCGCCAGCTCCCGGACGCTGGGGTCCTCCGACAGGGACGTCCGGTGCCTCTCCAGGCATCCCGGGTACTGGCGGGTGAGCGCCCGCTCCAGCTCGGTGCGCATGAGCGAGTCGAAGCCGAGGTCCCTGCCCAGGTGCGCGTCGAGGGAGATCTGGTCGGCGGGGAAGGAGCACACCCGTGCGACGTGGTCGAGAATCACGCGGCGTACGTCCGGCTCGCCGGTGGACGTGGTGGAAGTCGGCACCGGAGCGTATGTCGGCGCGGTGCCGGTCTCGTGGTCGGTCCCGGTGGTCGGCCCCGGTGTCGGGTGCTCGGCGGCCACGAGTCGCTTGGGTGCGTCGGAGGCGGGATGCCGCGTCATGGCCGGGGCCTCCTGTGTGGGCGACGTGAACCAGTACGACTGTCGCTCGAAGACCGTGTGCGGTACGGGCACGCGCGCCCGCCGGTGCCCCTCGTCCAGCGCCGCCCAGTCCACGCCGCCGCCGGCGCAGTGGAGGCGGCCGAGCGACTGCAGGAGTGTCTCCCAGTCGCCGCTGCCCGCCGGACCGCCCCTGCGCAGCGAGGGCAGCCACAGCATCGGGCTCCCGCTGTCCGGGGGTGTCGACATGCGGGCCAGATTGAGCAGGGTGGAATCCGGGCCGATCTCGACGAACGCGTCGCAGCCCAGGCGGCGCAGCGTCGCGAATCCGTCGGCGAAGCGAACCGTGCCGAGCAGGTGCCGCACCAGGTCGTCGGCGCCGATCCGATCGGTGATCTGCTCGCCCGTGCCGTCGAAGATCCACGGAATCCTCGGCGCCGCGAACCGCACGCCCCGGGCCGCCTCCCGCAGCGGCCCCGCCGCACCCGCCATCAACGGCGAGTGGAAGGCGTGGGAGACGGCCAGCGGCCGGACGACGACGGACCGGTCCTGGAGCAGGATGCGGACCTCGTCGATCTCCTCCCGGGCACCGGACAGGACCAGGTGGCCGGGAGCGTTGACGGCCGCGACCGAGACGGAGGCGCATTCGCCGGCCATCGAGCGGATCACGTCCGAGTCTCCGGCGCACGCGATCATCGCGCCGTCGCCCGGCTGTTCGTCCATGTACCGGCCGCGTACCGCCGCCAGCGTCAGCGCGTCCTCCAGCGACATCACGCCGGCCACGCACGCGGCGCCGTACGCCCCGATGCTGTGGCCGAGCAGCGCGGCCGGGCGTACCCCCAGCGACATCCACACCTCGGCGAGCGCCACCTCCAGCGCCACCAGCGCGGGCTGGCAGGAGCGGGTGCCGCGCAGCCGGTCGCCGCCGCCGTCGGCGAAGAGCAGCTCCGGCAGCGGCACGCCGAGGTAAGGACGCAGCACGCCGTCGGCGCGGTCGATGGTGCGGGCGAAGCCGCCGTGGGTGTCGTAGAGGCCTTTGCCCATGCCGGCGTACTGGGTGCCCTGGCCGCTGAAGAGGAAGGCCACCTTCGGCGCCGGGCCGGAGCGGGGCCGGTCGCGCACCACGGCGGTCGACGCCTCGCCGCGGACCAGGGCGTCGAGCACGGTGTCCAGTGCCTCGGCGGAGCCGCCGGTGAGGACCGCCCGGTGGCCGAGCCGGGGGCGGCCCGTGTGCGCCGCTTGGCACAGGTCGGCGAGATCCACGTCCGGATGGGCGGCCAGGTGGGTGCGCCAGCGCTGGGCCAGTGTGGTGAGGGCCGTCGGCGTGTGGGCCGAGAGGCACAGGGCGTGCACCGGGCGCTTCGGCGGGACCGTCTCGCCCCGGGCCGGCTCGGGGCCCGCTTCGAGGATCAGGTGCGCGTTGGCGCCGCCGAACCCGAAGGAGCTGACGGCGGCGCGTGCCACGATCCCTTCCGGGAGGTGAGTGAGCCGCGTGGGTACGTCGAGCGCCGCGTCCCGCACGAGGTGGCGGTTCGGGGCGCGCAGGTGCAGGGTGGGTGGCACCTGGCGATGGCGTACGACGAGGGCCGTCTTGATCAGGCCGGCGATGCCCGCGGCTGCTTCCAGGTGACCGATGTTGGTCTTGACCGAGCCGACTAGACACGGCTGGTCCGGTGCGCGGTCCCGGCCGTAGACGGCGGCGAGTCCCTCCCACTCGACGGGGTCGCCGAGCGGGGTTCCGGTGCCGTGGGCCTCGACGTAGTGGATCGCGTCGGGGGTCAGGCCGGCCCGGTCCAGGGCCCGTTCGCAGACGGCTCGTTGCGCCGAGCCCCTGGGAGCGGTCAGGCCGTTGCTCCGGCCACCGTGTCCCGTCGCCGAGCCCCTGATCACGGCGTGGATCCGGTCGCCGTCGGCCAGCGCGGCGGAGAGGGGTTTGAGCAGGACCAGGCCCGCGCCCTCGCCGCGCGCATAGCCGCTCGCGGCGTCGTCGAAGGTGCGGCAGCGGCCGTCCGCCGACAGCATGTTGCCCGCGGCGAACGCCACCGAGAGGCCGGGAGTGACCATCAGGTTCACCCCGCCGGCGAGCGCTGTGGAGCACTCCCCGCGGCGCAGGCTCTCGCAGGCGAGGTGGACGGCCAGCAGGGACGACGAGCACGCCGTGTCGACGGCGAGGCTCGGCCCGTGGAGATCGAGCGTGTACGACAGCCTGTTGGCCGCGATGGAGTGCGCGTTGCCGGTGGCGCCGTATACGTCGATGGCGGCCGGCCGGCTCATCTGGAGCTCGGAGTAGTCGTGACTGCTGATGCCGACGAAGACGCCGGTGGCGCTGCCCGCGAGCCGCGCCGGGTCGAGGCCGGCGTCCTCCACGGTCTGCCAGGCGACTTCGAGGAGCAGCCGCTGTTGTGGGTCGGTACGGTTGGCCTCCCTCGCCGACATGCCGAAGAAGCGCGCGTCGAACTCGTCGACGCGGTCGAGGAACCCGCCGTACGCGGGCGCGTTCACCCGGTCGGGGTCCCAGCGGCTGCGGGGCACCTCGGTGATCGCGTCGCGGCCGTCCACCAGGAGCCGCCAGTAGCTGTCCGCGTCGGGCGCGCCGGGGAAACGGCAGCCGAGACCGACGATCGCCACCGGCCCGGCCGGGGGGCGGTCCCCGGCCGGGGCTTCCGTGGAGTTCCCGGTACGCGCCGCGCCGGGCACCTCACCGGCGCCGAAGTGCTCGGCGACGGCGCGGACCGTCGGGTGGTCGAAGGCCGCACCGGTGGTCACCTCACGGCCCGTCACTGCGCCCAGCTCGGCCAGAATCTCCACGGCCAGCTTCGAATCCAGCCCCAGGGACGCCAACGGCCTGGTGGTGTCGATCGCCGCCGTCGGCAGTCCGAGCCGTCCCGCGATCCGCTGGACCAGCCAGGCCTCGATGGCCTCGGGCCCCTGCGGGGCGGTCAGCTGCGTGACATCAGCCGGTTCGGGGTCGGGCCGTGCGCTGCCGGCCCCGGCCTGTTCGCCCAGGAACAGGGCGATCAACGTGTCCACCGACGGCCGTACGAGCAGTTCTCCGACCGGGATCGCCGTACCGAGCCGCTGCTCCAGTTCGCGCACCGTGGTCAGGAGCGTCGGGTAGTCGAGGTCCAGCTCGGCGAACGTCCAGTCGGTGATGTCCGGGCCGTCGTCCCCCGGGATGAGCCCGGTCAGCACCTCGGTGACCGCGTCGATCACCAGCCGCCTGCGCCGGTCGGCGGGCAGCGCGGTGAGCGCCCCGTCGCGGGCCGGGGTCCCGATGTCCCGCGTGACGCTCGCCGCGACCGCCGTGAGCCGCAGGCCGAGGAAGTCCCGCTTGCACGCCTGCCGTTGGATCTTGCCGCTGGTCGTCTTGTGCACCGTCGACCTCTTGAGCAGCACGACGGCGTGCGGTGTCACGTCGTGCGCCTCGGCGACGGCTGTGCGCAGCCGGGCCAGCAGCTCGGGTGCGTCCTCGACGCGCCGGCCCTCGACCTCGTAGGCGACGACCATCTCCTCGGCGCCGTCCACCTCCACCGAGAACGCGGCACCGCTGCCGGCTCGGAGGCAGTCGTCGGTCTGCTCGGCGGTGCGCTCGATGTCGTGCGGGTAGTGGTTGCGGCCCTGCACG
>WUUC01152977.1_pt1 | contig 11282 bp, 13 predicted proteins | sample 6278441 | NCBI WGS metagenome assembly WUUC01 (sample SAMN13675441, study PRJNA597444) | soil metagenome | isolation source: soil | place: USA: Washington | collected 2017-10 | reverse complement strand
CGTCGTATAGTGGTAATACCCTTGCTTCCCAAGCAAGAGCTGAGGGTTCGATTCCCTTCGACCGCTCCATTTAAATTTGGCGACTCGGGCATCTTGCCACCCGCCAAGCTCAAACCAGGCACACAGTGGACGGTCTGGATTGCGCATCAGGAATGCGCATCAGGGATGATTGCTCGGCGCAAGCCCGAGGCGGGTAACATACCGCCGGTGAACAATCCCATCGATACTCAGCGCATACGGCGGCGAATTCGCAGCTTTGTAGTGCGGGCCGGTCGAATGACCGCAGGACAGGAGCGCGCATGGCGCGACCTTTGGCCACTCTATGGCATTCATTTCAAACAAGTCCCTCTCGATCTGGATGCCATCTTCGGACGGCAGGCGCCGCGGGTGCTTGAAATTGGTTTTGGAACCGGCGATGCGCTGCACGCCTATGCGCAACTCCATCCCGATCACGATTGCTTAGGGATCGAGGTTCACCCACCTGGCGTCGGTCATCTGATGATTCGATCGGCCGAAACGGCCGCCACGAACATCCGCATTCTCTGTCACGACGCAGTGGAAGTGCTCACGCTTGGCATTGCGGATCGCAGCTTCGATGAGGTTCACCTCTTCTTTCCGGATCCGTGGCACAAAAAGCGCCACCACAAACGGCGCTTAGTCCAGCCGGAATTCGTCGATTTGCTGGCTCGAGTCCTGAAGCCAGGCGGAATTTTGAAGATGGCTACGGATTGGCAACACTACGCAGAACAAATGCTGACGGTGCTCGCGGCGCATCCCGCGTTCGAAAATGCGGCCGACCCCGATAGCGCCTGCGGGTTTGCAACGAGAGCCGAGCATCGTCCCCTGACGCGATTCGAACGACGCGGGCATCGACTGGGCCATCTGGTCTGGGATTTGACGCATCGTCGAGTCTGAGTTTCGATTGGGCTCGCTCATGGACGATGAGTCTCGTGTTTTGCGTTTGTTCTCATTCTTCTTTTTCGCACTGCACTAATTCACCCACGAAACTTCGAGCAGGCGTATCGATTCTTGATGCTGTGCGGAATTTTTTTCACTTGCATCGCTGTCCGATGAGGCATACAAGAGAATAGAAGTCGCGCGATTCGAATGCACTCGAGCATCGGTTACTTCCCGGATGCTGTTTCGCCGCTTTCTATCGCTTCAGCGCGTGGCGCTGTGCGGTTGTGAAGAATCCCGCTTGCGCAATTCGTTGCGAAAGCGCCGCGTGAACAACGCAGAATCCGTGCGGAGAAGATCCATGCCCACGCCGACGCCTGTTATTGGTCAATGGTATCGATGCGCCACCGGCGAACTTTTCGAAGTTGTCGCAATTGCCGATGAAGACGCCATCGAGATTCAATACTTCGACGGCGCATTGGAAGAATTCGATCGCGACACCTGGGAAGCGCAAGGCTTAGTGGAGGCCAATCCGCCCGAGGATTGGACGGGATCGGTGGACGTCGACCAGGAAGACTACGATCTCGAAGCCGAAAACCCTCACAACGCCGTTTGGTCACAGCCCAGCGAGTACTTCGACCGCAGCGAGACTTCAGGCTTCTCTGAGTTTTCGACCGGGGTTCAGGCTCGTTACGATAACTGAGCACGCGGTGAGTCGAGCTTGCTGCGCGTTACGCAAAGCGTGCCGCTAACACGTCGGGATCGTCCGCCACCAAGATGTGGCCGTGCATTACCACGATTGGCACAGCCTTCAGTGCTAGGCCCACGCAAGGACCGATCACACAGTTACCGGTCGCAATGTCGAATTGCGCACCATGAGATCGGCAAAGCAACAGCGACTTGTCCGGCGCCAAAAAATCGTCCGGCCGCCAATTGAGCGGGTGACCTGCGTGCGGGCAACGATTCACGTAAGCGAATACTTCCGCCCCGCGCCGAACGACGAAACCTCTCAGTGGCCAATCGCCCGAGCCGATGGTGAAGGCGCGCGATCCTGGATCGGGCAGGTCGGCGAATCGACAAATGACTCGCGTGGGGTCAAGTTGACTTGCGTTCACTCGCAGAGATCCCTGATTCGGTAGCGGCACTGCCAATCGAACTATCGATCCAGCCCCCGCGCATCATGAACCAGAAAAGCACGATGCCAGGGACCGCTATAGCGGTGGTGAACAGATAGAAATTTACGTAGCCGAACGTTTCGATCAAATAGCCCGCCGTCGAACCCGTCAACAAACGACCGACCACGCTCATTGCAGCCGTGATCAGCGCATATTGCGCGGCGGTATAGCGCAGATCGCAGAGCGCCGAAAAATACGCAATCACAGTCACGCCTCCGATGCCGCTCGCGACGTTCTCAAAGGTGATTGCCCCGGCAAGCCCCCAGTTTGAATGACCCGCAGCGGCCAGCATCGCGAAGCTGAAATTCGACACCGCCATCAAGATCAGACTGATCAGCACGGATTTTTTCATTCCGAGGCGAGCGTACAGAATGCCGCCCAGAAAAATGCCGATCAGATAAGCCCAAAAACCAATCCCCACATCGTATAGCGCGATCTCATCATTGGTGAACTTGAGATCATTGAAGAGGAGACGAAAGGTCAGATTCGCCAGGGTGTCGCCCATCTTGTGCAACAACACAAAGAGCAGGACGAGTAGCGCGCCGCGGCGGCGCAGAAATTCCAGCAGCGGCGCCGTAATGGAGTCCAGCACTTTCGCTAACCCTTGTCGTCGAATCGGTTCCTGATGTCGCGGCGGTTCGCCAATGACCAACGCCACGCCGATCGCCGGGACCGCCAAGACCGCACATACGATGTAAGCGGCTTGCCAGCCGGCACGGCCTGCCAACACGAGCGCGATAGCAGCGGCTGCGACAGATCCGATTCGCCAGCCATATTGATACATCCCTGCACCGACGCCGAGTTGGTGCGGTTCAAGCCATTCGATTCGATAGGCGTCGATGACGATGTCGTAGGTTGCGCCGGCAAATGCCACGAATATCGCGGCCCATGCCATCGCCAATAAACTCGCCTTTGGATCCATGAGCCCAAGATTGACGATCGCAGCAATGACCAATGCGCCGGCGAACATCAACCAGGAGACGCGTCGGCCAAGACGGCCAATGACGGGTAAGGTCACACTGTCGACGACCCAAGCCCAGAGCCATTTCAAGTTGTATACCAAGAAGGCCAGCGCGAAAGCTGTCACCGATCGCTTATCGATTCCATCCTGCGCCAATCGCGTTGTCAGCGTAGCCGCGATCATCGCGTAGGGAACACCCGAGGAAAATCCCAGGAACAGACTGGCAACCGGCGCGCGCTGCAAATAGGGCTGGAGGAAGGCTGGCATGCGAGATTGCCAGCCGATGGCGGTATTCATCGCCGCAGTATAAGCGTTGCGCAACGAATACAATCATTCCCTGATCGATCGATTGACCGAAGCGCAAGACAGTTGCAAGCTTGGCGAAGCTATCATCGCGCGGTATACGCCCTACACCATCGAATCATTTTATTCTCCATGCCCACACCGCAAGCCTTCATCGAGCTGTGCCTGAACCTCGGTGTTCTCCGATTCGGCGAATTCAAACTCAAATCCGGTCGGCTCTCGCCGTACTTCTTCAACGCCGGGCTGTTCAATTCGAGCCGAGCCATCGCCAACCTGGGACGGCACTACGCCCAGGCGGTCGTCGATTCGGGCATTGGCTACGACATGTTGTTCGGACCCGCGTACAAGGGCATTCCCTTGGTGACTGCGACCGCCATTGCGCTCGCGGATCACCACAATGTAGATACCCCCTGGGCATTCAATCGCAAGGAGGCGAAGGATCACGGCGAAGGCGGCAGTATTGTCGGCGCACAGCTCAAAGGCCGCGTCCTGATCGTCGATGATGTGATTACCGCCGGCACGGCGATCCGCGAATCGATCGATATCATTCGCGCCGCTGGAGCTGACCCGTGCGGAGTAATCCTTGCATTGGATCGCCAGGAACGGGGCCAAGGCGAACTCTCCGCGGTGCAGGAAGTCCAGCAGCACTTCAAGCTGCCGGTGGCCAGCATCTTGAAACTGCAGAACTTGATCGAGCATTTGGAAAAGAGCGCTTCTCAAGACGTTCGCGTCCTGGCAGCCGTCCGCCAATATCGTGCGGATTACGGCATTCGCTAGAAAGTGGCACAATGCCCGCTCCTACCGAAGCTACGGTCCCGCCCATGTCACGATCGGTAAGCCTTCTGCTCTCGCTGCTGGGTTGTTGCGCATTGTCGATGGCGCAAGCGCAAAAACCTGAACCCTCCGGCGAAGTCTATCGGTGCCGCGACGCCTCAGGAGGCTTGCGCATGGGCACCGCGCTGCCGCAGGAATGTCTGGGCAGGGACACCGAAGTCATCAATCAGCGCGGAACTGTCGTACGCATGATCGAAGGTGCAGGGACTCGCTCGGCTCGACTGCAGCAAGAGGCGGCAGAAGCCGCGAAGCAAAAGGAAATCGACGATCGAATACAGCGCGATAAGGTACTGATCGAAACCTATCTTTCGGTGGAAGAAATAGAGCGGCTGCGTGACCAGCGACTGGACTTGCTGGCGGCTCAGCTGAAAGTGGCGGAGCAACATATCAATACGCTCCGCGACCGGCTGGTGCGCCTACGCGAACAAAGCAGCCGCTTCAAACCGTACAGCGACAATCCGAATGCGCCGCAATTACCCGATCATATCGCCGAGGATCTCGTCGGCACCGTCAAGAGCGTGATGGTTGACCAACAGACAATCGACATCAAACGCGACGAGCAGGCGACCATGACCTCCAACTTCGATCGCGACATCAAGCGCTTCAAGGAACTGAAGGGCATCAAATAGCTCGCGACTGCGACGTTTTTCACATTCCGGATTCGCGCCAAGTCGTAAAGTTGGTTTTCGAGCCACGGAGGAACGCATGTCGTGGTCCAAAGCGATCGCGGTCGTCGCCGCAGCCTTGCTGGCATGGCAAGTCGTTCTTAAATTCAACTCGAATAGATCGGTTAACGGCGGCGTCTCGGCAGCGGACTTGGTGCAACTTGCCGCCGCGACCAGACCTGGCGATATCGTGATGTACTCAACCACGGACTGCCCGTACTGCGCGCAGGCTCGCTCATGGTTGCGTGAAAATCGATTCTCCTTTACCGAATGCGACGCGCAGGTAGACGAATACTGCGCGCGCAAGCTGGCAGAACTGCAGGCCGACGGAGTGCCTTTGATGGTTGTGCGCGGCACAGCGCTTGAAGAAGGCTTCGATGTCGATGAATTCGTTGCCGCGCTGCGTTGATCGCTCAAGGAAGCGTATGAAGAAAATACTGTTTGTCGCCCTGCTGGCCCTCGCAGGCATCTACGGCACCGGCTACGCGAGTCTCGGTGAGTCTGGCGTCAACGGATTTTTGAACAATCTGATGACGCTAACGGCAGACGGCAACGGTCATGCATTGTGCGAATTGCTGTCTGATGACATCAAAGTGGATCTGAACGATCACACTGCATCTCGCGGCGGAAAATTCAGCGGCGGCAAGCAAGAGTTTTGCGAGTACTCGAAAACTGCGGCGGCGGGTGTCGCTGTGTTAAAGCCGTCGCTGCACGTGGAACGCAAGGATATGAAGATCAAGCGCGATTGGCTGCACCCGTGGACGGCGGAAGTGACCTACACGGAATTGATGACTATGACCATTCCACGCGCCAATCTCACCATCAAAACCGAAAGCGACGATCAGGTGATCCTGGTGCGAACCTTGTCAGGCGTGAAGATTCAGCGGCTCCAAAGCGAGGTTTGGGCGCAATAGCCAGGAGGGGCCGGCTACTGGGTGCCCGAGCTTCCGAACCCGCCGGCGCCGCGTTCGCTGGCTGTGAAGGCCTCCACAACTTCGAATTCGACCTGCATCACGGGCACCACCACTAGTTGTGCGATTCGCTCGCCGGGTTGAATGGTGAAAGCGGTCTGACCGCGATTCCAGCAAGATACGAAAATCTGTCCCTGGTAATCCGAATCGATCAAACCGACGAGATTGCCGAGGACGATACCGTGTTTATGACCAAGCCCCGAACGCGGCAGGACCAAAGCGGCGTAGCCTGGATCTTCCAAATGGATAGCAATGCCGGATGGGATCAACTGCGTATCGCCAGGCTTCAATTCCAAAGCGGCATCGAGACAAGCGCGCAAATCAACGCCCGCCGAGCCGGTCGTTGCGTACTGTGGCAGCGGATAGGTACTGCCGATGCGCGCATCCAGGATTCGCACTTGAAGGCGGCGAGCGCCGTGCTGGGATTGAGTCATGAAAGTGAACCTGCGATGAGGCGTGAGCCCCCAAAGCAGGCGGCCCAGTACTGTGGATCGACCTGCGCTAACGCGCGGGTTGCTTGAGCCGGTAGCGTTCCGCAATCAACGCCACTAGTTGGCGTGCGATTGCATTCTTCGAATTCAACGGCAGTTCTCGTTTGCCGCCCTCCGGCCAATACACCGTGATGGCGTTGTCGTCGCGATCGAAGGCCAATCCATCGCCGACTTTGTTCGCGGCAATCATGTCGAGGTTTTTCGAATTCAACTTATCGAGCGCATTCGCCTCGACATTTTCCGTTTCGGCTGCAAAGCCAACCAGAAAGGGATGGCTGGCTGCACGCGCAATGGTGGCCAATACATCGGGAGTGCGCGCCAGCTCCAAACTCATCGACTCTTGCGCTTTCTTGATTTTCTCGCGCGCCGCTTGCGCAGCCTTGTAGTCGGACACGGCAGCAGCCGAAATAAATATGTTTGCACCGAGCACATGGGTGCGCACGGCATCCAGCATTTGTTCAGCCGTCTCGACGTTTGCTACTTGCATCCCGGTGGGTGCGGCAATCCCCACTGGCCCGGTGACCAGCACCACCTTTGCGCCAGCGTCGCGGGCGGCCTGCGCTACTGCGTAGCCCATCTTGCCGGAACTACGATTACTGATATAGCGGACCGGATCGATGCGCTCGCGCGTGGGACCTGCCGTCACCACTACTTTCAGACCCGACAACAAGTTTCGGACCGCAACGTTGGCGGACACTGCCTCTGCGATTTCCAGCGGTTCGAGCATGCGGCCCTCCCCCACTTCCCCGCAGGCTTGTTCGCCGCTGGCCGGGCCGAGAATGCGCACTCCTCGTTCTTCCAACGTCCGGACATTGGCCTGAGTGGCGGCATGAGCCCACATCACTTTGTTCATCGCGGGCGCGACAGTGATTGGCGCGGATGTCGCCAAACAAACGGTGGTTAACAGGTCGCTCGCAAATCCATGAGCCAGCCGGGCCAGTACATCGGCGGTTGCCGGTGCAATGACGATTTCGTCCGCCCAGCGCGCGAGTTCGATGTGGCCCATGGCCGCTTCGGCATTGGCGTCCCACAGATCGGTTCGAACTGGCTTCCCCGAGACTGCTTGCAATGTCAGTGGCGTGACGAATTGCGTTGCACCCGATGACATCACCACTTGAACATTCGCGCCTCGCTCGATCAATCTGCGTACGAGTTCAGGCGTTTTGTACGCGGCGATGCCGCCCGTGATCCCGAGCAACACGTTGCGGCCCCGAGTTTCGGGCTTTGCGGGTTCGGCCAACTTTGGGGTTGTCTCTTTTGTCATGCCCGGAATTATGGGGGCGCGGCCCCTGCCTCGGCAAACGTCGAATCGGAATCAGCTGCAAACGAAGAAGGATGCCAGCGGCAAATCCAAGCCATTGCACCGGTTATATGGGTTGTCCTAAGCGATGGGCACACGCCAGACTGCGGTCGCTTAGCGAGATCCACCTCTGACAATAGAAAGTGAACAACAATGTCGATTCGTCACTGGCCGGCCGCCGACCGGCCGCGGGAGAAGCTGCTGGAGCAAGGCGCTGCAGCGCTGACGGAAGCTGAACTGATCGCAATTCTGCTCAGAACCGGCCACAAGGGCACGAGCTCGCTGGACTTGGCGCGCCAGCTACTGGTGCAATTCGGATCTTTGCGCGCCTTGCTCAGCGCCGAGCGCAATGCCGCCAATGAGGCCGGCCTGGGTGCCACGCGCTTTGCCACGTTGCAGGCCGCCATCGAACTGGCGCGCCGACATTACCGCGAGCTCATGTTAACGGGGCCCGCGCTGACCAATCCACGCAGCACCCGCGACTATCTCCGTGCCCGCTTGCGCGACCTGAATCACGAAGTGTTTTGCTGCCTTTATCTGGACAATCGCAACCGTGTCATCGGCTTCGAAGAGTTGTTCCGCGGCACGCTCGATGGCGCCACCGTTCACCCGCGAGAAGTCGTTAAGCGGGCCCTCGCCCACAACGCCGCGGCAGTCATCCTGGCCCACAACCATCCCTCCGGCGTAGCGGAACCTAGCCAAGCGGACGAGTTGATCACCCGACGACTGAAGGATTCCCTGGCGTTGGTCGACATCCGCGTGCTGGATCATCTGGTGGTGGGAGACAGCCATTGCGAGTCGATGGCCGAACGCGGTTTGATGTAGCCCTGCCCCCAAGTTCCGTTAACCTATTGATTGTAGTGGTAAGATTCGCTTCCCCAGAATCACCGTCGCCACTAGCCTGATGCAGCCGCTCGCCACGTCGTCTGTTTCAACAGTGCTGCCTAGCGGTCCGACACCGGCTCGCGCCATATTTCCCTGCCCTGCTCCTTGCCCGGCTTGCTCGCCGCTGGTATAAAGCGCGACTCATTTTTTGGCTGAACCGATGCGATTTCGGGCAGCCGTTTAGGAAAGTGCCATGTCCCGAGTCTGTCAAGTTACCGGCAAGCGCCCGATCACGGGTAACACCGTTTCGCACGCGAATAACCGCCGCCGTCGCCGCTTCCTCCCGAACCTGCACGTGCAGCGTTTTTGGCTGGAAAGTGAACGCCGCTTTGTGAGCCTGCGCATCTCGACCCGTGGCCTGCGCACGATCGAGAAGAGAGGCATTGAAACTGTAGTCAATGAACTGCGCGCCCAAGGCGTGGCCGTTTAATCGGAGCCGTCATGCGCGAAAAGATCAAATTGGTTTCGACTGCCGGCACGGGTCACTACTACACGACGACCAAGAACAAGCGTCTGCATCCCGATAAGATGGAGATCAAGAAGTTCGATCCTAAGGTCCGCAAGCACGTGGCCTACAAGGAATCGAAGATCAAATAAAAAAATCCCGCCGCTGGCGGGATTTTTCTTTGCGACGGACGGCCGGCTTCAAAGCGACGTTTACTTTACCGTCATGCAGCCATCGGCAGCGCGTAGCTGCGCATCCTCGCCGCATAGTCCTGCAACACCTGAATCCCACTCGCCTCGGCGTTCGCGATCCACTCCTTGAGATGCGTGAGCAGCTTCTCGTTGCTCATGTTGCTGCCGTTCCACATCACACGCAGACGCTCACGATACTCGTGCACCGTTTTCAATGTTTGGTGTTTGGCCAGCGCGTCGCTGAGACGCTGCCTAGCGTGCTCATCGAGCAATACCGGTTCGCGGACCAGCAATTTCTTGATGCCGCCCAACTTGCCCTTGGCCGCAGCTAATTCGGAGCGAAACACCGGCAAGGTGACGTTGTAGGTGTAATCGCGAAGCACATGCATTCGATTCACGATGATCGCACGCACGGTATCCAAATCGACATGCTTGCGCTGCGCATGCAATTCCAGCTTCGGCGCGACACGCACGACCTTTGCTAGACCCAGCGCGGAAAACACTTTGATCCACAGCCAACCAATATCGAATTCCCAGCTGCGCACCGAAAATTTGGCCGAACTTGGAAAAGCGTGATGATTGTTATGCAGCTCTTCACCGCCTAACAGCAGACCCCAGGGAACGATATTCCTGGCGGCATCCGGACATTCGAAATTTCGATACCCGGTGTGATGCCCCAGTCCATTGATCACGCCCGCAGCCAAAAGCGGCATCGCCAGCAGTTGAATCGACAGCACGATGATGCCGGGAACACCGAACAACAGCAGATCCAGGACGATCAACGTTACGATGCCGAGGTTGCGATGCTTCGTATAAATATTGCGCTCGACCCAATCGTCCGGCGTCCCGCGGCCGTATTTTTCTTGCGTCTCGGGATTTCGAGCCTGCACCTGATACAGCTCGGCGCCTTCAAGCAGAATTCTCTTGAGCCCAAAGATCACGGGGCTATGGGGATCCTCGGGGGTTTCGCATTTCGCATGATGCTTACGATGCACGGCTACCCACTCGCGGGTCAGCATACTGGCGGTGAACCAAATCCAGAACCTCGCGAAGTGCCGCAAGGCTGGATGTAGATCCACGCTGCGGTGCGCGGCATCGCGATGCAGATAAACGGTGACGCACACGATCGTGATTTGGAGCGACACGACGACGGCAACGACATAGCCCCACCAACTCAAGCCCAACGCGCCATACAGAAATTCGATATTCACAGTTGCCTCGCCGACTCCAAAATAGTGGGATGACTGCAATTCGTCTGGAAAGACATATATACGCCGCTGCGCCTGCGAGCGCACGTTAACTGGCTGACACGTTCGGGGCGTTACCGATCAATCCATCACATTCCGGGCACAATACGCGTATGCCTGAACTTCCAGAAGTTGAAACCACGCGTCGCGGCATTGCAGCAGCGGTGGCCGGCCAGCAAGTAGCCGGAGTCATCGTCCGGAACCCCCGTCTGCGCTGGCGGTTGCCTGACGAGTTCGCCGAGCAGCTCCTGGGACAGTCGATACACGCGGTACGACGTCGTGCGAAATACCTGTTGATCGACTTGGAACGCGGCTGCCTCCTTGTCCATCTCGGCATGTCCGGCAGCCTGCGTGTGTTGCCATCGACGACGGTGGCTCTCAAACACGACCACGTGGACCTAGTATTGAGTAGCGGACTGGCACTGCGCTTCAACGACCCGCGAAGGTTCGGCAGCATGCATTACACCGCGGAACCCCCGGAGCAACACCCCCTACTCCGCAATCTGGCGCCTGAGCCGCTCGATGCTGAGTTCAATACTGCTTATCTGGTGGCGAAAGCGCGTCGTCGCAAGGTGGCGATGAAACAATTCGTGATGAACGGCCAGCTGGTCGTCGGCGTTGGCAACATCTATGCGAGCGAAGCGCTCTTTCGGGCCGGCATCCGTCCGACTCGCGCCGCCCGGCGCGTGAAGGAAGCTGAATTCGCAAAACTGGTCAAAGCCATTAAAACAGTGCTCAAGGCCGCGATCCGTTCCGGCGGAACAACGCTGCGCGACTACGTCAACGCCGACGGCACTCCCGGTTATTTTCGGCAAAAGCTATTCGTGTATGAGCGGGCGGGAGAACCGTGCCGCAAGTGTCGAACCCCGATTAAACACAGCGCACAGGGCCAGCGTTCGACTTATTTTTGTCCGACG
>WUUC01108005.1_pt1 | contig 11283 bp, 8 predicted proteins | sample 6278441 | NCBI WGS metagenome assembly WUUC01 (sample SAMN13675441, study PRJNA597444) | soil metagenome | isolation source: soil | place: USA: Washington | collected 2017-10 | reverse complement strand
GACCTTCGCAACGATGGCGGCCCGATCGACGGCAAGGTTTAAGGCTTTTCGCACGAGCGGCGACTTGAAACGTTGATCGCGAAGATTAAACGTGAGGTGATGCTGATACCAGCGCGGCACCGACACCACATCAATCTCTTCGTTTCGGATGAATTCGATCGCGTCGACAGGTACGTCGTATACCACGTTGAGTTCCCCGCGCAGCAGACTGGCCCAGGTCGGTCGTAATGCGTCAAATGCCTTCACGACGACGCGATCGATCGTCGGCTTGCCTTTGTAGTAGCGGTCGAAGGATTCGAGAATGGCTACCGAACTCTCCTGGCTCACGACGTGATACGGTCCGGTGCCCACCAAGTCCGGTCCCTTGTCGAGCGGAACTGTCAGGCCGTCCGGCAGTGTCGCCGCAGGCCGCGACATGTCAAAGACGAGTTGGTGTCCTTCGGCCGACACTGTGACGAGGTCTGCCAACGCTGGAAAGGATCCGACATTGGCCGGATTGGTCACCGCTGCGCGAACGAACGCAGCCGCGGTCTCGCCAGTAAACGGCCGGCCGTCGTGGAGCACAACGTTCGATCGAAGAAACACACGGAGTCGCGTGTTCTCCCGTTCCCATTCCCAACGCTCGGCCAATTGAGGCAGAGCGCGACCGTCTCTGCCTATCGTGGTCAGGCTCTCGAAACTCAGAAGGCGTAGGAACTGAGGGATCCCCAAGTCAAGATCCGGGGTGTTCCCTTCGGGAACGCCGACGACCACTTCTGTTGGTTGAGAGGAAGTCGCCTGTTGAGTTGACTGGCGGCAGGCATTCGAGGCGACAAGGGCAGAAACGAAAACGCCGCACAGAATCGGCGTACCGATCTGGCGGCGTCGCGACGGTAGTGTGTCGTCGGATCGGCGATCCGCGCCGGGAACTACTTGTTGTCTGACCGCGGTGACTCGTCGATAGCCCAAGGGCAGAAATTCTGTGGTTTCCGCGTTGCCGAAGCCTTCTTTACGACTGTGATCTTCATGAGTCTACTCCGCTTCTTCTGAAAGGGCCGTCAGGCCGTTGGAGAGAGTGACGCAGCCGTCCGCTGCGCCAGGCTGACGACTGCCGCCTCCATCGCGCCCTTGTGACAGGACGGCGAGTGCATGTCGCCAAGCTCCGTGTGTGCTGCCATCGAACAACCTCCTCCACACACGGGAATGAAGGAGCAATCACCGCATGCATCCTTGTGAGCGCTCAGGCGCTCGAATCGTTCCGCCGCCGCGCGGCGCCAGTCGTCGCCCAGCCCGTCGATGTGCCCGGTCGACTGAGTGGCCTCGCCGGTGAACCCGGGACACGCGTAGAGCGACCCCTCCGGGCCGATGGTGTAGGCGTGACGGCGATGAATCTCACAGGGACCCATGTGCACGCCGTCGAGCGTGTAGAAGCCGGCCGTGCGGGTCGCCTCGCGCAGGAACGACATCTTCTCGTCGACGAAATGGCACGAGTCGCAGGGGCCGGACGATGCCCGACCGGCACCGGCACCCGCCGAGGTCATGCACGTCCCGGCGAGCGGCTTATCGTTCGCGCCGACGACGGTGAGCGGGATGATTGCCGGCTTGTCCGCGGCGCCGACGGCGGAGGGGATGCGGGGCTCCGGCGCCTTGATGATCGGCTTGAAGTTGATCTTGACGATCCGGTCGGCGAACTCCTGCTGCTTGAGGAAGTCGAGCAGCGCCGGATAGCTGTCCCAGCTGTCCTCGTCGAAGTTGCCGCCGATGGTGATGTCGACCTTGGGCGCGACACGACGAACGTTCTCGATGATGCGATCGAACGTCCCCTGCCGGCCGCGCAGCGGCCGCATCCGGTTGTGCGTGTCGCGATCGCCGTCGAGCGTGATCTTGACGCCATGGAGCCCGTACGGCAGCAGGCGATCGACAACCTCCGGGGTCAGCAGCAGCCCGTTGGTGATGACCGACAGCGACTGCGGAATGCCGCGCTCGGCGCACATCGCATGCGTGCGCTCGGCCAGGTAGTACGCCACCGGCAGGTTCAGGAGCGGTTCACCGCCGAACAGCGTCAGGTGAAACTGCTCCGGCTTGACCTCGTCGAGCCGCTGTTCGATCCAGAGCGCGGTGTGTCTGGCGGTGTCGAGACTCATCTTCGCGGCGAACTTGTTGTAATCGCCGTGGTCTCCCTGGAAGCAGTAGTCGCACGCGAAGTTGCATTGCAGCGTCGTGAGCACGGTGACCTTCATCAAGTCCGTGTCTTCACGCAGGTTGGTGAAGTACTCGCCAAGCGCTCGACGCTCCTCGTCGCGGCTCTCGACCACGAAGCCGTTCTCGATCAGGGTGTCGAGGGTGTCGCGCTCGTCGCGCTCGAACTGCGTCTCGCCGCGCGCAATGCGATCGAGCAGCTGCGAGACGTCGGTCGAAACGAGCAGCTGCGCGTCCGAGAGCGTGTTCATCAGGAACACGTCGTCCGTGTCTTTCACCGGCACCTGAAGGTTGAACATCGAAGGTTGCATGCGGACTCCCGTCCTCGGGGCACACGTCGGCCCACTTCGGCGTCTGATTTGTTCTGGAATCAGCGAACCGCGGTGAGGTGCGGTTCGCGAGCGTCGGGAGCAACGCGTGTGCCCGCCGCGCCCGTTGCACGGTTTCTGCAGTCGCGCTTCGTTTTTTGCGAAAGAAACCGGCTGGATCGGCAAGCAACTCGCATGGGTCTGGAGCGCCCGCCTGTGGTCAACCCTTTAGCCCACGGTCCGCCGGGATCCGGGAACCCGTGTGATCGTCGGCAGATCAATGGCTGGCCAATTTCTTGGCCGGCCAGCCAGAGAGTTGTCAGTTGCCTCGGATTTTTCGGGCAAGCTCGCGGATTTCGAGCTTGTCCATCTTGAACTTCAGCGTGCTCAGCGGGAGTCCGAGCGAACGCGCCGTTCCGGTCACGTTCCAGGCGGACTTTTCGAGCGCGCGGATGATGAAGTTGCGCTCGAACGTCGAAACGGCGCGATCCAGCAGGTTTTCCGCGGACGGGCCGGTGGTGTCGAGCGCCACATGCAGCTCGTAGGGCAGGTCTTCGTCGGTGATCCACTCCTTGTCGGAGACCGCCACCAGCCGCTCGATCAGGTTTTCGAGCTCCCGGATGTTTCCGGGCCACCAGTAGGAGCTGAGGATCTGCATCGTCGAGTCGGCGATGCCCTGGATGTTCTTGCGGAACTTCACGTTGTAGCGGCGCAGGAAGAAGTGGGCGAGCGCCGGCAGGTCTTCGATGCGGTCGCGGAGCGCCGGCATGCGTATCGGAATGACCTTCAGCCGGTAGTAGAGGTCCTCGCGGAACCTGCCTTCCTTGACGGCCTTGTCCAGGTCGATGTTCGTCGCCGCGATGAGGCGCAGGTTGGTCTTGATCGGGTGCGTACCCCCGACCCGCTCGATTTCGTTCTCCTGGATTGCGCGCAGGAGCTTGGCCTGCAGTTCGTAACGCAGATCGCCAACCTCGTCGAGAAACAGCGTGCCGTTGTTGGCCAGCTCGAACTTCCCAAGCTGCTGCCGGACCGCCCCGGTGAAGGCCCCCTTCTCGTGGCCGAACAGCGTGCTCTCGACGAGCTCGCGCGGAATGGCCGCCAGGTTGATGGCGACGAACGGCGCGCTGGGGTGTGCTGATTCGCGGTGAATGAGCCGCGCGAGAAGCTCCTTGCCGGTGCCGCTTTCACCGAGGATCAGGACCGTGGCCGACAGCTTGGCGACTTTCTGCACCAGCTCGAGAATGTCTTTGGTGGCCCGGCTCGCGCCGGCGACGAATTCGCGATCGTTCCGCTCGGCGACTTCCGCGCTCAGACGCAGGACGTCGCGGTTCAGATCCTGCCGCTCGCTGGCGTTGCCGACCAGCGTGCGCACGCTCTCGAGGTCGAAGTCCTTCGAGATGTAGTGATACGCGCCAAAGCGCATCGCCTCGATCGCAACGTCGAGCTCCTTCAAAACCGAGATGACGATCACTTCGATGTACGGGTAGTTCTCGCGGACGATCTTCAGCACCTCGAAGCCGCTGATGCCCGGCAGGCGGACGTCGAGGAGCATCAGATCGACGTCCTCTTTCTCGATGACCTGCAGCGCGAACTCGCCGGTCGCCGCGCGGAGGACGCGGTAGTCGCGCCGCAGCATCGCGGTGAGCGTCTCCCGCATCCCTTCATCGTCGTCAACGATGAGGATCGTCTTGCGCCTCTCTGACATCCGAGGTGGCTATACTAAGCGATTGTGCCGTCCAATTCTTACGATGTCGTGGTCGTCGGCGCCGGAACTGGTGGATACGTCGCCGCGATCCGGGCCGCGCAGTTGGGACAGACGGTTGCCGTTGTCGAGAAGCAGAAGGCCCTTGGAGGCACCTGTCTCATCTGGGGCTGCATTCCGACGAAGGCACTGCTCGAGCATGCCCACGCGCTGAAAGTGGTCCAGAGCGCGCAGGAGTGGGGAATCGCGATTGGCGGCGGAACGCCGGCGATCGACATGACGCAGGTCCACGCACGGAAGGACAAGATCGTCAGCGGGCTGACCAGGGGCATCGAGTTCCTGTTCAAGAAGAACAAGGTCACGTGGATCAAGGGAACGGCGCATCTGGCCGGCGGCGGCAGGATCGAGGTTGTCGACGGCGAGAAGCAGACGCTCCAGGCGCGCGAGATCATCGTCGCGACCGGATCCGCAGCGCGCAGCGTTCCGGGAATCGACATCGATCACAAGCGCATCATCACCAGCGACGAGGCGATTCATCTGGCACAGGTGCCGAAGTCGCTCATCATCATGGGCAGCGGTGCCGTCGGCGTGGAGTTCGCGTCGATCTACCGCCGGTTCGGCAGCGATGTCACCATCATCGAATTGCTCCCTCGTCTCGTTCCGGTCGAGGACGAGGCCGTGTCGGCGGAGCTGGAGAAGTCGTTCCGCAAGCAGGGCATCACGTGCCTGACTGGCACGAAGGTGATGACGGCGTCGGCCGGTGCCACTGGCGTCGAACTCGAAGCGCAGGGCACTGACGGCAAGATGCAGAAGCGCTCGGCCGATATGCTCCTCGTGGCCACGGGACGCGGGCCGGTCACCGCCGGGCTTGGTGTTGAAGCCCTCGGCCTGCAGACGGATCGCGGCTACATCAAGGTGGATGAGTTCTACCGGACCTCGGTGCCGCACATCTCCGCCGTCGGCGACGTGATCACCATCGGACGCAGCGTGCATCCCCAGCTGGCGCACGTGTCGTCGATGGAAGGGATCGTCGTTGCGGAACGGCTCGCGGGCCGCGACGTGCGGCCGTTGAATTACGACCATGTCCCCAGCTGCACCTACTGCGACCCGGAGATCGGCAGCGTGGGCCTGACCGAGGCAGAGGCGAAAGAGCGCGGATTCGACGTCCGCGTCGGCTCGTTCCCGTTCGGAGTACTCGGCCGGGCGCGGATGGCGGGCGAAACCGAGGGGTTCGTGAAAATTGTCGCCGACCGCAAGTACGATGAGGTGCTGGGCGTTCACATGATCGGCCCGCGCTCGACTGAACTGGTTGCCGAGGCGGTGCTGGCGCTGCGCCTCGAGTGCACGGTCGAGGAACTGATCAGAACCATACACGCGCACCCGACGTTTTCGGAGGCGGTAGGAGAAGCGGCCCACGCCGCGCATGGCGCCGCGATACACGCGTAGATAAATCCCAAATCCCAAACCCCAAGTCACAACGAACAGCGTGTTTGGCATCACTTGGGATTTGGGATTTGGCTTTTGGGATTTGGGATTTCGAGTATGCCTACACCCGTCGTCATGCCCCAGATGGGCGAATCGATCGCGGAAGGCACGATCGTCCGATGGCTCAAGAAGATCGGCGACATCGTCGATCGCGACGAGCCGTTGTTTGAAATCTCCACCGACAAGGTGGATGCCGAGATTCCATCCCCCGCCGCCGGCGTTCTGACCGAGATCACCGCCAACGAGGGAGACACCGTCGCCGTTAATTCGGTGGTGGCAAGCATTGCTGCCACGGGCGAGGCGGCACGGCCGGCGGACCCGGCGCCGAAGGCTGCTCCCGCACCCGCGGCACGGCAGGGCGCGGAGAAGGCTGCCGCTTCCACGCAGCCGCAGGCCGATGGCGCCGGAACGGCAGCCGCGGCGCAGGCGCCGCGTTCGAACGGAAGCGGAGCACGCCCGGCGCCAGAGGACGCGCGGCGTCAGAAATCGTCTCCGCTCGTTCGACGCATCGCGCGCGAGCACAACGTCGACATCACGCAGATCTCCGGATCCGGAATCGGCGGCCGCGTCACCAAGCACGACATCCTCGGCTTCATTGAATCCGGTGCACCCGAAGCTGTCGCAGTTCCGACGAGTCCGCCGCCCGTTGCCACAGGGCAGAGCGGTGCCCGTCCTGCAACTCCCATGACGGGCGCGCCAGGGACCGTGGACATCCAGCCGTTGTCGGTGATGCGGAAGAAGATCGCCGAACACATGGTGTTGAGCCGGCGTACGTCCGCGCATGTCCACTCGGTCTTCCATGTGAACTTTTCTACGATCGGGAAGATCAGGCACGAGAAGAAGTCTGAATACGAACGCCTCGGCGCCAAGCTGACCTATATGGCCTTCATCGCGAAGGCTGTCATCGACGCGCTTCGCCGGTATCCGATCGTCAACGCGTCAATCGATGGCGACAATGTCGTCTACAAGAAGGACATCAATCTGGGCATCGCGGTTGCGCTCGAGAGCGGCCTGATCGTTCCCGTGCTGAAGCACGCCGACGAGAAGAACCTGCTCGGCCTGAGTCGCGGCATCGCCGATCTTGCGGAGCGCGCGCGCGGCAAACAGCTCAAACCCGACGAAGTGCACGACGGCACGTTCACCATTACGAACCCCGGCCAGTTCGGCGCCCAGTTCGGCATGCCGATCATCAACCAGCCGCAGGTCGCGATTCTCGGTGTCGGCACGATCGAGAAGCGCCCGGTCGTCGTCGACGACGCCATCGCCATCAGAACCATGGCCTATCTGACGCTGGGGTTCGACCATCGGCTGATCGACGGCGCGGTTGCCGACGAGTTCATGGCCTTCGTCAAGAATCAGCTGGAGAACTTCGACGCCAGCCAGGTCTAGCTCCGGCGTCGTGTCCGGCTTCAGACGGACCCTCGAGGTTCGCCGTCTCGGGCTGATCCCCTACGGACAGGCGCTGAAACTGCAGCGGGAACTCGTCGAAGAGCGACGCGCCGGCCGCGTACCGGACCTTCTCATCCTGTTGCAGCATCCACCGGTCATCACTCTCGGCGTGAAGGGCGACGGTGGCCGCTCCAATCTCGTGGCCACAGCCGAGCGCCTCGTCGAGCTCGGCGTCGACGTGTCGGAGACAGGTCGCGGTGGGGATGTGACCTATCACGGACCGGGTCAGATCGTCGGCTATCCAATCCTCGACCTGAAGCCCGATCGCTGCGACGTGCACCGATATGTGCGAGACCTCGAGGAGGTCATGATTCGCGTCTGCGCCGACTATGGCGTGAACGCGGGCCGCATCAGCGGGTTGACCGGCGCCTGGGTCGGCGACGAAAAAATCGGCGCGATCGGCGTCCGCATCTCACGCTGGATTACCAGCCACGGGTTCGCGTTCAACGTGACCACGAACCTCGCGGACTTTCAGCTGATTGTTCCGTGTGGACTCACCAATCATGGCGTAACGTCGCTGGAGAAAGCGACAGGCCGCGACCTCTCGATGCCAGACGTCGAGGACAGCGTCATCCGTCACTTCGCGAACGTATTCGCCTGATCGGGCACGGCCGAAGGCGGCCGAGCGGAGTGCGTCAGCTGGCGACTTTCGTGACGATGGCCTCGCCGACGCCGAGACCGGCGATCGATTTCACTTCTACACGGAGACCGTTCCAGATCACGACGTCGCGAACGGCCGCGGGGCGGCCGAGCTCGGTCAGCACGAGACCGCTGACAGACTGAACATCGGCGTGTTCGAGCGCGATTCCGATCTTTTCGCCCACGTCCTTGAGACGCACCGTTCCGCGGACGAGCAGACGCCCATCGGGTTCACGCACGATCGGTACGCGTTGGCGCCCTTCCTCGATCTCTCCGACCACTTCCTCGAAGAGATCCTCGATGGTGACGAGGCCGGCCGTGCCGCCGTATTCATCCATCACAACCGCCATCTGCGCGCTGTGTCGCCGCATTGCCGCCAGCACGTCGTCCATTGCCATTGTCGCGGGAATGTGCGGGACCGGTCGCGCATCTCGCGCGGTGACGGATCTCCCGGCGATGAAGTGACGCAGCAGCGCTTTGATATGGACGCTGCCGACGATGTGATCGAGATCGCCGGTGTACACCGGGTAACGGGTATGCGGATGGGTGCGCACGACCTGCCGGAGTTCGTCCACCTCCGTCTCGACCGGAATGCCAACCAGCCGGACGCGGGGCACCATCGCCTGGGCGGCGGTCAGATCGCCGAACTCGAACAGCTCGCGCAGGATCCTGCCCGCCTCGCCGCGCAGCATGCCGCCCTCCTGGCTCTCCTTGACGATGAACTCGAGCTCCTCGGGGGTGTGATACCGCTCGGCTTCGACCTCCTGCCGGTGGACTCCGACCACCCGAAGCAATGCGTTACCGGTAGCGTTGAGAGCGACCACGAGCGGCTTCAGCGCCAGTTCCAGCGCCTCGATCACCGGTGACACATACAGCACGGTGTCGTCGGCGCTCTGCAGCGCCAGTGCCTTCGGCACCATTTCGCCGATTACGATGTGCAAGTACGTCAGGATGGCAACGGCGATTCCGCTGGCCAGCGCGTGCGCTGCGATCCACGGGTTGTCGTCGTAGGGCTCGAGCCAGGGCGCGATCCATTCGGCGAGCACATGCTCACCGTACATCCCGAGGCCGAGGCTCGCGATCGAGATGCCGATCTGCGTGGTGGCGATATAGCGGTCCTGCCGGCGCGGTTCTTCCAGGATGTACGCGACCCGCCGCGCCAGCCGGTTGCCCTGCGCGGCCTGATGTTCGATCGACGCGCGCGTCGCGCCGACGATGGCGAATTCCGCGGCGACGAAAAGGCCGTTCGCCAGCACGAGAAGGAGGATGATCACGACGGCAAACAGCACGTCAGCTCTCCTTGGCCTCGTCGTCAGCCGAGCGAACGCGCTGCGTGAGCACGCTCTCCACGGCCTTGTCAGCGACGCGCTCGACCTCGAACTCCCAGTCGCCGATCCTGACCGTCTCGCCGGGCGCGGGAAGGTGGCCGAGGGCGGCAGTGACCAGCCCGCCGACAGTCGCCGCATCCGTTTCCCAGATCGCGCGCAGCGACGTAGCGGCGTCGTCCACGGTCATGCCGCCGGGCAGGCGCAGGCGGCCGTCCGGCTGCGGTTCGGCGACGGGATCCGCGGGTTTGAATTCGTCGCCGACGTCGCCAACCACCTCGGCCAGCACGTCTTCCAGCGTGAGAAGCCCCGCGGTGCCTCCGAACTCGTCAACGACGAGTGCCTGGTGCGAACGCCGCTCGCGCAGCTGCCGCAGAATCCGATCGGCGGTCACGCTTTCGTGGACGCTGGCAATCGGTCGAATCAGCGTCGTCAGCGATCCGTTCGAGCCATCGGACACCAGCCAGCGGACCAGATCCTTCGTATGGACGATGCCAACCACGTTGTCGAGCGAGTCGCGGTAGACCGGAAGGCGCGAGTACGGGCTCTGCGCAACGATCGTGATCACTTCGTTGAGCGGTGTGTCGATGCTCAGCGCCGAGATCTTCGTGCGCGGGACCATCAGCTGCCGGGCCTGACGCAGATTCAGCCGCAGCGCGCGCTGAAGACGCCGGTGTTCGTCCGGTTCGAGGAGCCCCCCGTCGCGGCTCTCGGCAATGAGCAGTTCGATCTCTTCCGGAGAGTGGATGTGCCGATGGCCCTGCGGCGACGCCCCGATCACGCGAAGCAGCAGCAGGCCCGTCCCGTTCAGCCATTTGATGAACGGGCGGTAGATCCACTGCGACGCCTTCATCGGGATCAGCGTGTAGATCGCGGTGTAGGTCGGATACTGCAGCGCCAGAGACTTCGGAATGAGCTCGGCAAAGATGACCTGGAGGATCGTCAGGAGGAGCAGGACGACGGCGATCGACGTCGATTGTGCGGCGACGTCCTGCAACCCGCCAAGCGAGGCGAAGTACGGCGTCAGCCAGACAGCAAACGTCGATTGCGCGTACGCGCCCAGCACCAGGCTCGACAGGGTGATGCCGATCTGGCAGGCAGCGATGTAGCGGTCCAGCGCCGCGGGCGACTGCAGCACCGGCAGCAGCCAGGACGCGAGCGTGTTGCCGTCCGCAGCCATCTGCTGGATGCGGGCGCGGCGTACGCTGACGGCGGCAAATTCTGCGGCAACGTAGACGGCGTTAACGAGGATTAAGGCCGTGACGACGAGGATGGCGGCGAGCACCAAGCGGTTGTACTTAGCACGTCCTCGGCCGGCCTGAAGATCGGCCGCCATCGTCGGTGAGCGGGAATAGGACCGAATCGGTCGGTGTTCTAGTGGGTAAAGGACACCGATTCCATGGACAGGACCGACGACAGGCAGCTCATCCGTCGCCTGCAAACGGGCGACGAGGAGGCAGTTAGAGAGTTGGCAGACCGCTACAGCCACCGGATTTTTCAGATGGCCCTGCGGCATATGAAGAACCGCGAGGACGCCGAGGAGGTCACTCAGGATGTCCTGCTGAAGGTTTCTCGCAAGATCGACAGGTTCCGCGGCGACGCGGCGCTTTCATCCTGGATTTATCGAATTACCTTCAACACGGCGATGTCGAGGCTGCGCACCCATCGCGCGGCGCGGGCTGCCGAGCTGGAACGCGACCGCGTGCTGGCTCAGCGGAAAAAGGACTCGGGCGGGGCGCCAGCGCCGCGCCACCCTGCCGACTGGTCACACATGCCGGACGAAGAGCTGCTGCGGCGGCAGCTCCGTGACGCGGTGGCCGATGCGCTTCCGCGGTTGCCCGAGATTTACCGGGTGCCGGTGGTGCTTCGGGACATCGAAGGGTTGACGACCGAGGAGGCGAGCACGCGTCTCCACGTGAAGGATCAGACGCTGAAGTCGCGCCTGCATCGCGGCCGCCTGATGCTGCGCCGTCAGCTCGATGCCTTCACGACCGGGCTGGAGCTTCATCGGGAAGCTGCGTAATCGGAACGGCCCGAACGACTCGAACGACTCGAGCGGTCCGAACGACTCGAACGATCCGACCGACTCGAACGATCCGAACGACTCAGCGGCGGGGCGGGACGAAGTCCGGACGGTCTTTTCGCGCGGCGAGCCGGGCCGCGAACTCGAGAGCGAGTGCGGCGACCCGGCTGACAC
>WUUC01048527.1_pt1 | contig 11283 bp, 8 predicted proteins | sample 6278441 | NCBI WGS metagenome assembly WUUC01 (sample SAMN13675441, study PRJNA597444) | soil metagenome | isolation source: soil | place: USA: Washington | collected 2017-10 | reverse complement strand
GAGGAGTTCTTCCGCTCTTCTCTGGTGCAGACCGTCTATTACGGGATCTTCGCCGGGTGGCTCCTGTGGATGCGCTCGCGCGCCGCGGAAGAGTTCCGCTGGAGCGACCTGGCGAAGTACCTGCGCATCCCTTTCCTCGGCGAGTTGTTCCACGAGATACAGCACCCGCGCCGCATCGCGGAACTCGGCCTCGCCCCGTTCCTCGACGTGGCGACCGAGACGCTCGGGCGGGTGAACCGCGAAGCGTTCTTCCGGCGGCTCACGTTGCCAAGTCTCGGCGCGGCCGACGGCGCGGAGCGCTCAGTGGCCACGGCCATCGTCTACTTCTACGAGCCCTTCCTCGAGACGTTCGACCCGAACCTCCGCAAGGATCTGGGTGTCTGGTACACGCCGCCCGAGATCGTCCGCTATCAGGTGCGGAAAGTGGACGAGCTCCTACGAGAACAGTTGGGTTGCCCGCTCGGTTTCGCGGACGAGGAGGTCGAAGTGCTCGACCCGGCCTGCGGGACGGGGGCGTACCTCATCGAAGTGCTCCACTGCATGGCCGACACCCTGCGTGGCGAGGGCGTCGGGGCCGAGTTGGGCGCCACTCTGCTGCGGGCGCTCCAGAAGCGCGTCAGAGGTTTCGAGATACTGACGGCGCCGTTCGTCATCGCGCACCTCCAATTACACTTGCTGCTGTCGGAACTCGGCGCGGAGCCGAGGGCGGGCAAGCGGCCCGCCGTCTTCCTGACGAACGCTCTGACGGGGTGGCACCACGTAGAGCAACGTAAGTTGAAATTCCTGGAGCTAGAGGCCGAGAGGGACGCTTCGCATGCCGTCAAGACCGAAGCCCGCATCATCGTGGTTATCGGCAACCCGCCGTACAACCGCTTCGCGGGCGCGCCCGTGATCGAGGAATTAACGCTCGTAGACCCCTACAAAGGCATCCGCCGTGGCGCCGACGGCAGGCAGATAGGCAGGAGCGAACTGTTCTCACGCTGGCGGGTGCGGAAACACCTACTCGACGACCTCTACATTCGCTTCTTCCGCCTCGCCGAGGAGCGCATCGGGCACGTGGCCGAATACGGCGTGGTGAGCTTCATCTCGAACAGCTCTTACCTGGCCGGACGCTCTCACCCGATCATGCGCGAGTCGCTGTGCCGGAGTTTCCACGAGATCTGGATCAACAACCTGAACGGCGACAAGTATAAGACGGGCAAGGTCATCCCCAAGGGGCTGCCCGGCGAGGGCACGGCCGACCAGAGCGTCTTCACGACCGAGCACGACCCGCGCGGCATACAGGTCGGGACGGCCGTCACCACGCTGCTGAAGCGGCGCGAAGCCGGACCCGGGATCGCCGTCGCCCACTACCGTGACTTCTGGGGAAGGGCGGCAGACAAGCGGGCGGCACTGTCAGCCGCTTCGGAGGCGCGCGGGCGGGCGGGAGAGTTGGTTACGGATGGGACGGGCATCACTGTCGTACCTCACAACTACCAAACTTTCGCGCCCGAAGAGCGGAGGCGCTGGAAGCTCGTACCTTACGACGTGGCGGGAGGGTACGAAGACTGGTTCTCGCTCGAAGAGCTTTTCCCGGTGGGCTACCAGGGCGTCAACCCCAACCGCGGGTTGGAGGGCAGCGTCGTGGAGATTGACAGGGGTACGCTCGCAGAGCGTATGCGCGACTACTACTCGGACATGCCGGACGAGGAGTTCTGCCGGCGGAACCCGGTACTCTGCATGTCACGCGCAAGGTATGAGCCGCTTAAGATGCGCACGCACCTGCGAGAGAACTCTTCGTTTTCGGAAGCGGCTATCGTCCCTTACGTAGTCTTCCCTTTGGACGCCCGCCACCTCTATTACGAGACGGAGGGTAAGCTACTCAACGAGAGACGGCCTGAGCTCTGGCGTAACTTGGGCGACAACGAATTCCTAATTGCCGTGCCCGAGCCACGGCGCATTTCAGAATCACGTCCATTACTCGCCACCAGCCTCTTCGACCTTCACCTGCATGACCGCGGCTCTGTAGGGTTTCCGGCTGAAGTACGCCCGGCTGAGACGGGAAGAAGCACCTTGTTCGACATGGACATGGGTGACGTGGCTGCATCCTTGGCAAACCTTAACGAAAACCTTTGGCACGCGGTCAGCAGAGAATGGTCACTGGGCGGCGGGCTTGACGGTGAGGAGGCGCGGGGCTTCGTAAGGCGACTCTTCCGCGTCTGTCTCGCCATCTGCCACGCACCGCAGTACGAGGAGGAGCACCGCGAGAGCCTCGCTCAGGACTGGGCTCACGTTCCTGTCCCGCGAGAAGTCGCATTGTTCGAGCGGCTCGCGGAGGCCGGCGGCCTGATCGCTACGCTACTCAACCCTCTGGCCGACCCGAAGGCGGCGCTCAAGGCCACACTGGGTGGCTATGCGCGGCAACTTGCCGTGCTGGACTCGGCCGACGGGGCCGCCGTGCGTGAGGACGACCTTGTCATCTCCGTCCCTCATTTCGGGGCGGCGCGTGGAGGCTGGAGGCGCAGGGAATTTACCGACGCCGAGGCTCCGCCGCACTACCTGGGCCACGCCACCGGCGACCTCTACATCAACGACCGCGTCTTCTTCCGCAACGTCCCCGAAGAGGTGTGGCGCTACGAAGTGGGCGGCTACCCTGTGTTGAAAAAATGGCTCGGCTACAGGGACGCGCGACGCCGAAACAACCAGCCACTAACGCTCCAAGAGAAAGACCACTTCCGGGGCGTGGTGCAGCGTACAGCGGCGCTGCTCTCGCTCCGCCCCAGTCTTAACGAACTCTACGAGGGGGCGGCGGCCAATGCTTGGACCATAGAGCTTGATGCGGTCGCCGTCTAGCCTTCGCCGTACTGAATAAACTTCGGTGCCCCTAGAGCCACAATCCCTGCCTGCGGCGGGGAGGGGAAAGGACAGTATATTTAGAGCGGCCAACGCCGCCGCCCCCTCCCGCATCTGAAGCCGAATCAGAACCTTCTTAAGCGGGACAATCGGAGGTAGGCTCGGCACGACCGGAGATTGCGTTCACGCTTATTAATGTTCAGTAAATCGCATACGCGCCTCCTTTCGGCGTGTGTGCGTAAACACCTTTCCCTCACTCAATTGAGGCGTGACTTCAGGAGTTGAAAAGTGAAAAAGATCCTCGCACTCTGTCTTTGCGTAGCCATGTGCATGATTGCGGCGCTACCCCTACAGGGGCAGAACCGAATACAGACGCAAAGGGGCAAATTACGTAAGGTCGAAAGGGCCATCCCGAACCAGTACATCGTGGTGCTCAACGAGGAAGCGGTCGTGGGCAACGTCCCCTCCATAGCCGCAGAAGTGGCTTACGCCCACGGTGGGGCGATCAGGTTTATTTATGAGCACGCGCTGCAAGGGTTCTCGATTGAGTTGCCGGAGGCGGCGGCCCTAATGATCAGCCGCGACCCCCGGGTCAAATACGTGGAAGAGAACGCGATGGGTGAGGTCGCCGCCACGCAGAACAACCCTCCCTGGGGGTTGGATCGCATCGACCAGCGGGACGGGCGCAACAGCACCTATAACTATCTTATCTCCGGGGGCGGCGTTAACGTCTACGTCCTCGATACTGGCATCAGGGCGTCGCACAACGACTTCGGGGGGCGCGCGTCCCAAGTCGCCAATTTCATTAACGAGACGTGCGGCGGCGACTGCAACGGCCACGGCACGCACGTAGCCGGGACAATCGGCGGCTCAACTTACGGGGTCGCGAAGAATGTGACGTTGCAGGCCGTCAAGGTGTGTAACAGCGGCGGAAATTGTCCCACGGACGTGGTGACGAACGGGATCAACTGGGTAACGGCTAACGCCGCCAAGCCCGCCGTCGCTAACATGAGCCTGCGTTTTGAAGGCGATGTCGCTACCATTAACGACGCGGTCAAGAGATCCATCGGAACTGGAATCACTTACGTCGTCGCGGCCGGGAACGAGAATAGGGTCGCCGCCAACTACTCGCCGGCGCGCGTGACCGAGGCCATCACGGTCGGCGCGACCGACGGCGGCGACTACCGGTACGGCAACTCAAATTTCGGCCTAAGCGTCGACATCTTTGCGCCCGGCGTGGAAGTCTTATCAGCCGGCATCGGTAGCGACTCGGCGACGGCGATCATGACGGGCACCTCGATGGCGGCCCCTCACGTCGCGGGCGTCGCGGCGCTCTATCTGCACAGCCGGCCGACCGCCCCGCCGGCTGAGGTGTCCCGCGCGATTACATACAACGCGAGTTTCGCTAAGGTGAGGAACTCCGAGCGTGAGTCAGCGAACCGGCTGCTCTACTCCGGCTTCGACATGAGCCGCGCCTACCCCGACCCGCTCGACGTCCCTCTTTACCGTTTCTCCGCAACGAACCCGACCCGCCACTTCTACACGACCAACTACGCCGAGAGCGTGAACGCCCCCGGGTACATCTATAACGGCGTCCAGTGCTACGTTTACTCCTCGCAGGTGGCTGGCACGGTTCCCCTATACCGCTTCCACGCCCTGAACCCGGTGCGCTATTTCTACACCACCAACTGGAACGAGGGGGCGGGCTTGGCCGGCTACACATACAACGGCCCGGCGGGGTACATCTTCCCGAGTCAGGCGTCGGGCACTATGCCGCTGTACCGCTTCCACGCCCTGAACCCGCTGCGCCACTTCTACACCACCAACTGGAACGAGGGGGCGAGCGCGACGGAATTTGCGTACGACGGGCCGCAGGGCTACGTCTACATGTGGTGGTAACGCGCGCCCCGCGCTCGATTCAAAAGAACTTGCCGCGGGTATAAAAGCAGAAGGGCATGCGACACCAAAGGGTCCGCATGCCCTTACAATTTCATTCACGAATTTCATTTCAGGAGCAGAGGATGAGTGAGAAAAAGGGCAAGTTGTAAGCCTTTGAACGGCATGTGAACTATGGTGATTACTCTCGTCACTGGGATCGCCATCGTCCGCTCGGCAGCGAGAAAAATCCTTTAGCGTCTGCCTACGGAAAACATTGGCCGACGCTACACGAATTGTTAGGCAGGGAATATAGCTCGTCTGTTGTATCGTTTGTTGGGGCAGCCGCCTTGGGAATCTTTCGGATCTTTGCTTCCGGGATAGGTGCGCTCCACTCTGGGAATCATTCTTCTCCGGCTTCGGCTAGCAATTGCGCGCGAATTTCCGCTTTTAGGTGAAAGCCCGTTTCTTCTAGTTTTTTGAAATAAGGCTTAACTTCTTCGATGGCGCCTGATGCCTTCAGCATATTCAGTAGATTCGCTGTTCTGATGATCCTTAGCTGCATCGTCTCGGCGCGCTTGTAACCCCTTTTCTCATCGATCAGTAAAACAGACTCCGTATAGTCAGCTTGGGCGATGGCCGCCGCTTCGCCCTCATCTAAGTCTGCTTTTAAAAAATTCTTTACCAGTTCGTCGGCTTCATGACAGTCCACGAAGAATCCCGACATTTCATTAACTAACTTTCGCAACCGACGTTTGCCCTTCTGGGGGGCTTTGTAAGCTTCCCTCTTTACTTCGGGAGGTATGCGAATCTGCTTGAATAAGAAAGGCAGGAACTCAGCTAACCCTAGCCTGACGAGTCGGGTGAGTAAGGTGTTATCGATGACGGCGACGGGCAGACCTCGATGCTTTGCGAAGTTTGGCATCACTCCTCGTCGTTGACAATCTCCCCGAGTGCTACAAGGCCGAGAGCAATTCCTACGATCCAGCCAAGCGCCGTTAAATCACCCTTTGATTTCTGTTGACGCCTTATCTGCTCTAAAACATTTATAAGCGCAGATTCGTGAGCGGAAGGGTTCATCCGATCAAAGTAAACTATAGGCGTATTGGGTACGGATTGAAACGGGACGCCCTGCTCTATAAGCGGGATGATGGGTTTGCCGGCCTGCGCGGCGGCTTGGAGTTCTAAGTTGAGTGCAATTACGTGTTGGGCGTGCGCCGTTCTGGTTACTAACGCGATAACCGCGTCGCTCTGTTTTATTTTCTTTTGCGTGTCGTCAGGTAATCCATTGTGTGTCCCCTGTGTTCGGTCCGGCAGGAGGATCGTAATGTTGTATGCAGCCGCTACGGCGCGAAGCCGAGCGGCAATAGGGGCGTCAAAGTCCCCGAAGGCATAACTGAGGAAAACCTGCATGCGACGATTCTATACTCCGTGAATGCTAAAGGAAATCATCGCCCGTAGTGCTTCATACCTTAACTAATCCCTACCTGCTCGTTAAACGTTTAGCACCTATCAGCCGGCCTTTATATGAGCTGTGATTTTCAACGTCCGCAGTCTGACGTCAATGAAGGCAGGGTTAACCTCGAATGCGTTCGACATCCTCTTCTTGGTCCAGCCCGCGCGAACGGCGGCCACGACGCACTGTTCCGGCATCAGCAGCGCTCCGGCGAAGCGCCACGCCTGCCATTCAGGATTTCTGTACACCTTAATTTCATCCTGATCGTGCAGTGTCAGGTCCGCGTGCTTGTCATCATGCATGAACTTTAGAACGGCTTTGGTTTGCCTGAACTCCTGAACATGCAGAACGCAGTGACCTATCTCGTGCGCTTGGGTAGAGCGTAAGAAGCGCTTCAGATGAACTACTTCGTCCGCCGAGTCAGCTAGTTCCCGGGAGATGTAACACTTCAGCTCCTCAATGTCCGTGCAGCCATATAGCCCTTCGCCTAAATATCGGTAAACCGGCTCGACCTGTGTCCTCTCTTCCAACTCGCAATCCAAGAACCTCTCCACGTCAAACGCGGTAACCATAGCCGCGGCCTGGGGCTGAAAGCTCCGGACGATCTCCAGCGCGATTGCCTCAATCTGCTCTCCACTTCTGGCCTCGGCTAACGGTACGCGGTGTGCCATAAGTCACTCTTGCCGTGAGGCTTCCTCAATCAATTTTTCCAGTTGTTCGTCAGACAGATTTTTTGCCCTAGCGAGCAGGGCGGATAGCCGCGGGCGATTTTGTATGTGCTGCACAATTTCGGTGGGCCTTCTTGTCCTTAGGTCGGAGGCAAGAGTAACGAGATGGTTATCACTAATCCTGAAAAAGTCCTGTAGCTTTCGTACGGTCTCCAAGTCCGGTGGCCCTTTTCTCCCCTGTTCTATGTCTGACATGTATCCGACGGATACGCCGACGTGATTACCAGCCTCACGAAGAGTTTTTTTCGCAGCCACGCGTGCGGCTTTTAATGCTTCACCGAATTCATTCATAAGCTCCTACCTGAAAGTTACGCCATGAATGGCGTAAACGAAAGGCGAACGAATAGTCGCACCTATGGCCTATTTTTCAATTTTACGCCTTGACAGGCGTAAAGGCAATGAGTATTGTTCGGTTGCGGTGAAGCATCGGTGAGTTGTGAACTATGCCAGCCGGTTTATTAGGCCCTTTCATCGTTGCATAACATGGGGGCGGGTTATTACGCGCTCATCAGATAACCACCTAGACCGTCTGTGCCGACCGAATGATATACCAAAACACCCGTCGAGAAGGCAAGAAATCTTACCGGGTAAGTTTTAGGCGAAACTCGCAGTGAAGAAAAACAAGAGCAAATGCGCATTATACCCTCATCCCTTTTCGGGTGAGCTTAAGCAGCTCTCACGCCAGTAGGGGTTTTCAGGCAAAGCAAACAGGAGGCAAACTGATGGCTACGTCACGTTATTACGTAAACAAGAACGCACAGTCCAACGGGGATCATGAGGTTCATGTTCCAAGCTGCTCCTTCTTCCCGGCCGCGGAGAACCGGATATATCTCGGAGAGTTCTCTAGCTGCCAGCCAGCGGTCACAGAGGCAAAAAAGCACTATCACCAGGTCAACGGGTGCTATTACTGCTGCGGAGCTTGCCATACGAGTTAATAAGCGATGGCGTTGATGCCGTCCGGTGCGGCGGACGGCATCAGAAAAGCTTATTCTCCGGGTTTCCGTCACAGACACTCCAGCACCGTGACAGGCGGAGGGCCCAAAGATGGGCGCACCTGCTGTAGCGGCCAACGTGGGAGCGGGTAAAATCGAACAGACCAGTAGGGTCGTGCGTGACAGCTACACGTTGCCGCCCAAGGAGTATGAGACGATCTCTAGGGTGCAGAAGCGCTGCCTCAAGCGCCGTGTGGGGGGCAGCAAGAGTGAGGCGGTGCGTGCCGGGTTCGCGGCGCTTGCTCGGATGCCCGACACGGAGCTGTTTGAGCTGATCGAGACGTTGGTCAAGGTGAAAACAGGAAGGCCCACCGAGGCTTGAAGGTTCTTCGTGGGTAAGATGGGGGGGCCGCGGCTGCGGCCGGGTTATAGGAGATTAGTAGTTACATGCCGGTCGAGGTAAGGATCGGACAGTTACTCGCGGGTTATAACCTTTACACGATAAGGGAGGGAGAGGAGGCGACACTCGTGACGCGCGAGCTGGTGTCCTCCGAAGACGCGGAGTTGTATCAAGCGCGGGTTGAGGGCATCCCGGTGGCGCTACTCTCATCACTGCCAGAGGATAGGGCCAAAGAACTGCTCCCGGTCAGGTACATGGTAGCCCTTTTGAGGCCGGACACAACCGCCACCCTGTACCTCGACACTATCCCGGGCGACCTCAAGCCGGTCCTCCACGTCACCCTGAAGCGGGTTCGGGGCACCGGCGAGCTCGTGACTTCCGACGATATAGCCGACGTAGATAAGCTGGAATATCAGGGCATTAACTTCCCGCCTGACGCCGGGATCGTGGTCGTTTTCAACGCCGGACGCCGGAACGGCTTCTTCTACGACCTGCCCCCCCTGGTCGAAGACCGGAGCCCGCGCGAGTTCGACGTGGAGAAGTCGTTAGGCTACTTCTTCTGTTACCTCAGCCAGCAACATCTATTTAAGATCGATGACGCGGACTGGCAGGTTATGTTCGACGGCCGGTGGTTCCCGTTCGCCACGCTGAAGGTGGACACCCGCCGTCAGCTCGTGGAGCGGGCGAAGGCCCGGCTCCCGTTAGACGACCTGCTGCCAGACGTGGCAGCGGAGGTGCATGCCGGTTGTGAGAACCTGAAGGCGAGGATTAAGGCCCACTCGGTCTTCTCCGCCCACTCCGCGCTACTCGAACGCGCGGTGGACAGGTACGCAGAGGGGGACTACATCAGTTCGACCGCCATCCTCTACCCGCGCATCGAGGGGATCATGCGCTCGCTTCATAAATTCGGCGGGCCCGCCACGCAGAAGGCGACTCAACCCGTCCTGGCCGCCGCGGCGGTTCAGTCGCTGAGCGTCGATAAGTCTGGCTTCCTCTTATTGCCGGAAAAGTTCCGCGACTACCTGGATAAAGTTTATTTCGCGAAGTTTGACCCCGACTCTCCCGCCATTCTGTCACGGAACTCCATAGGACACGGCGTGGCGGAACAGGCAGAATACGATCAAAAAGCGGCGACGATAGGGTTGCTAATCGTCGAGCAGATTTCATACTTTCTGCCGGACGAGAGTACGAACCCGTAGCGCGGGGGCGGCGCTGATAAGCAGTATGAAGCAAACTACCGTAGCGGCCACCACCCATCTTGATAGCCATTTCTCCCGCTTCACTAAGGAGGCGCTGGAGCAGGCCGCCGCGCAGATCAACCGTGGGAGCAGGCCGGCCGTCACCGTCGAACACGACCCGACTTTGCCGCCTCTGGGGAAACAGACGAAGGCGTGGGTCGAACAACGCGACGACGGCGAATACCAGTTGGTCGTCGAGCACGAGATCTTCGACGAAGTGTCGTGGGCCGAATTCCCGAACGGGGTCAGGCTGTTTAAACAAGAGAGTGCCACTGACCGGAACCCTTTCGCGGACCGTTACGCGAGGGCGACCGACGATACGTTCCTCTACTTCGACCTGGTAAATTTCGACTCCAAAGAGTCTTTAAGATCATTCATCGAAGACATAAAGGGCGAGTCGGGCGCGGAATTCGCGGCCCAACCGTTCGCCCGCAAATCGGCGCTCCCGGACCCTGAGTTCCTGATCGGGATCGCAAAAGTCGTCGCCGCGTATCTGGTCACCAAGGGGGTCCTGAACAAAGTCGGCGACAAGCTCATCAACCTCGCGGCGGAGGACGTCGCGAAGTTCTACTCCTTTGTCAGGGCGGCCATCATCTCGGCGGCGAAGTACAGCAGGCCGAAAGGCAGGCCGATCACCTACGTGTTCGTCACGCGGGGTAACCCGACCCTGGAGTTTGTCGCCCGCTCGACAGACCCCGACCTGGTTATATCGGCGGTGAAGTTGGAAAGGCTTGAGGGCGCCCTGTCCGACGCAGACTTCTTCCACCGCACGCTCGGGGCGGTAAAGATTCAGTACCTGCTGGATGCTGCGGGCGTGTGGAAGTTTAACTACCTGCTGACCGATTCGGGGGCGGTCATCGGGACGGAGGAAAGCATATCTAGGAGGGCCAGAGTCTTAGAGCTGCTGACGCAGCATCACGCGGCTCTGGAGGAGAGCGACCCGGAACAAGATACTACGACTTCGAGGAGAGAGCTTTCGGAAGATTGAATTTAGTAAGGGAAAGCGGCCTTTCGACACATTGTCTTTGTCGCCGGTTCAGGCTTACGCTACGCGGAGCACTTCGCCCAAGTAGGTAGTATAACGCCGCGAGCGCCGCAGATGGCTGTGAGGGGAGGCTGCCTCAGCGCCAACTATAAGTGAGCGTTTATGTGTCATAAACCACTCTGTACTGCGCCCAACCCGCTATGAAACTTTTGATATGGCTTGGCTACTAGAGAATCACTATATCTAGCTTTAAGATTAAACCTAGCCACTAAATGTAGGAACTCGCCCACAATATGTAGAAAAAAGGTGTTGCAATAGAGCGAAAGGGATATATAATTGGCACTCGGCACCTAAGAGTGCTAGAAGAATTACAGTTAGCACATGGAGGCGAGACGAATATTGATGTTCACAAGATCGAGGCAGCTATAAGCCTCGTGGACGTACCCGACCCTAGTTAGCCTTTTTGGTTTTATAACTAAAGTGAGCCGAGCCGTCCCGAGAAGATTCTCGTGGCGGTATTTTATTTTGGCTACGCTGTCTCGCCTGTGGCCGAGGAAGAGACTGTTAGGATACAAACCAGCTCAGTGGGTTACCCTATCCTAAAGTATTTCGTTCTTAACACACGGTTTAATCTGTAATACGCTTCTCCCAAAATTTTAAAGGGGCATAGCAGGCGATGTCAGATTCCTTGAAAGATTACAAGCCAGCCCTGTTCGGCCTGATGGCCGCGAACATCGCTTTCTATTACGCCGTCGCGCAGAACAACGCGATCATCGCCGGCGACTGGATCAGTCTCGCTAAAAATCTTGAAGGCATACTCCCCGCAGGTCTAGGGCT
>WUUC01109482.1_pt1 | contig 11284 bp, 5 predicted proteins | sample 6278441 | NCBI WGS metagenome assembly WUUC01 (sample SAMN13675441, study PRJNA597444) | soil metagenome | isolation source: soil | place: USA: Washington | collected 2017-10 | reverse complement strand
GACTGGGTGGGGCAATCCGGAAGAAGTAGATAAAGACGCGCTGAATCGGCCCCACATAGGTTGAGTGTGGACTTAAGTGCAGGTAGTCCCAACCATCCCCGTCAGGAATGGAAAGCCGACCTACGGTATAGGTTCCCACAAGCAGGGACGGCATAAGTATAGCCTCCTTCAGGCTCGGTTCGGGTGCTGTCGCTCGGCCGGCAACACCTAACGATTCAAGCTGATACGAAGGCTTTTGTTGTGCCGAGGGTGTTCATCGTTGGTCTGGAAGGTGTGCGACAGATGTACGGCCGAGGGCACGGCTGTGGGTCCGCGTCGGATGACGATGTGATCTACTCCGTGAGGAGCAATCTGTGCCGGGCAGTGCTCGAGGACTACGGGAGATTGCGGCCCTCCAATGGGACTATTCAGCGGGTCGCGGATCTCTAGTGACTCCGTTCCCCAGTTGCGTACAGTGAAAAATTCGCCTGGGCTAGGGTGGCTCAATAGCACCTCGGCGGGTCCGACGCTCGGGCCTTCGCCGAGCACGATCCAGGGCTGCCGTGTGTCGCGCTCCCTGTCCGAGCTGACCCAGACGAACCGTAAAGCCTTGGCGGCGTTATTTCTGATGCGTAGCCGCCAATTTCGACTGGGGCCGACGACGTCCTCGTTGATGTCCGAGACCGTGACCAGATAAATTTCATCATCGAACCGTTGACAATTAACGATTCCCGCTGTGCCGCCCTCACCCGAGAGTTCCACATTCTCGGTCTCGACACTCACCGGCGTTATGATACCGCCGGGCGCTTGAAGCTGGAAAGTCGGCGCGGCGCCGTTTTCGAGGGCTGTGTTGTCGGTCCATAGCGCGATGACACGCAGGAAGACGCTCTCAGCCCCGGACCCGACGGAAAATACTGCCAACTTTCCGGTCTGCTGAGGGACGAGATCCAACGGCTCGTCAGGCATCGTAAAGGCCACGACTAACGCCTACTCCCTATGGTTCGTGCCTTGGCTAGAGCTTTCGCCCGCTCTATAGCTTCCGGCCAGCTGACGCGGTGCGAGAGCGTAGCTCTCGTTAGCACTGGCAGGCGGGCCGGCCAGCCAGAAGGATAAACTCCATGGGCCTCCTCGCGATCCCCGCAGTAGCATAGGCCATAAAAGTCGTCTACCGACATGCCAGGGGGCAGTTCCCACGATTCAGGAATCTGTCCTTGCTCATACTCCAGACAGTAGCTGCACGCGCGGCATCGATTAGGGTGAAGAACGTGTCGCGGGATCCTCAAATTGACGATTCGTTGATGATACGGATCATTGGTATTGAACAAATGTTGATACGTCTCGATCGTGGGTACCTCCACCGGTTTGAGGGGTGAGCATACGACACCGATCGTACCTATGCAGTGGGGAAGGATTGGCAACTCCGGCATACTCTCGATACGAGCCGGGGAAGAGCCGAGCGGGTCACCGGCCCTGCCCTCAACTTTCAAGGGAACGGCTCCCAGGTTGCGTATCACGATTTCTGCGGGTTTTTCCTTCAGGCTATCGAGAAGGAGGTCCCCTTCGAAAGCCGGTATGCCTCCGGGGTCCATCCAGGGCTGAAGCGTTTCCCTCTCGCTGTGTGAAATGAATCCGTTGAAAGCCAGCATACTCGGCTCGTTGTTCTGGATCCGGAATTGCCAAGGGCCCGAGGCAACGGCGTGCTCGATGGTGACCAGGAAGGTGTCCCTATCTTCAGCGATGCGCCGCTGACAGGTTGCGGTAGCCACCGTGGTGCCGCTGCTTCCGGGGATGTTCACCGGGCGGCCCCCTTCGTCGACCGCCGCGGAATTTTGACTGATACCGGCCTGGATGAGAATCGTCGGCGCGAGGCCGCCAAGTACCACGTTATCTTCGAACTGAGCCATGATTCGGATGAACGTTTTGTCAGCGTTAAGCAATACCACGAACTCAACCGGATCGCTTTTCTGGTATTCAGCGAGAGCTTCGGTTCGAAACAATTGTGGGGGGACCATCAGATCTAGATCCTCGCTGCTAGGTATGCGACCGGACATGGACATGCACGGGAACTGGACGTCATCCCGGTACCGCATCCGACGAGTCTGGGCCGAAACATTCATACTCCTAGGTCGACGACCGCTAAAGGTCCACGATGTCGGCGTAGACGACGCGGCCTGTGGTCCCCGCGCTCGGATAGGATTCAATTTCGGTGACGGCGATCCGGAGCTTGCGGCGCTCGCTGGGCGGAACATCGAGTTGAATGGTGTCGCCCAGTCCTACCGCTGCTTGGGCGAGTGTCATCCAGCCAGTCGACCCGCCGATGAGCGCGTCATCGGCCGCGCGCGGATCGCCCTGGAAGACCTGAAGCTCCGCGCGTATCGCGGTGAGTTTCGGCGCGGCCGGATTCGGGTCCTTGACGACGACGGCTGCCTTACCTGGTGTTCGAGTGATGGTGAGGTCGCGGTGCGGAAAGAGCTGCAGTGGCTCTGTTTGAATGGGTGTGGATAGTCGCTGGTCTCGGGCACTGGTGCTTGGCTGCCGGGGCTGTGCGGTTCTGGCCTGATAGCGGCAAAGCACAAGTCGGACAAACGGAAAGTACGAGGACATCGCCAACGGCGATAGGTCGATGTCGGCGTACCAGCAGTCCGCCTCTTGATCGTAGTTCCTTTCGTCCAGGGGGCTGATCACCGCCACAACCTGTTTGTCTAGCTCAGGAAGAACCGCCGTTGCCGTGTTGGCCTCGGCGCCGAAATGGGCTTTGCTCAAGATGGACCGCGGCGGTGGTGGGGCGTTCCAGATGGGGTCTCGACCAGCCAGACTGAGTTGTTGAAGGTCCTTCGCGGTTGGGCCGCTTGCTCCTTCCGGCCAGGTAACGACGGCGAGTGCCTCGTCCGCCCCGGTGACGAACCACGGTCGTTCCAGCAGGACGCGCAGTCCCCCGCCGCGGCGCGACGAGCGGGAAACGTTGCCTTGGGTGCTTCGTGACCACCTAAATGTCGGAATGATATTGCGCACCTTAGGAACGGCCGGACGCACCGTGCTCGGCAGATCGGTGATTGTCAAAACTCCGTACGCTGTGCAAGCTTTCGGATCCCGTTCGGTCAGCCGACCAAAGTAGTCACGGAAGCGCGAAATCGCCTCGACCGTGTATACGACTTTCCGCCGACGAGCGTCACCGAACTCCTGACGAATCACCGGAAATGCTCCCTCTGGCGGGTCCAATCTCGGTGGCTTGTGTCCGATGTCGAACGAGCCGACATTGACCACGACGGTCTTTGTCTGCGGCGGGCCCACAGTCGGGATGTCCTCGATCTCCGTCCACTTGGCCTGGACATCGATGCGTCCCGTGCTGGGCACATGGATGTCGACACCTGTTGAGTCGAGTATGGCGTGTGTGTCGCCTAGGGCACGCTTGGCCACGAACTGACCGCTGGGGTCGCTCAGCGGGCGTTGTACCGCGTGGATCATGCTGACTTTGCGCGGCGGAGTCACCAGCGGATTACGTCCCCGCAAAATGCTGTTGTTGACCGGATACATTGGGTCGGACGGGTGTGCCCCAGCCCAGTGCGCGACGCCGAGTTTCGGGACGAAGTCTTCGTCGAGTCCGGAAAAAATATCTACGGCGACCTGCTCTGCGGGTTTCAACTTTATTGTGAATGTGCGCCGATCGCCACTGAGCTGCTTCAAGGCGGTGCATCCTACAGTAGCCGCTGGATCCGCTTCCTCGACCTTCAGCGCGATCGGAACGCGGTTGGGCCACATGCCTTTCCAGGCGTAGATGAACTTGTCTTGACCTTCTGCATCTTTGAAACCCTCTGTCTCTCCAGGACGGTTGGTCTCCGGGTTGATGGGACGCCCACCTTCGGCGACCCGGAGGCCAAGGAAGTCAGCCGCGACATCCGGAAGCCAAGGAAGCGTTACCCTTTCTGCTGCGTCGGGTACGACGAAATACTGCGCCGAATCGCGGCCCTCGACCACGAGATCAGCGCCGGGGAGATTTCCTAGGTCGTAGTCAGCGCGCTTGGCGATGTCGAATTGGCGGCGAACTTCGTTGAGATGCACCCCGGGTCCGAGCGCGGAGTCGAATACTCCCACCATATCACCGCCGGCATTCTCGCGCTCATGCTGCATAGCTAATTCGAGGGAGCTCTTGGGTGCGAACAGGTACCGCAAGTCGACGGGCCGATATCCGTTCGCCGCGGCGTAAGCAGCTGCAGTCATACCGCGGTCACTTCGGATGACCATTTGCTCGTGGCCGCTGCCATCGAGATAGCGAGCTGTTGGTGCGAGCTCCGGCGCCAGAATTGGCTCGAAGCGTCGATGCATGATAGGATCACTCTGTTCGTTGGTCTCAGCCTCTTCTGGGAGCAACCCTCCGCCGGCGAGATCGACCAGGCGCACCCGCAGCCGGTACTTGTGTCCGAACCTCAGCCGGGGCAATGATCCAGGCTCTTGGTCAACCGACACGGTGAACCCTTGTGGGGGTGTCGCCGCGACCGTAGCCACAGCAGTACGGACGACCCGATCGGGTCGCGGAATCACCAAACTGAACCCGTCCCAGCGGACTACGGTTTGGTGGATGTAGAGGGCATTGCTAGGGTCGCCGCCTGTCGTTGCAAAATCGCGCCGGACATATCCCTCCTCGAGCAGTCCCGGCTTACCTGCCTCGTGTCCGATTCGAACGCCACCTACGATGTAGCGCACTCGTCGTTGACACAGCGACCGCCACGGCCCTTGGACGGCGCCAAAATTGTCGACAATGTCGACTCTGTAACCAGCGGTCAGATTCTCCGCGGTAAGCGGTGAACTCTGTAGTTTCTCCGGCGTATCTCGTTCTGTGGCCCGTCTAAGCTGTGCGCTGTGTTCGATTCGGCGGTTCCTGTCGACGAGGGCCAAACCCATCGAACGCAACGTGGGCAGACCGGCAGTGACCACGGCCGTTTCCGGCAGCTGACCGCGCTCCGATTGAGCTAAGCTGGACATTCGTAATGCTGCGCCGTCGACGTCGAAGGGCATTACCTCGAAGCGGTTATTTGTTCCTTCCCCCTCCAGCCCTGTCCCTGCCAACGGCAGCACCCCCTGCGGCGCCTGATTCGGTGGAGTCAACGGCACGAATCGCGAACCGGCCACAACATAGGCCGTCTTCGGCCGGACATCCTGTTGTACGGCGTTTCCCCAGCCCTCCTCCGGGGCAGGGTCAATGGGCCACTTGAGCCCAATACGCATCTCATTTGGCCCTGTGCCGGTGGTTAATGCGGAGATCGGAACTTCGAAGTCGATCAGCAGTCCGAGCGCGCGCAGGAGGATGGGATGGTCGGCCAGGCGGGCAACGACGTCGTGGAAGTCCGGCGGTTCCTCGGCGAGCAATTCCTCAGGCCAGGTGAAATCGCTTTCGTCACGGCAATAGAACTTGTACGCGCGCTGAAGCGCCGGCTCGTCAACGGGCACATCCGTCCCTTGATCTGGTGGTGCTAACGCTCCGCCCTGCCAGGCTCCGGCGATTCGTCGCAGTTCCGCGTGCCGCTGCGCGCGCTGATCTGCGTCATCACCTTCCAGGTCGGTCAGTGCGCGGGCGGTTTGCGTGAAGGCATCCCGGATCTGCGTGCCGACCCCGCCCGCGGGAAACTCGTTCACGCGACGGCCCTGATACGAGGTTGGGCGACGGGCGCGCACCAGCATGGACTCAGGAAACATCGCTTGCCATGCGGATTGCTGTTGGGCCTCCGAAAGTTGGATCGTCCGATTCTCTTGGGCGGTAAAGGGAACGCGGGTGGTAGTCTCGATCGGTGTCTCGCCCCGTAATGCCGTGAAGGTTATGCGATTCAGACGGCGGGGCCAGCTTTGCATGGCGAACTGTCTAACGGTGGTGTCGCGTGGGCCGATCAGCTTTGGGATGAGCAGCACCGCGAACAACCCTCGCTGCCGGCTGCTATCGATGCGACCGCTGGGAATGACGGTCCAGATGAACTGGCGCGTGAGATCTGGTGATGCCGGCATGTGCGCTCCTACGCGAACGCTTGGCAGTATTTCTGCCATGGAAAGGATGTCTCGTCGGGCCCGAGTGCATTCAGAATGGAGTGTTCAACTGTGGTGTCGAACACGGGTAGATCGCGATCGGCGGAAACGGCCGGGGAGCCGTCAATTGTGTATTCGGCAGCGATTTCGACCGAGGTTGACCAGAACGTGAGGTCTATGGCGATGACAAGTTTGGCCGCGCCCCGCAGTCTGTTTGGAGTAACGTAAGTCAGACTGACTGTGAGCTCTATCGATACCGAGATCAATCCGAGTATCCGCACTCTTCCGCCGACGCGCAAGTAGCCCGCGATCTCGACTGCGGACCCCTGCTTTGTGAACACGATCCCGCCGAAGACGTGGACCTCGCCTTCGGCAACGCCGAAGTTCATTGCGACGCTGGCACCGAACTCGATTCCGCCGACGAACCGATCTAGCCCATCGTTGTCACCGCCGGCACGTACGCCAAGTTCGAGGTAGCCGCCGCCCCCGAAGCCCATCACCGTGACCAAGAACGGGTGGGCTCTGGTGCCGAACGCGAAGTCGATGATGACTGGGTCTTCGCGAAGCGATAGCGTGATTCCAGCCTGCAGAAGCAGATTCTGGAGTGTGATAAGCCCCATCGACAGTGGCGTAGGGATGGCGATAGCGTAGCGGACGCGTACCTGTAGGGCGTTCGTCTCCACGGTGGGTGCACTGTTACCGACATTAGGGAGGTAGGAGCTGAGCTGTTGGACGAGCCTGAGCTCCTTGCCGAGCGCCGCCTTGGTGATATTAAATGATGTTTTGGCAAGTTCCCCAGTCTCGGCGTGAAATGTCAATGTTGAGAAGTGGAGCTTGACTAAGAACTTCCCCTCAGCCGGCGTGGGTATGCCGATCTCGAAGTTGGTGATGGTGCCGTCGGTAAGTGTTTTGAGCTGATCGTTCTCGGACTTGGTCGTGACGCGGAGGGTTATCTTGCACGCGCCTGTCACCGGCTTGAACGGGCCGTGTCCCTTCGTCGGGCTCGCAACCCAGTTGACGGTCGCTGTCGGCGGCTCCTTGGACCAGGTGATGGTTGGCCGGCTGCTGTCTGTGACTGCACCAAAGATTTCGGCGAGAGGCACGACGCCGAGAAGCTTTGCACTGCGGTCGAACAGTTCGGGCAGGTTTGCCGCCGCTGGCCCCATAGTGCGGTGTAGCCGGTTCACCTGCATATTAGGTGCGGCGACAGCACCAGCTTTGAGGGACCGGAGATTCAAGGTTCGCTTCGCGAATTCAAGCAAGATGTCCGGTGGTCTGCCTAACGGCGGGTTGCGGATCTCCGGTGCGAGTGTCGCAACGATGGTGGTCATGTCCTGTCCGAGCACTTGCTTCAGAGCTGGAAGCGTGACCTCTAGCTGAGCCAACCTGGGGTGAAACCCATCCCTGTTCGCGACCTTGTTCGCCGCGATCGTCACGGACTGCACCTGTTGGATGGTGCCCTCAACAGGCTCGAATTTGTCGCCGACTTTTTTCATGACCAACGGTATGAACTGGTTGACGACTGCTGTCGGATGAGCGCCGACCGCATCAACTCCTGCCCGTGGGCCTTGCGCGTACATTCTGTTGAGTTCATCGACGTCCTCGCCATCGCTGAACAGGAGGGGCAACTGCATGGGAATGGCGTCACGACCCGCCCAGGCGAGGATCGTGAATATCACCGCGCTGCCATCGGGATGCTTCAGCCAGTACGCGCGGTTGTTGGGGGGCGGGGGACGATCGCCCAGAGGGATAACCTGCACGGGCTCGATCTCGGTCCGCTGGAACGGAAATTCGCGCTCGTGCGGTGTATCGATGTTTGCGTACTCGCGCACGGGTTCGGTAATGATTAGGGCGAATGTCCGCTGCAGACCAGCAGCCTTGGTAGCGGTATCAAATTTCCGTTCGCTCACTCCGACAACGGATGCACGGTGCCCGAACGGGAACAGCACACCGCTCAGCAGAAGCCGCACGTAGAAGTCGCGACCCATCGCCGTCCGCTGCGTCCACTCCAGTTGATTGTTTGGGTAGCTTACCGATCCGGAGAACCAGGCCCCACAAGTGGAGAGAATAAATTTGTCGACTTCCATCGGCAAGGTAGGATTCGCCTTGCCTAGTTGGGCAATCCTGTTCATTTGATTTTCCAGCGGCGTGTTATTGGCGAACGGTATCTCCGCTTGCGCGCTTGCAAAGGGGAACACTGCCGCATACCCAGATGGTGATGGTGCTCGGATTGGCGCGAGAATGCGGGTGTGCCACATCTGCGTGACGCCGTCACTGCTGGAAACCACAGCCCGTCGGTGCCGGCAGCGGGCCTGATCCTGTATAGCCAACAGCATCCGCCACGGCAGCTCAAGCGTGCTGGCCTTTCCCTGTTCCCGCGGAGCGACTTTCAAGTCGAGCTCGTTCATAGCGGCCAGCACCCCTTCGACCGACAAGGTCACGGTGCGACCACGCGGTACAACGAAGTGCAGGCTCGAGGGGCCGGACAGCCGCGCGTGGCTCGTCGATGAGCTGGCGGCGAGGACGGTCTCGGCGATGTGCTGCGGTGGCAGGTCGACGATCAGGCTGCCTCCTCCGTCGGCAGCGATCCACTCCCGAACACCGTTAACACCGGTCTGTTCTCGAAGCCCGGTGCCCCGCACAGTTAGTGACACAAGATCACGGGGACGCAGCGCCGAGTACATGTCAGTGGCACCCGGCACGAAGTCGATGATTTCCCACTCTGACCACGTGCGTGCCGACAATCTGCGGTGCATGAGGACCCGTTCGGCCCACAGTGCGAACACGTCGCTGCCGCCGTCCCCCTGCGCCACGGCTGCGAGGTGATCTTCGCCGCCGCTGATATAGCCACCGAGATCGGTCCAGCCGGAATCGTCTGCTGCCCTGTACAGCAGGGTGTACTCCGGCGACACGGAGAACACCGGAAGTCCAACGGTGTGGACTAGCCGCTTCGTCGATCCGGAAGGGTCTGGTTGTGTCTCGACGCCGCCGCGGCGGGCAGTGTTGCCATCGGACCCATAAGGCGTCCATGCGCTCCATTGACCATCTTCATACCGTGCCCGCATATGACAGGTCCCGGCAGTGCGTATAACCAGTTCAATCTGATTCGACGACGTCGCCACTGCCTCCAAAGTGGGCCGGTCTACTTCGTTCAAGGTTCCTTTCGGGAAGGGAATCGACTTCCACGGCTCGGGTGTGCCGTGGAGAGCTTTGTGCCAAATTGTTCCCTCGTTCGAACTGACGAAGATGTCCCACCACCCCAGACGGTTTGAACACGCGAAAATTTTACTCATTTTTAGGTCTTTTCCGAGTCCGGTAAAGTGGAATCTGACGCTGCCGGGGACGCGGCGAGTGCGGAGTGACGACTGGTTAGCTCGCGCCAGCGTTTCCCGACCGGGAGATGGCCGAGCGGCTGAGGGCCACGGGCACCCCGCCCTACGGCATGATAGGGGGATCTCGCCTGTCCTGCGTGGCATGTCCGATCGCCTGGGAGCGCTTCCCCGGCGCGCCCGGCTTCGGTCACAGCGGCGGCCGCAAACCGTTTCAAGCCTGAGCCACCGCGTATTGTCGGGCCGGAGGAGCATCGATGCCCCCCGAGAAGTGCCGGGCCACGAGACTGATGTAGTGCTCCCACGGGAAGTGGCGCCCAGGGTCGGTGTGGTTATTGCCGGGGACGTTGTCGTGCCCGCCCAGACCGTCGAACCACTCCCGGTGTCCGGGCGGACCGGGCGGACCGACGATGGGGATCGCGTAGATCGAGCAGAGGTAGGCCGCCATCTGGCTGGAAGTCGAGAGCATCTCGTCGGTCCACTCATCTGCGCCGCCGTGTCCCTCGTGCTCGATGCCGATGTACCTCGGATTCCCGCCCTTGCAGTGCCACGCTTGATAGCGGCCGTCCCGCGGCCCGTCAGGGTCGGGATCGGGTAGTGGGACCATCTGCGTCCACCGGCCGTCCTTTGCCATCATGAAGTGGGCGGAGACCTTCGATATGGGGTTCTGAAACCAGCCGATCGATCCCTCATAGGTGCCCGCCATAAAGTGGATAACGATTCCCTTCGGATTAAGGCCCTGCGAGCGGTGCGGGCTGTCCACGTAGCTGGACCGAGGTCGTGGGACACCCCCGAGGTCGTAATGCATCATGAGATCCTGACCGTTCACCGACGTATCGTTTGGGACGGTCGATCCGCAATTCGGACAGATGAGATTTGTCATCCCGACTACTCTCCTCAGCATAGACGTAGATCCATTGTCGTCGACCGCGGATAGTGCATCTCAGCTGCGTCGTCACCGCGGCGACGAACTTCTCAGTGGACCATTTCAGCCCTCAAATGTGGCCTCCAGGAATCCTCAACCTGATCCGTCGCGGCGACCTCTTTCCCGGTCAATTTTGGCACCAACATCAAGATGTTCGATCTCAGGCGGCGGAAACCCAAGCGTGCTCAGGCCACAAATCGCCGCCTGGTGATCCACCCCCCACGTGGCCGACGCTAGATCCGGCGTGAGTGGGATTCATGGGGTGCGACTACCTATCTTCGCTGCGCCCACCCCATGTTGACGGCGCGGCGGTCGCTCCGCCGAATGGCGGCATGGGGTACGCTGACCAGTCCTGTGGGGTGTGCGCTGTTCGGCCTAGTGGGGTACTCCGGTCGATGGTGTTGCTGGAGCGCGACGAGCTTCTCGCTGACCTGCGGGAAGAGCTGACTCGGGCCACGAGCAGCCACGGTCGGGTGGTGCTGCTTCGCGGCGAAGCGGGTGTGGGCAAGACGGCGCTGCTCAGCCAGTTCGCGAGCCAGGCACCATCGGGGGTACAGGTGCTGATCGGGGCGTGTGATCCGCTGGGCACCCCGCGTCCGCTGGGACCACTCGCGGACATCGGGCCCGGGCTCGGTCCCGCTGCAGTGCGGGAGTACGAACGCAGGCACGACCGCACAACCGGTGTTGCCGGCGTGTTCCGGGTCGTGATGGACGCGCTGCAGTCCGGGCTACCGAAGGTCCTCGTATTCGAGGACGTGCACTGGGCGGATGAAGCGACTCTGGACTTGATGCGCCTGCTCAGCCGGCGCATCGACGATCTTCCTGCGATGCTCATGGCTTCGTATCGCGACGATGAGATCGGGCCAGCACACCGGCTGCGGATCCTGCTCGGCGACCTGGCAGGCGTCCCCTCGGTGCGCCGCTACGCCGTACCGCCGCTCAGCGAGGCTGCGGTCGCCCGGCTCGCGACCGGGCAACGCCGCGACGTGCCCGAGCTGTACCGCGTCACCGGCGGCAACCCCTTCTTCGTCACCGAAGT
>WUUC01034009.1_pt1 | contig 11284 bp, 8 predicted proteins | sample 6278441 | NCBI WGS metagenome assembly WUUC01 (sample SAMN13675441, study PRJNA597444) | soil metagenome | isolation source: soil | place: USA: Washington | collected 2017-10 | reverse complement strand
GGTAGCTCAGTTGGTAGAGCACACGACTGAAAATCGTGGTGTCGCGGGTTCGAATCCCGCCCTCGCCATGCGTGGGAATGCCAGGCAAGCGGAGTAGGACCGCTTCCCGCCTGTCCCCGAACTTGGCCTAGAAATGAGCGATTAGCTGGCCGTCGCCCATTCGCTCTCGACCCCCTGTCACCGGAAGGAGCGATCTGGGCCGGTGGCTTGCCAGACCCCCTAGGTGCGGGGGTCAACGGAGGTCTGGAGTCTGCCTTCCGCGAATCCGTGGGCAGGTGGGGGAGAGGCGACAGGGAGGTCCCCGGGGTCCTCGGCCAAACTGCCCGCTGAACCTCCCTGCCGCGTACTGCGATCCATAAAGAGCGGGAGGCGCTGCAGGGAGAACCACCGCACCGCCACGTTAAGCACTAAGGGGTCAGCTGGTCAAACGCGGTGTCTCCATTGGCGGAGGCCTGGTGTGTAAAGCGGTTGTCACACGTAAGCCAGGGTTGGGTTGCTGGGGCTGGGATCTACTGGTGGATGCGAGAAGTGCAAATTTTTAGGTTTTTTTGCTGTGAATGCTCACCAGTACGCATCTGTGCGATAGAACCTCTTCCGTACCGAGCCGAAGGCAGCTCGGAGCGGGATGGGCGACTGCGGAGGCCGCCCAGAGAACTACACAACTACGCAGGGGGAATCAGTGTCTCGAAGTGTGGATCGTCGCCGAACCGTCGAACTAGTCAGCATGATCGCGGTCCTGATCACCGGGATAACGTCGGCTTTCGCATTCGCCGCTGCCCCGGAGGGTCCTGGCGATGTTCCTCCCCCGTGGGTCACGCAGGCCGCGCTCGATGCCGCGCTCGGCGGTGCTTCAGGGCTCCCTGAAGTCTCGACCAACCCTGACGCGGCAGAGGGAGTCGACCTCGAAGACCTGAGCCGATCCGAGGCAGGGGATCTGCTTACGGGGGTCTTTGGCGAAGTGCTCGAACAACCGGGCGGCGTCTATGACGAGCTTGACGTCATCGCCTTCCACTCCGATTACGCCGCTGTGGTTCCGTCTGGCGCGGAAGGAGAGGGGTCCGGCCGCTCGCTCTTGGCGTCAACTCTTCCCCTGCGTGCCGAAGGCGAGGACGGGACCAGTTCGGCTGTCTCCCTTGATCTGGAAGCAGTGGACGGCGAGCTTCAGGTGGCGAACCCGCTGGTCGAGATCGAGATCCCCGAGAACCTTGGGGAAGGGATAGAGATCCCGGAAGCGGGAGTGACCATCGCCCTGGCGGGGGCTCCTGTCGGGCGAGAGCCAAACGCGATCGATGGGGGCAGCGCCTTTTACCCGAACGTCGCGCCCGAAAGCGATCTGGCAGTTGTCCCGACGCCAACCGGTTTCGAGACGTTCACGCAGCTTCGCTCAGAGGAGGCTCCGACCACGCAGGTGTTCGAGCTGGATCTCCCAGCCGGCGCTGTCCTTTTCGAGGACGGCCTCGGCGGGGCCGCCGTCAAGCAGGGAGGGGACCTGTTGATGGCTGTCCATCCGCCGACCGCCATCGATGCCGATGGCCACCCTGTTGCTGTCGGGCTTGCGGTCGATGGTGGAACGATCAAAGTCGTAGCTGACCCGCCCGAGTCCGCGGCCTACCCGATCCTTGTTGACCCGATCTTCGAGTCCTACATGTGGATACCGAACAACAGCGGAGCGGGGATCTTCTGGGAAGAAGAATGGAAATCCGTCTCCTCTCATCCGCTGCTCACGAAATCTGCGCTAAGCAACTGGAATCAGCAGCTCTACTTCGGACCCTCCCTCCAATCTAAAGCCGGTGCATTGCCTTCGGGAGGCGCCCAGGTCGTGTGGTACTACACCGTTCCGCGCTACGAAACCGATCCCGGACCCCCCGCTAGCTACATTGCCAGTGCGACTCTTTCGGGCGTGAAAGTGGCTATCGAAGAACCGGCGCCCTATCGGGTGAATCCCAGCCTTGTAATGGGGATCTGGAGCCCGGTCTACAACCAATGGGTGAATTGGGTGATGCACACGGGGGCCCAGGGTCAAGTCGGTAGCCCAGGGGGAACCGCCCTCCTTTCGAATAATGCAAATTCGGAACCCAACAAAGATGCCAAGAGCCTGAATATCGCCTTGATGACGGGGGAGACCCAAAGCTACCCACGTCGCGTGATAGTCGGCCAGGCGGTGGTCGAGCTCACCGACCAGAACAATCCGGAAGTTGGAGCATTGGTGAACTCTCCGGATTGGGTTGACCAAGTCCCAGGTGTGGGGATCGGCTACGCAGTAAGTGACCCTGGGCTCGGCGTCCACCACGTTCGCGTAACTCAGCCCAATGCAACGGGAGGAGCACGGCTGCTGGCGACGACTGCGGGTTGCGCCGGGACCGCAGGAAATCCGTGCCCGCTGTCGTTTAACGAGACGAAAAAACCCCTCAACTATGAGCCGAACACGATGCCTCAGGGGATCAACGAAATCAAGGTGCAGGGCCTCGACCCGATTGAAAGGATCTCGACGGCGAAAGTAGCCAAAGTACGAGTGGACCACTCTTCCCCAGGGATGACTCTCTCCGGCACTCTGACCGAACAGGGGACGGTCGGGGTCAACCAACCTGCCTACACCCTCAAATACAACGCCACGGACGGCGACGAAGCAGCAGTCGCGGCACTCTCGTCGTTCGGCGGGACCGGGACGGCTCCGGGTAAGACCGAGCTGCCGATCGGGGTCGCAGTCGAGGCGAACGGGAACGTCCTCGTGGTCGACCGATCGAACAAACGCGTATCCCGGTTCGATAAAGGCGGCAACTACCTCAACCAGTTCGGCACCCCTGGCACCGCGGATGGCCAGATCAACGACCCGACCGGGATCGCGGTCAGCCCAACGGGTCTGATCTGGGTCGTAGAACAGGCCAACAAAAGGGCTCAGGCGTTCTCTTCGGCCGGCCAGTTCCTCGGCAAAATCACCTGCTCTTGCTTCGCGCAGCCCTACGCCATCGCAGCGGGGCCGAACGGCGCGATCTGGATCTCCGACATCGGCGCCGACAAGCTGTTCAAGTTCGCCGAGAGCGGCGGAACGCTTCTCGCGACCGCCCACGGCCGGCTGGCAGACCCGGCAGGCGCCGCGACCGACATGCTCAACGTCACCGGGATCGCGGTGGACGCCTTCGGGGGGGTCTGGGCCGCCGACTACATCCAGAACAAGCTGTTCAAGTTCGACGCGAACGGCAACTACTACGCGCAGTTCGGGACCCAGGGCTCGGGCGACGGCCAGGTCAAAAATCCGGCTTTCGTCACGATTGCCCCATCGGGGAACTTGATGGTGGTCGATTACGGCAACTCCCGCCTTCAGGAGTTCAAGCCTGACGGGACCTACATGCGGAAGTTCGGCTCCTTCGGCTCGGGCCTCGGTCAGATGGACATGCCTCAGGGCCCGGCCTTCGGCCCCAACGGCGTCCTCTACGTCCCCGACTACAACAACCACCGGGTCAACCGCTGGGATCACGCCGACCTCGATCCTCAGTCAGGAGTAAGGGAAGTCAAGATCGAAGTCGATGGCCAGGCAGTCAAACCGCCGCACACGCAGAGCTGCGACAAAACGTGCCCGCTCAGCGGGGAATGGACGCTCGATGCCGACGACTATGCGGCCGGCCAGCACGTCGTCAAAGTGACCGCCACCGACGGGGTGAAACGCTCCACGCCGAAGACGCTGACTATCGAGACCCACGGGGACCGCAAAGATCCGCTCATCGCCCTCTCGGGCTCGATGACCGAACAGGCTTCGCTCGGATCGACGCTGCCCCGTTACACGCTCAAAGTGAATGCTACGGACCCGACGGGGACGGGAGAACGGCAGTCGGGCGTAGCAAGCGCGATCATCACGGTCGATGGGAAAGTCGTTGACTCGACCTCGCCGGGGTGCCCATCTGGAGGTTGCTCGATCAGCCGCGAATGGACGCTTGACGCCAGCCCTTACCAAGCTGGTCAGCATCAAGTCGAAATTCAGGCGACCGACGCGGCGGGTCGCTCGTCGGCGAAATCCCTGACGATCGATCTCTCTGCAGACAAAACCGCGCCAACGATCACGGCCGCTAACGCCTTCTACAACGCCCCGGAGGGCTGGGTCGAACAGAAAAGCTACGCGGTCAACGCAACCGGGAAAGACGAATCGGGTTATGGAGTTGTGTCTATGACCCTGAAGATTGACGGTGTGGTTGAGCGCAGCAGCTCACAGGCTTGCCAAGCAGGGGGGTGCAGTCTTCCAATGGGCGTGTTCCAGCCTCTAAGCATGACGAAATTCAGTGGCGGTGCTCACACGGCCGAATTGCGCGCAGAGGATGGTGCAGGGAACGTCGCTAAACGGGTCTGGACGGTCAACGTCGATCCCTCTGGGCAGGTATCGACTGGCGAGGCCGAACGGACGGTCGAAGCTCTGGAAGGAACGACCTCGGCAAACCTCATCGGTGAGGTCGGAAAAGAAGAAGAAATTGAAGGATTGGTGGAGGGCCTAGAGTTCATCGAAGGAGAAGGCGGCATGCTGTACTCCGATGGCTCGGCGGCATCATCGGAAGTTGAGACGGGCACCGGGCCGATCGTAACGGTGGCCACCCTTGATCCCACCTTCCTCGAGCCGAACTGCTTGGCCGAGCCGGCCGAGCATCCGGGCTTGGAGCTTTCGGGCGGGGAAGAAGAAGAACTCGATCCGACGGTCGGAGCGTGCTCGGGAGGTCCTGCGCCACCAATTGAGGACTACGTCCTGCCGGTCGAAATTGAGCCGGAGAAAATCTCGCCCAATGTAAGCGACACCGAGCTGACCGAGGACGAGACGGCAGCGGTGACGGCGAACCTCAACCCGCATGTCGATCTTCTGACCCGTCCTCTCTACGAAGGGTCAATGTCCTTCGCCATGATCCGGGACTCTCTGGGGCCTGAGTCGTTCTCGTGGACGGTCAGACTCGGCTTCGACCAGGTGCTCCAACAGGTGGACGATACGCACGCCGTGGTCATGTATGAGGAAGGGGCGCCAGCGTTCACCATCACTGCCCAGCCGGCCCACGACGCGGTAGGCACGGCCGTTCCTACCTCACTGTTAGTTACTGATGGAAACACGATCACTTACAAAGTCCACCATCGAGCCCCTGGACCTACGGGCGCTCCGTTCGTCTATCCGGTGGTCGGTGGCGCCGGGTGGCAAGGGGGCTTCATGAGCACCCAGGGTGAATGGATCGTTCCAGAGGAGGCCACGCAGCAGGAAGAAGAATCGGGTGAATACAGCGAGCTCGGTTCACGGGTCAGGATCTATGGGTTTGGTACCCCTCTCCCAGAGGCGAAACTGAGCACGGACGAACTGAATCCTGGCGAACCAAATGAGCCGATGAGGAAGAAGTTCAGATTCACCTATTGCCATCCGAACAACTATCCAGGTGTTCCGGACGGTCATATTGATGTCGCGCCCTGGGATGTTTTCGGCTTCCGACCTGGGCAGAATCTTCCACACGTCATCTCTGAATGTTGGCGCGAAGACTTCAACGGCGTGCGATTCGGCGTAACGGTGCATGGGCGAGTGCATATGGTCTTCAAGGAGTCGGTCTGGCTGAAGGACAAAGAGTGGGACTGCGATAAGTGGGGTCCGGAACAGCCTGCCGAGGTCGAATGTCAAGCACGGTACCTGGAACCGCGGAAAGGGCCTCTAGGTAAAGTAAAAGGTCCGATCCGGGTTGTGGGTTACAACAGATGGAGACCTACGAAAGGTGAGTGGGGAGCAGAGCACGCGGCCAACTGCCTGATACTCGGCGGCGAACTGTTCGCGAACCCCCGTAGGGGCTTTGACCTACCGATCGAACGTCCCATTATCTTTCTCCATGAGGCGTTAAATCAATATCTCCCGTGTCCATGGAAAAAAATCTGGGAAGACGGCCCAGGGCCTAGTTAGGATTGAGTGAAACTATGACACTGCGGAGGAGATCAATGCGATTGGTAGGGGCAGCTTCGATTGCCGTCGGGGTTGTGATGCTCGCCACGTTCGCCACATGCCCAAAGCTTGGTGGGGACGCGACGGCGGTAGCGGCAGAGTCCGAGGTTCCGTCATGGGTGAAGCAAGCCCGGCTTTGGCGGCAGGTCCCCACCAAGAAGTTTGCCACCCTTGGAGAAGGCGCAGTCCGCACTGTGGGCTGGGGCGCATACGTCTATCGCTGGCAGACCCCAAATGGGCGCCCACTGGTCTGCATCGAGGAAGCGAACCTCTCTAAATCAGGTCTGTTGTCATCCGGTTCTGAATGTGGTGAGCTCGCGCCACCATCGCGGTATCCGATTTATACGTTGGCGGCCACGTCGTCCAACGGAAAGGGGGCGTCAGTGTTTGCGCTCGCAGTCGGAGTGGAGGTGACCAGAGTGAAGCTGGACTTTGGGCCGGGGCCGAGTCAGACCCGGGCAACCAAGCTGTTGAGTGAGGCGCAAGCAACGAAGGCAAACGTTCCGCGCTTGCGGTATCTCGCTTTCGGGCTGGGCCGGTTTGTATGCCTGCGCGGTATGAGCGGATTCGGCAGCGGGGGAGCAAAGGTCGTGAGCACCCCGCACGTTAAATGCGACAGCAGCAAAGAATGGGTGGTTCCACACCGGTAGTCGTAGGCCCGGTTTTGCTGTTGTGGGTCGTTCCGCGTATCTGCTGGGATCTCATCGAGCGGTCGCTTTGTCGATGGGCGACGGGCGCCCCTTTCGTCGCCCAAAGGCGCTCGAAAAACCGGTATCCGCACGTAAGCGGGCCGGATTCGCTCTGCACTAGACTCCCTCGCGAGGTAGCCCGAATCCGCATGGGAAAGCCGTTCGGCAGGATGGCGAGCGATCAAGCTCGGCTTGTCAGCCTCACGACTGAAAATCGTGGTGTCGCGGGTTCGAATCCCGCCCTGGCCACTGCTGCTGCCGCGAGCCGGCACCACTGGAGGGCGTCGCGCTAGACCGGCTTGCGCTGCTCGCGCAGCAGCCACCAGTCGACCACGTAGCCGCCGAAGGGCAGCACCGCGCCGACCAGGATCCAGAAGGTGACCTTGGCGCTCCAGCCCTGCTCGGCGCGGATCGTCAGGGCGATCGCCACGTAGGCGACGAAGAGGAGGCCGTGGATCGGGCCGAGGATCTCGACCCCGGCCTCGTTGCCGCCGGTGCGTTTGACCACGGCGGCGATCAGCAGAAGGAGGAAGCTGGTCGCCTCGGCGAGGGCCACGTAGCGGAAGAACTTCAGGCTCACGTCAGGGGACCCTAATGCCTGGCGGGGGCTCTGGGTTTGGACATTCGTCACCGATGGGTAGGGGCGGAAGGTGGCGCCCGAGATCCTCGAGAACCCAGATCGCTCCCGTTTCGAGCTGCGGCTCGACGGCGAGCTGGTCGGCGTCGCCGACTACATCCGCGCGGAGTCGGTCGACTCCTTCGTCCACACCGAGACCCTGGCCCGTTTCCGCGGCCGCGGCCTCGCCTCGCAGCTGATCGAGTTCGCGCTGGCGACGAGCCAAGCGGCCGGGCGCGAGATCCTCCCCTACTGCTCCTTCGTCAGCGAGTACATCGCCGCCCACCCGCAGTACCTGGAGCTGGTGCCGGCCGACCGCCGCGACGAGTTCCGCCTCCCCGTCGCCGTCTGAGCGCCTCCGCGCGGGACAGGCTCTCAGTGGCCGCCGGCCGAGAAGTGCTGGTAGTCCTTCGGCCAGTTCCAGTAGCCCCCCCAGGCCCAGCCGATCGTGGCGAAGGCGTCGATCACGGGGCCGCCGCGGTGAATCAGGCCGGGCGCGCGCTGCGTGCGGTCTTCATAAGGGGCGCCGGCGGGCGGTGAGACGTAGCCGTTGCCGTCGGCGTAGGGGTTCTCGATCGGGTTGACGTCGATCGCGTGGCCGTAGGCGTGTTCGGACCATTCGCTGGTGCCGGAGACGAAGCGGCAGTTGAAGGCCGAGGTGTTGTCGGCGTCCATGCTGCGGTGGTCGTCGGCGCCGTAGGCGTCGACCAGCCGCATGCGCCGAATCTTGAAGCGGAGGCGGAAGAGCTTGCGCATCGTCCGCACCATGCCGCGGGCGGAGTCCTCGTTGACGACGAGTCGCCCGCGGTGGACCCTGCCGTCGAAGCCCCAGTGGCGCACCTTCAGCAACCGCAGGTCGTCGAGGCCGACCGGGCAGCCGCGGTGCCAGGAGACGCCGACCATCCGCTGCTTGGTCGCGGCGTCGATCGGGCCGAAGCTGAAGCCGGGCCGAGCCGCGCTCGCCTGCGCGCCGCTCGCCTCCGCGGCCGCGCTGCCGGCCCCGATCAGGACGAGCGCGGCGGCGAGAGAGAGGGCGAGCCGGGCCACCCGGCAGACGCTAGCGTCATTCTTCGGTCCGCAGTTGGTCGACCGGAGCGAAGTCGTCACGCAGCGGCTGCGCGTCGCCGGCGAACTGCTCGACGGAGGCCTGGTCGTAGGTGCGCGCGATCGGCGTGTTGGCACCCACCGAGGCCTTTAGCGGTCGGTCGGAGGCGATCAGCACGATGTTGCCGCCGTACGGTTCGCCGTCTTCCGCGAGGAAGGTGGTCATGCGGATGTACGGGAAGGCGTCGCGCAGGGTGGCGATCTCGGCTTTGACGAAGTCGAGCGGGCCGAGGTCGATCAGGTTCAGCGTGTAGATACCGCCGGGGTTGAGCACGCGCTGCACCTCGTCGATCCACTCCGTGGTGGTCAGGTGCCAAGGCACGGTGTAGCCGCTGAAGGCGTCGCCGACGACGACGTCGGCACTGTCGTCGGGCACGTCGCGCAGCGTCATCCGCGCGTCGCCGACGGTGACCCGCAGATCGGCGGAGGGGCGCATCCCGAAGCGGTCTTCGACGAAGTCGACGACGTCGCCGTCGACCTCGAGCACCTGCGCCGAGGACCCGGGGCGCTCCTCGATCAGCCAGCGGGGGAGGGTGAAGGCGCCACCGCCCACGAAGACCACGTCCAGGGGCTGCTTTCCGGGGTAGGTGTGGTTGATCGCGTTCGCGATCCAGCGCGTGTAGTGGTACTGGAGGAAGGTCGGATCGGCGGTGTCGACGTAGGAGTTGTGGGTTCCGTCGAGGACCAGCTCATAGCCGGTCGCCGAGGTGGGGTCGCGTTCGACGTCGAGGCAGTGGTACTGCGTTTCGCGGATGCAGGGTGCATCGGACGCCTGTGAGAGCGCCCCGAAGGCGCCGACCGCGAGGACCACGCCGGCCACCATCGCCGCCGACAGGGCTCTCGTCGTCGTCCCCAGGGCCACTCCGACCAGCACGAGGACGACCCCGGTCATCAGCACCGAGGTGCCGACGGACAGCAGCGGGACGAGCACGAAGCCGGTGCCGAAGGTCCCGATCAGGGCTCCCGCGGTCGCCCAGGCCGAGAGGCGGCCGACCACCGTGCCGCTGACCGCGAGATCGTGCAGTTGCAGGTGCGCCACGGCCGGCGAGACGGCGCTGAGGACGGCGGCGGCGGGGACCAGAGCGAGCACGGTGATGCCGAGCGCGGCCGCGTCGCCGTCACCACGGGCTCCCGGCCCGAGCCAGTGGACCAGCGGAACCGTCAGCAGGCTGAGCAGGCCGCCGACGACGAAGAGGACGACGATCAGCACCCGGGTGTTGGTGCGATCGGCCAGGTAGCCGCCGATCGCCGCGCCGACGGCGATGCCCGCGAGGGCGGCGCCGATGATCGAGGTGGTCGTCTCCAGCGTCAACCCGACATAGGGGGCAAGCAGCCGGACCGCGAGGATCTCCAGCACCAGGACCGCGCCGGCCGCGACGAAGACCAGGGCGGCGGCGGCGGGCTGAGGCAGGGCGCCGGGGAGCTCGCCCCCGACGTCGATCTCGGCTTCCCGACCCGTCTCGGCCGCCCTCTTGCTCCCCTTTCCCCGCGCCATCCTGCAAATAGTAAGGGGATTTCAAGCAGTTGGCTATACCCGCGGTCCGATAATGCCCCGGGCATGCAGCTGACCAGGCACCCGGGGCGCAAGCTGGCGGCGATCTACGCCGGCGGCGTCGTCGGGGCCCTGATCCGGGTCGGGCTGGCCGAGGCCTGGCCGCCCGCGGCCGGCACCTGGCCCTGGCCGACCTTCGCCGTCAACCTGGCCGGGGCGCTGGCGCTCGGCTACTTCTTCGCCCTCTACCGCGACCACCCGCAGGAGGGTCTAAGCCACCCCTTTCTCGCGACCGGAGTCTGCGGCACCCTGACCACCTTCTCGACCCTGCAGCTGGAGATGTACGAGCTGGTCGACCGCGGCGACACCGGGCTCGCCGCCGCCTACTGCGCCGCGACCGTGATCGCCGGCTACCTCCTGGTCCGGGCCGGGATCGCGCTCGAGGCGCGGCGGCCGGGCACCGCCGGCAGTGCGGGGGCGGCGGGGTGAGCGCGCCGGCCTGGATCGCGGTCGGGCTGCTCGGCGGCCTCGCCGCCGGCGCCCGCTTCGCGCTCGACTTCGAGATCTCGGCCCGCGCCCGCGCCGCCTTCCCGCTCGGCATCCTCGCCGTCAACCTGGCCGGCGCCCTCGCGCTCGGGATCGTCGCCGGTGCCGGTCTCGACGGCGAGCTGCGGGTGATCGTCGCCGGCGGCGCGATCGGCTCCTTCACCACCTTCTCGACCTGGATGCTCGACACCTACCGGCTCGAGCGCGGCGGCCAGCTCGACCTCGGCCTGCTCAACGTCGGCGTCTCGATCGTCGCCGGCTTCGCCGCCGTCGCCCTCGGCCACTGGCTCGGCTCGCTCTGACGGGTGAATATGGTTCAGGGGTGAGCGACGAGAGGTTGCAACAGAGCCCGGCCGGCTTCGGGACGCAGCGCTTCAGCGGCGAGCGGGGCCCGGAGCGGGTCGTCCACGCCAAGGGCAGCGCCGCCCACGGCTTCTTCGAGGTCACCGAGGACGTCTCCCAGTTCACCAAGGCCGGCCTCTTCCAGCCCGGCGCGCGGACGCCGCTGTTCCTGCGCTTCTCGACCGTGGTCGGCGAGCCCGGCTCCCCCGACACCGCCCGCGACCCGCGCGGCTTCGCGATCAAGTTCTACACCGAGGACGGCAACTACGACCTGGTCGGCAACAACACGCCGGTCTTCTTCATCCGCGACGGCGCCAAGTTCTCCGACTTCATCCACTCGCAGAAGCGCCAGCCCGACACCGGCATGCGCTCCAACGAGATGCAGTGGGACTTCTGGACGCTCTCGCCGGAGAGCGCCCATCAGGTGACGATCCTGATGTCCGACCGCGGCACCCCGCGCACCCTGCGCCACATGAACGGCTACGGCAGCCACACCTTCTCCTGGGTCAACGCGGGCGGCGAGAAGTTCTGGGTCAAGTACCACTTCAAGACGG
>WUUC01240744.1_pt1 | contig 11286 bp, 6 predicted proteins | sample 6278441 | NCBI WGS metagenome assembly WUUC01 (sample SAMN13675441, study PRJNA597444) | soil metagenome | isolation source: soil | place: USA: Washington | collected 2017-10 | reverse complement strand
CCAGAAACCAAATCAGCACGCTGATCCCTAAACCCGCCAAACCTTGTGGATCGAAGGTCGAGATGATGAGCGGCAGGATGATTAAAAACAGCGCCTGAAAACCTAGGTAGACGGAACTCGCAATCCCCGCCCACTTCCACTCAAAGTCTTCCTGCTCAAAGCGGCGCGCGAGCGCCTCTTCCTCGGTGTACTCTCCCGTGCCCAACGCTTCGATTTTCGCGCCACACGACACGCAGCGATGCGCGCCGGGTTGATTCTCGAAACCGCACATCAGGCACGTGACTGTGTCTGCCATCGCCCCTCTTCTCCTGCGCAACGCACCCCAGCGCACGCGGCTATCAAGCCAGCTTGCGACCGATTGTCGCAACAGCGCACTGGAAAACGCAACTCGCTGACATTTCCCTTCCCCCGGCTGGTCAAAATGTGGGTGGGCAGCAAGCGCTGGCTCTATCCTGCGCCCCCTGATGGGGACACAGTCGCGTCCTTGCCAAGTTTGATACGGCAGGTTTTTTTGCACCCTCCGCCAGTAATCTGACGGTAGGATCATAATAGTTCACCAATGCAGGAATTACGGCCTATCGAAACCGAGGAAACTGGCGATCCCCGCGTCCTTTTGGAGCGGTGGCGCGAGCAGCTGCTTCGTCCACTACTGTTGTTCTCAGCTCTGGTCGCCACTCCCAACGTGGTGTTTCTCGCCTGGCAACTCCACGACCAAGGTCTCACGGCTGCTCCTTACTGCGCCGGGGCGGTGCTGTTGCTCGTCTGGTGGGCAGGTCTTTCTGGCGGTTTGTCGCCCCGGGCTCGGCTCGGCGCCGCGCTCGCGCTGCTGTACGGGACCTCGGCTTTCTCCGCGCTTTCGCTGGGCGTGGGCGGTGGCGGCGTACTCGGTCTGCTCGGTTTCGTCGCATTTTGCGCGTTGGTTCTCGGCGCTCGGGCTGCTTTTGGCGCCGGCCTAGTGGCGCTCGCGACGATCGTCTTGTGCGCGCTCGGTTTTCAAAGCGGTCTGCTCGCGGAACCGCCCGCCACCGTGTTCGATTCGAGCAACCCGTGGAACTGGGCGCGCTTGTCCAGCTTTGGCGCCGCGATCATGGCGACGTCGATGGGCAGCGGCGTGTTCTTGCTGCGCAAACTGAGCGAGACCCTCTCGCAGCGCACCGTTTTGCTTACGCGCCTGCGCGAAGAGGCGGAGGAACGTGGCCGCACCTCGCTGGCGCTCGATGAAGCGCAAAAACGCCTCGTTCACGCCCACAAGCTCGAGGCCGTGGGTCGCCTCGCGGGCAGTGTGGCGCACGATTTCAACAATACCCTGACCGTCATCTTGAGTTACGCGGAGCTGCTCAAGTCGCGCGCGGGTGCAGAGCCGTCGATCGCGGACTTGATCGAGCCGATCGTGCAAGCCGCCGAACAGGGCGGAGAGCTGTCGCGGCAGCTGCTCACATTCTCCCGCAAGCAGATCGTCAAGCCGCGCGTACTCGACGTGCGCCAAGTGGTGAGCACGACGGAGCGCACGCTGTCGCGGCTGGTCCCTTCCGGGATTCGCGTCCATGCAAACCGTACCGACGACGAGCTGTGCGTGCGCATCGATCCGACTTTGCTGCAGCAGGCCGTGCTCAACTTGGCGCTCAACGCCCGCGACGCGATGCCCAACGGTGGCGACCTGCATTTGGAGGCGAGCGCCGTCGATATCACCGACGATCAAGGTCTACCGTTGGTCGCCGGGCCCTATGTCGCGGTACGTGTGCGCGACACGGGCACCGGCATGACGGACGACACATTGGCCCGCCTCTTCGAGCCCTTTTTTACGACCAAGGAGCCCGGCCTCGGCACGGGACTCGGCTTGGCGAACGTGCGCGAGACGTCCGCTGCCGTAGGCGGACATGTGCACGTCGCGAGCAAGCTTGGTGAGGGTAGCGAGTTGACCGTGTACTTGCCGCGCGTCGATGCGCGAGCGAGCGGCGTGGAGACGCGCAGTCCCGACGGTCAGCAGCGGCCCGCGACGATCTTGGTCGTCGATGATGAACCGCAAATTCGTGAAGTCATCGGCGCCATCCTGCGCGAGTCGGGTTACGTCGTGCACGTGGCGGGGACCGGCAAGCAAGCCATCGAGTTGATGCGCACCGAGCGAATCGATCTGTTGTGCGTCGACATCGTGATGCCCGACATGCCAGGCGGAAAGCTCATCGATACGCTGCGCGAGATGGACACGGCACTGCGTGTGCTGGTGTGTTCTGCGTACGGCACGGACGAGTCGATCGCGCGCCGCATCGCACGCGGCGATCTTCAACTTCTGACGAAGCCGTTTGCGCGCAAAGGCTTGCTCGATGCGGTCGAGCGAGCGCTCGGATCCCAGGCGCGACCGAGCCCCGTTCCTTCGCCCGCCGCCGGCTGATCCAGCCAACTCTTTTCGCTCTCGCTTGCCTTCAACACTCACCAGCACTGGGCGTGTGTGCGTCTTTGGAGCACACGACGCGCGCCGATTTACCATGCCCCACCATTCCCCCACGCTTGTCGCGCCCGCCTCAGTCATGCAGGATCTTCCAGTGACGGTCAGTACGCGTCCGCCCAAGGGGGCGCGCGATGGGGGGTTCTGGGGACCCGTCACGCGCTTGATTCGTGCTTCGCCGGCGCTCACCGATCCATCGGAGCGCCAACGGGCAGAGCTCCTTTCAGCGCTGGTCTTGATGATCGCGCCGCTCGCGGCCTTGGTCGCGGCCCTGCAGCTGGAGCTGAAACCGAAGAGCTGGTTTGCGCTCTTTGGCCTGTGTATCGGCGTGCTGCTGTTCTCGTTCGCGTACGTTGTCAGCCGCACCAAACACTACCGCTTGGCGGCATATTTGGTTTGCGTCGGGCCGATCGTGGTCGCCTGCAGCGTCGGCGTCACCGTTTCCGCCGACCGCGTGTGGTTTGTGGTGCCCAACGTAAGTGTGGTCCTGGCGAGTGCCCTGCTCGGCGCGCGAGGCGCGCTCGCCACAGGCGTTGCCGCGTGCAGTTCGGTTGCGCTCGTCCTGCTGCTCAACCGGCAGGGCCTGCTGCTGTCGGAAGTGGCGTCCATCGTGATGATGGACGTGATGCTTACGCTGCTGATCGTGGTGTCTACGTGGTACCGCAATCGGCTCGAGGCTCTGCGTGAACGGCTACTGCGCGCCCGCGAGATGGAGCTCGCCGAGTCGCGCCGCATGGAATCGATAGGTCGGCTCGCAGGCGGCATCGCCCACGACTTCAACAACTTGCTGACCGTGGTGCTGGCCAACGCCGAGCTGCTGTCGCGCGGACGTTCTGTAAACACGGCCGCGCGGGAGATCGAGAGCGCCGGGACGCGTGCTGCCGAGCTGACGCGCCAACTGCTCTCCTACGCACGTCAGCAAGTCACTACGCCAACGGTCGTCGATATCAACGAGATCATTCACAACCTCGAGCCGATCGCGCGCCGGCTCTTGCCTGAGAACATCCGCGTCGAGTGGCAGCGCGAGCCCCAGCTGTGGCACGTGAAGATCGATCCCACACAACTCGAGCAAGTGGTGCTCAACCTGACGGTCAACGCGCGCGACGCGATGCCCGACGGCGGCGTGCTGGTGATTCGCACGTCGAACGTCACGCGCATGCAAGATGGCGCAGAGCAGCACTTGGCGGAGATCTCTCTGCGCGACAGCGGCATGGGCATGAATGAAGAGACGTTGGAACGGGTCTTCGAGCCGTTCTTCACCACCAAGAATCCGAGCATTGGCACCGGGCTGGGACTCGCCACCGTCGAAGCTATCGTGCAGCAGGCAAACGGCTTCGTCGAAGTCGACAGCGAGCTGCACCAGGGCACGGAGTTTCGCGTCTATCTGCCACGCTCGCTCGAGCGCGTACGAAGCGTGGCGCCGCAGATCTCCGAGACCGTGCCGATCACGCGCCCGCGCGCTGCCATCCTGTTGGTCGAAGACGATGTGCTCGTCCGACGCTCAGTGGCACGCATGCTCTCCGACACGACACTACAGGTGATCGAAGCCGAGAGCGTGCGTCACGCCAAGATGCTGTTCGCGGCCCACGAGGGCAGGATCGAAGCGATCCTTACAGATGTGGTGCTCACCGATGGCAGCGGTGTGGAGTTGTCGGCCTTTCTACGCGAGAAAGACCCTGACCTCGCCGTGCTGCTCATGACGGGCTACGCGGACGAACTCGCGCAGCTCGAGCACCAGAAGGAGAATCTTTTGGTGCTGAGCAAGCCCTTCACCAGCAGGGAGCTGACGTCTGCGCTGTCTCGAGCGCTCGAACAAGTTCCCGAGGCTGCACGAAAAACGCCCGCAAACGCGGCCGTTGGTTAGAATCGACGGCGCCTCGGATTGCGCCTTCCAGGTTGCCCAGTGCGCAACCGAAGCCCACACTCGCCGCCCTAGAAGGAGACGAAAGTCGTGGCACGATTCATCGACGAGCTGAAGAGAACCCACTCGTGCGGCGCGTTGCGCGCGGGCGATGTCGACAAGGAAGTCGTGTTGTTCGGCTGGGTGCAGAATCGTCGCGATCACGGTGGCTGCATCTTCATCGATTTGCGCGATCGCGACGGCATCACCCAGATCGTGTTCGATCCCTCGGAAGACAACGTAGGCTTCCCGGTGGCCGATCAGGCGCGTTCGGAGTGGGTGCTCGGCGTGCGCGGTCGCGTGCGCTCGCGCGGCAGCAACGTGAACCCGAACCTCGCTACCGGCAGTGTCGAAGTGCTCGGGCTCGAGGCCACCATCTTCAACAAGTCGGCCACGCCTCCCTTCGAAATTGAAGACGACATCACGACCAACGAGGAAAAGCGTCTCGAGTATCGCTACCTCGATCTGCGCCGTCCCAAGCTGCAGAAGAACATCCTCACGCGCTCGAAGCTCAACCAAATCACGCGCAACTACTTCGACCAGAACGGTTTCATCGAGGTCGAGACGCCGTTCATGGTGAAGTACACGCCCGGTGGCGCGCGCAACTTCCTCGTGCCTTCGCGCTTGTACGCCGGTCACTTCTACGCGCTCGCCGAGAGCCCGCAGCTGTTCAAGCAGCTGTTGATGGTGGGCGGTTACGATCGCTACTTCCAGATCGTGCGCTGTTTTCGCGACGAGGACTTGCGCATCGATCGTCAGCCCGAGTTCACACAGCTCGACGTCGAAATGAGCTTCATCAACCAGGACGATCTGTTCACCATGATGGAAGGCTTCATCTTCCGCACGTGGCAGGAAATCCTCGGCATCGATCTCAAGCAGCGTTATCCGAGCGGCACCTTCCCGCGGATGAAGTACGACGAATCGATGCGTCGCTACGGCAATGACAAGCCGGATCTACGCTTCGGCCTCGAACATACCGAGCTCACCGAGCTCACGGTCCAGCACGAAGGCGGCGGCATTCCGATGCTCGAGCCGCTAGCCAAAAAGTTCGTTTCCGGCGCCTATCGCAAGGATTTGCCCGAAGAGATCGTCAAGGCGCTGGTGGTGCCAGCGGACGCGAACTTCTCACGCAAGGAGCTCGATGAGCTCGAGCGCTACGTAAAGTCAATGGGCGCATCCGGTCTCGCCCGTGCCAAGGTGACCGACGGCGGCGCCTGGACGCAGAGCCCGTTCGCGAAGACCGTGTCCGATGCGTATCGCACGGCGGTTAATCAAGCGACCGGCGTCAAAGATGGCGAACTTCTGCTCTTTCAGTTCGGCAAGGCCGAGACCGTGCACATGGTCATGGCGAACTTGCGCGTCCACCTGGCGAAAAAGCTCGGCTATATCCCCGAGAGCGGCACCAAGAACGACGACTACAACTTCTTGTGGATCATCGATCCGCCGCTCTTCGAGTACGACGACAATGCCAAGCGCTGGGCCGCAGCGCACCATCCCTTCACACGCCCGCTCGATGAATGCGTCGACTTGATCGAGAAGGATCCGGGCAAGGTGCTCTGCTACCGCTACGACATCGTGCTCAACGGCTTCGAGCTCGGCGGCGGCTCGATCCGCTTGCATGATCCCGACGTGCAAGCGCGCGTATTCAAGGCGCTCAGCATTCCGGATGAAGTCGCGCGCGAGAAGTTCGGTTTTTTGCTCGATGCGCTGAGACTCGGTGCACCCCCGCACGGTGGTATCGCCCTCGGCGTGGATCGCCTCGCGATGTTGCTCACCAACGCGGAGAGCTTGCGCGACGTGGTCGCATTCCCCAAGACGCAGCGCGCAAACGACTTGATGACGGGTGCTCCCACGCCGGTCAACGTCGAGCAGTTGCTCGAGCTCAAGTTGCGCGTGATCGCTGAAGAGAAGTAGCCGGCTCGCGGCGCACGCGCTTCACTGCGCGTGAATCAGCGGCGCCGCTTCGTCTGCGCTTGGGCCGGGCTGTTGTTTGCTCAGCGCGAGCTCATGCGCTTCTTTGTAGCTCACCCCCAAGCGCGACCAATCGAAGTCCCACGCCCGACGCTCGACTTCATTGCGCAACGCGACCCGTTCGCGCCGCGTGAGCTTGCAATAAGCCAACAAGCGCTGACTCAGATCGTGAGCAGCTTCGTTGAAGCTTCGATCGCGGCGGGCTAGCACGGTGAGGCCCCAGCGCTCGGGCTGCAGGTACGTCTCTTGGACGTAGCGCCCAAAACCGGCGAGATCGCTCGATACAGCCGGCGTGCCCAGAGCCATGCATTCGAGCGGTGTGTAACCCCAAGGCTCGTAGGCACTCGGAAACAACCCGAGGTGGCAGCCCCGCACGAACTGCTCGTACTCGAGTCCCCACAGCGGATTTTCGGGGTTGATGAAGTCGGGGTGGTACACGATCTTCACTGGATCATCGGCTGCGTTGAACAGACGCATGGCGCGGATCTGATTGAGCACCGGGTCTTGCTGATCGTCTTCCAAGATGTGGGTGACGACTGGCGGCAAACCATCTGCGCGAAACGCAGCTTGGGTGCGCCGGAAACGTAGCCCCCAATACTCTTCGACCAACTCGTCGAGCGAAAGCCGCTGACCCGCGCTTGCGCGCTTGAAGAGCTGCTCGCCGACGCCTTCCGTGATGTGCCCACACACGCCGCGCAACTCATTCAAGATGGCGCGCTTTTCGAGCACCTTCGGATTCAAGGAACGCACCGGCCTGCGCGACACGATGAAGAACACCACGGTCGCGCCGCTGCCTTGTGCTTTGAGTTGCGCATTCAGCCGTGCCATCGCTTCGAGGCACAAATCGAAGCCTTTGTTGCCCGGCTCGTAGCGTCCGCTGGTGAAGAAGTAGAGCGTCTTATCGAGATCGAAGGCGTAGTGTGGAAAGAAATAGCCCATCGCAAAGGCGTGCAGCTGTTCCTTGAAATCCGCATGAAACGTCTGAAAATCGTGGCCGACGTTGTAGCGAGAGATGGTGAGCCCGTTGGGCGTGATCACTTCGGGCGTCCGACCCAACAAGGCGGTGCATTCTTCTGCGGTGACGCTCGATACCGTCGTGAAGACATCGGCGAGTTGAGCGCTCAGCCGTTCGATCATGTGCTCGGTGCGAATGTTGAAATGGCGGGCTTCCGCAGCGGGATCGAGGGTGGCCAGCCGTTCGTAGAGCGGGCTTCCGCTCGATGCGATGTAGCGCCCGAGCATCGTCGCGTGCGTGGTGAAGACGCTGGCGATCGGCAGCTCGGCACGTCGCGCCAACGCGATGCAAAGGCCGGTTTGCCACTCGTGACAGTGCAAAAGCACGCGCTTCTTCGCGCGCTCGGCAGGCGCATCCGGGCGGGTGAGCTCGCCTATCACGCTTTCGAGCACTTCGTGCACGGCCTCGCAAAAAGTGATCGCGCCGTCGATCCAAGCATTGTTGGCCGGTGATTCGATGCCGTGGTGCTCCCACAGCAAGTACTTGGCCTCAGCGAGTCGGGGCGCGAAGCGTTCGTGTTCGATCAACAACACGCGCGGCCGGCCCTGAACCAGCCAGCGACCGTGATGAACGGGCAAACCCGCAGCGTTCAAGGCCGCCGCGACATCGCTCAACCAATCGGCATCGTCCGTGCGTTCGAACTCGAGAGCTGCACGCTGCGCGACGTAAGGGCCGATCAAACAATAGTCGTCGCCGAAGCGCTCGGTCATCAGCGGGGCCTTCGAGCGAATCACCTGATAGATGCCGCCGACTTGATTGCAGACCTCCCAGGCCACTTCGAAGAGCAGCGTGGAGGGCAGCGCTTCGCGCGGCAGTTCGATCGAAGTCTTCACGGGCTCGAAAGGAGCGGGCGGACGACGTGAGGGGCGGTCGGCAACGGGCATGGAGCTGTCACTTTACCAAACCCGTCTCGCGGAAATGGCGCTCAGAAGGCTTCTCGGAACTGAAAATAGATCGACACATCGTCGCCGTACGCCACATCGAGGCGAAAGTTTGCACGGCTCTCGGGGCGAACGGCGAAGCGCACCCCTGCGCCGCCCGTGACGTGCAAGCCTCTGACCGACAGTGCGGAGAGGCTAGACGCGACACGCCCAACGGAGCCGAAGCCGGCCACCGACCAGCGCCGGGTCAGCGCGACGCGATACTCGGCTTCTGTGGCCGCCAGCACGCGATCGCGTAGGCGGCCCAAAAACCAGCCGCGAAACAGCACGCTGCCACCCAGCGAAGGCACCAGCTGAAAAGGTGCCGCGCCAGTGACGCCGAAGCTGACGAAGCGCAGCGCCAGCACGTGGCCAAACCAAATCGGCTGATAGTGCCTGAAATCGAGGCGGAGCAACGTCGCGTTGAAATCGGCACCCAAGGTGCGCCCGTAAAACGTCGCATCTGCGCGCAACAGACTGCCGCCAACCGGCCAAAACAAGCCTTGGCGCGTGTCCCACACCAAGGAGGGCCCGGCGCCAGACCAGGTGACGTCGCCGACGCCGCGTGGTTTGTCCGTGGCCAAGCGTCCTTCTGACTGGACGTTCTGCGTTTGGCTGGCGCGCCACAAGTGCCTCGCCCCAACGTACAAGCGCTTGTACACGCGCGCCTGGTACTCGCTCTCGAGCTGCAAGTAGTGGTCGGTGAAGTCCTCTCGGTCACTGTCGCGCGTAGCGTTGCCGAAGCCGTAGAAGCGGTCAGGCCAGTCGATGTAGCGAAACTCTTGCGTGATGACGTGGCGATCGTCGTCGAAGTGGAGCTCGTGCGAAGCGCCGACGATCGTCTGCGCGCGCGTGGTGTAGATGCCATACACGGTGACGTTGCTCGGCCTGTCTTTCCAAGCACCGGGCATTTGCCACGTGGCCATCACCCCGGCGCCGAAGCCGAACTGATTCTCGGGCGTGTAGAACACGATCGGCACGGGCGTGATGTAAGCCGGCCACCAGCCGAACATGGCGGAGGAGCGTTGGCGATCGGCGCTCCCGCCTGCCGCTTCGGCCACTGGCGCCTTCGCGCCAGCCGCGGCGGCGTCGTCGGTGATCGTGCTCGCTCCACTCGTAGGCGCGGGCATCGGCATGGGCGCTTGCTCGCCCTCGCTGTCGGCGCTCGGAGCGTCGCTCTCGGTATCTGCCGTGGCAGGATTCGTCGTGGCGGGCTGCGGTTCGCCGGGCGACGGCTCACTTCGAGGTTGGGCCTCTTGAGCTCGCGTGGCCGCGCAGCAAAGCCAAACGCTTATGCTCAAGGCTGCGAACGGAAGCGCTGCGAGCCAAGGGCCGCTGCACTTCTTTGTCATCGTTGGGCAGCCTGAGGCGGCGCGTAGCGCATTGCTTGGCGTCGATCCATGCGACGCCGCGCGCCACGCAAGCAGATCAGCGATAGGTCATGCGCAGCTCGTAGTCGCAGAGCTGGTAGAGGTCGCCTTCTTCGATCCGCCTGGTGTCGACGCGCTCGCCCGCAAACTCGATGCCGTTCGTGCTGCCGAGGTCCTTCATGAAGAAGGCGCCGTTCTGAAAGACGATGGCGGCGTGCCGACGCGAAATATTGCCGTCTTTGATGGGCAAATCGGCCGTCTTCGAGCCGCGACCGATCACGAACTCTTCCTTCTGCACCGGGAACTTCTGTCCATTGAAGATCACCGACAGCGGCGGCATGCGCCCCGCAGACGGCGATGCGCCGGGCAGCGGAGGCGGCAGACTCACCGGCCCCGTGCTGTGTCCTGAACGCGGCGCGCGCGCGGCAATGTTGGCCGACGAGTTGCTCATCGATGGACGCTGTGGCGCTCCTCCACCAAACGCGCCCGTCGTGCCGAGAGGCCCGGTCTGGGAGAGACTCGGCGACGTGCCACGCGGCATGCTGCCAGGACTGCTACCCCGTGCAGCCGAAGGCGCCGCGATCGCTGGACTACTCGAGCGCTGACCGGCGCGGCTGCCCCAATTTCGCGAGCGGGCGTACTGCCGCATGGCTTCATTGATCAGATAATCGGTCGAGCACTCGAGCTCCGCTCCCATCTGTTCGAAAATGTCCCAAAGGTATTCTCGACACTGGAATTGGCGGAGAGACTTCTTGTTCTGATCCTGCGTCATGGGCTGGCTCGGTTCGCCTGGGTCGGCGAACCGCCTGGCAATATAGTCGCTCGGGCGACGGGCGACACTAGAGAAGTCGATTCTGAGCGCTTACGCAAGGCTTTTCGGGGGAATAGTTCATTGAGCGCCGCTGATCATGAGCCGCTCCTTTGCGGCCACAGCGGCTTCTTCCGCCACGTCACCCACGGTCTTGCTCTTGCCCCAGTGCGGCCCCTCGACCTTGGCGCCGTCGGTCTTGAGAGCCTCTAGCCGTTTGACGTCGTTCGACGAGCCCTTGCGCTCGAAAAAGCGAATCGCCGTAACCCGTGTGTACCAGTTGGGCGACTCCAGCAAAGTCTGCATCTGCGCAACCGGCACGGGGCTCATTTGGCCGATGCGGGTGGCGTACCCTTCGAGCTCCTCCGCGGCGTACTTGGTGTCGCCGGCCGGCAAGCGCGAGAAAAACTCTGACACCACGCTCGGTCCCCCGATCGCGAGCACCATCTCGCCCGCGCGCCAGCGCAGGCGTGCATCACTTCCGGTCACCAAGGGCCACAGCGCGGGCAGCGCTTCCGGCGACTTGATGTCGCCCACGCGATCGAAGGCGTAGTCGCGCACGGAGGTCGGGTTGTTCTTGTCGAGGGCCAGCGCGAGCACCTTCTGCAGATCGCTGCGATCCACCTTGCCCTCGAGCGCCTGCAGCGCGTGCACGCGACGGGCGATGCCGGCTTCGCCGGGCAATGGACTCGAGGCGAGCGTCAGCAACCGTTGCTTCACGACCGGTTCGTCCGCGAGCCACTTCATGGCCGGGATCGCGCCTTCGTTGATGAAGTTGTCGCGGTTCATGTCGGCCGCTCGGTCGATGGTGGCCTGATCGGCCTTCTTGCCCGCCTTCTGCAGCTGATCGCGCACCGTG